>Ga0334722_10000067_pt1 | contig 148796 bp, 163 predicted proteins | sample C3_bottom_MG_FD_207210 | JGI IMG/M metagenome (GOLD analysis project Ga0334722, IMG submission 207210) | Sediment microbial communities from Yellowstone Lake, YNP, Wyoming, USA - C3_bottom | ecosystem: Environmental > Aquatic > Freshwater > Lake > Sediment | place: USA: Wyoming | collected... | reverse complement strand
GGGGGGGGGCTTTAGGGAGAATAGTTTTTTTAGAAGGCCGACTGGCGCGAGCTATTTTTTATAGCTAATGCCAGTTGGCTTTTTTCATAGGCAATAAAATTTAAGCCCTCGCTAAGAGGGCGATCCCCCGAGGAGGAGGGTTTAAACCATTTTGCTTATAGAAAATTGAATAACTAGAAAGTGAGGTGTTAAGAATGAAAAACATATTAAAGAGCTTGGTAATCGTCGTGGCTGTCGCAGCCGTGGCTGGAGGGGCAACTTGGGCGTATTTTACAGATCAAGCAAAAAATACAAATAATACTTTTGCCGCGGGAACCTTAGACATATCGGTCTCACCGACGACTCAAGCAGTAAAAGTGGAGAAAGCTGAGCCAGGAGTTTGGTATAAATGGAATCAAATGATGACAGTAATGAATAATGGAAATATCTCTCCATTGAAGTGGAAAGTTTCGAGTGAAAAAGTTTCTGAAACTGATGCTGATTTTTATGACTTATTATGGGTTTCCGTTTGGGTTAAAGGATTAACATATGATGAGAATCCCAAAATAGCTCCCGACGGATCTACCATCAATGGTACCGAAGTATATAACGGACTGCTGAAAAATTTAAATCATCAATTCGTTAAAAATTTTCCTTCGGGGTGGTCAGCTAGCGTTTGGGTGTTTACTGGTTTAGATAGTAGCGCTGGCAATAATTATCAAGGCGATAGTGCACAATTCAATCTTGTATTTGATGCTACACAGTCGAATAACCCAGGTTGGTAGAATATCCAATCTCTCTTTGTTACGCAATTTGAAGCGTATTTTATGCGTTGATGTTTGCGTAACAAGCAGGGCGAGGAATCCCGAATAATCAAATTTAAATCAATGTTGACATTACTTTAAATTTGATATAAAGTAATACATATAAGAACAATTATTTAGAAGAATATGAAAAAAAGGCTCTATAAAAGGAAAATAATTGATGAAATAGAGAAATATATAGAAACTGAAGATATAGTTGTTCTTCATGGCGCCAGACAAGTCGGAAAAACCCACATTCTCTATTATTTGAAACAAGAATTCGACAAAAAAACCATAAAGAATCTCTACATTGACCTTGAAGATTCCCGTTTTGCCGCTATCCTTGATCAGGGAGTGCGGAGCTTTCTGAATTTAATCAAAGAGGAAGGCTTTGACTTGAATGAGAAAATAATTGTCTTAATTGACGAAATACAATATTTAAAAAATCCGTCTGCTTTTTTGAAGCTTATTGCCGACCATCATAAAAAAATAAAGTTGATAGTTTCAGGATCGTCCAGTTTTGATATAAAAAACAAATTCAAAGATTCATTGGTTGGTAGGACCGTTAATTTCGAAGTGTTCAACCTGTCTTTTGAAGAATTTCTTGATTTTAAAGGGTACCATTTTGATGTTAAAAAAATATATACCGAAAAGAAAACAGAAGAATTGAAAGATTTTTTTCGCGAATATACGCTCTACGGAGGATACCCAAAAATTGTCTTGACTGACGGAGTTGAAAAAAAGGAAAAATACTTGCAGCAAATAGTGGATACTTATGTCAAAAAAGACATTAGAGATTTAGCTAAAATAAGGGACATTGAAAAATTCAACAAATTGCTGGAGGTTTTAGCCTCGCAAAGCGGAAATTTATTAAATATAACTGAAATTTCCAATACCTGCCGAATATCGAAAGCTACCGTGGAGCGGTATCTATTTATTATGGAAAACACTTACATTCTGAAAATAGTGCGTCCCTATAGCAAGAATATACGCTCGGAACTATTTAGGATTCCCAAGGTATTTTTCTATGATAGCGGATTGATGCAAATCCTCTGGCTTAAAAATTTGCAAAGAAAGATAATAGGCAATGTTTTTGAAACGGCCGTATTTTCCGAGCTGGTCAAAAAATACCGGCAGGAGAATATATTTTTTTGGAGAACTACTGATAAGAAAGAAGTGGATTTTATCGTAAAAACAGCTAGTGGCGCGCTGCCGATTGAAGTAAAAATAAACTCTGCCCAATTCAATAAAAAGCATATCGCGTATTTTATGGAGAAATATAAAATTAAGAAGGGCTACTTTGTGGCTTTAGAGGGAGAGTTGACCAAAGAAGACTATATTTATCCTTGGGCAATTTGAACCCCATTAATATGTTTTAATAACAGAATGATTTCTAAGATTTTTAAGACAACGATCAACACAATTCTAATCATCTTGGTTATACTCGGCGTGTTTGTGGTGTTTTCTTTCGTCCCGTTTCCGGGGAATTATAAAGTTTTCACGGTGCAATCGGGCTCTATGGAACCGGCTATCAAAACGGGCAGTATGATTTTCGTAAGACCCGCCCGTTCGACAGGCTCAGGGCAGGCCGATTACAATGTCGGAGATGTTGTGACTAAAAGAACTAAAGATCCTAAAGTGACGATAACCCACCGGATATATTCCAAAGAAGAGATTGACGGGAGAATTGCTTTTGAAACCAAGGGCGACGCCAATGACGCGCCGGACGGGGAAAAATTCACGGAAGACGGAATAATCGGCAAAGAAATTTTGGCCATTCCCTGGCTCGGCTATCCGGTGAGTTATGCCAAAACGACGCCGGGACTAATTTTATTGATAATTATTCCGGCGGTCATCATCATTTACGACGAACTGCAGAAAATAAAAGCGGAGATAAAAAAGAAGATGGATTATAAAAATAGGGCAAAGACAAAAGAAGAAAATGATGTTGAGGATAATAGGAAAAATGTGAAGAATGTTAAAATAGTTTAAAATTTTAATGTCATCCTGAGCAAAGCGAAGGATCTCGAGATTCCTCGCTAACGCTCGGAATGACAGTTAAAATAATGAAAAGAATAACGCGGTCAAAAATCAATAAAAGAATAATAAAATCTTTCGGGAGAATCGGATTGACATTTTTAATTTTGTTTTTCGCTTTGAATTTTTCCAAAATTCAAGGCACTAATTCATTTTTCACCGACACGGCGACTTCCAGCGGAAATGTAATGTCGGCCGGATATTGGATTCCGGAACTGACTATGAGCGTGGAAGCGCCGGATCCGGACGGCTGGTATAGAACGGCGCCGTGCGTAACTTTGACGGCCGACATAAATGAAGAAGCGGGCGGCATTACAATATACTACGAATTTTCCGCGGACGGGAATCCGATTGACGGCGGAACGGTTTATCCGGGCGCGTGCGTTCCGGTTCCGGACGGCGATCCGACTCATTTTCAGGCGCAAGCTTATAATAATGAAAATCATGACTGGCGCAGCAACATTGTGAGTGAAGATTTCAAAATACATTCCGGCGCCAAAGAAGGCGATGTGGTGATAAACGAACTGATGTGGATGGGAAGCGAGAAAGACAACGGTGATTATAAATATACGGATGAATGGATTGAATTAAAAAATACGACCAGCCACGAAATAAATATTAAAAATTGGAACATATACGGTGCCGTTTCGGAAGGCGGCGGACACTTGGAAATCGCGGCCAATCCTTTGGATGATTTTAATATTCCAGCTCACGGATATTTTCTAATCGCTAATTACAGCAAATCAGATTCTCTTATCAACGAAGATGTTGATCTTGTTAAAACAAGCATTAATTTTAATAATAATTACGATAATAATGGACAAGTTATACTGAAAGACAAAGGCGGAAATGTCATAGATTCCGCGCCGGCCGTATACGATGAACACTGGCCCAAGGGAAAAAACGAATCCGGGAAAAAATGGTCAATGGAAAGAAATCTGACGCCAGGCGACGGAACCGATTCCGGCAGCTGGCATACCTGCGATCGCGAACAGATGAGCTCGTCTGATTTGGCAACAATGAAAAATTATTGGGACAACAACGCGCAAAACTACAACTGCGGAACGCCCGGGCATGTTAATCTTTCCAAAAACGATCCAACCGCTCCGGATTTTGATCCCACCTATGTTGAAACCACGCCGGTAAACGATCCGGAAACAATTCCTGACCCAGAAGAGGAAGCGGTTCTCGAGCCGGCGGCGGAAGAAAATAATTTACCAGCGGATATTCCGAACGAAGTTCCAGCCGGCGATAACACAATCCAACGATCGTCGGATATTGTTACGGGAGGGGAAGGAAATAATATTCCAGCTAACGAAGCAGTAGGCGGAGAAACCGCGCCAGCCGACGAGACCGCCGCTATACCGGAAACCCCGCCGGTTAATATTCCGGCAGATACTTCGGACACAGACAATACAAATAATAACGATAACATTACCGAACGATCGTCAGGTAATGTTACGGAAGAAAAAGACGAAATAAAACCTGAAGTTACGAATGAAGAGTCCAAGTCGGAAGAAAATAAAACTGATGAAATCAAGAAAGAAGAGCCTAAGGCGGAAGAAACTAAGCCAGCTGACAACCCAACACAAATATGAAAAAACTATTTATATTTTTAAACATTTTATTTTTTGGACTGGTATTTTTTGCCGGAACTGTTCGGGCGGCGGACCAAATTGATGTTGAATATCCGGTGGGAACGAATATAAACGGAAACAATATTTTTCACGCGGATAACATTGCGCCCGGCTGGGAAGATTCCAAAACGATCCGGATAAGAAACGAAAGCGTAACGGACGACACGAATTTGTATCTCACTTTTAATCTCAAGGACGGAAAAAAATTGGCCGAAAAGCTCAAGCTTTTTGTGGTGCGCGAGGCGGATAACAGCTATAGAATCGGAGGAACCGGCGACCGCTGGACGCTGGGAAAAGCCGATGACGAAAAACTTTTTACGGATAAATTGAGCAAGGGCGAAAGCGAAAAGTATAAGATAAAAATAAGATTTGACGAAAGCGCCGGCAACGAATATCAGGGGCTGGAAAGCAAAGTTGACATTGATTTCACGATTGAATCTGAAAACGCCGGAGCCGGAACCGCGGCGCAAATTTTAGCAAGCGAAGGAAGAAGCGGATTTACCGGAGCCGAACCGGCAGTGTTAGGCGAACAGAGCGTCCCGCCAACCGAAGAGGTGGCTGGAGAAGAAAACTGCAAGCCGGTTTCCTGGATAATGTTTGCCCTTTTGCTTTTAGCTTACGCGATTTTGCTAAATTATAATCTTTGGCATCGCTTCAAGCAGCAATTGCGCCCCCGCTGGCAATGGGAAGCTGTTCTAATGGTAGCGGCTCTGGTCGCCTGGTTCTATCTGGATCGGTGCAATACCAATCGCTGGTTCATCTACGCCGTAATTATCGCGGGCTTCATAAGCTATCTGACATATCTTCAATTTTTGCGAAAATTTTTGAACATGAAAAACCAGTAAGGTTTCCGAAATGAACAATTTTCCAAAATTTATCAAAAAGTTCGCTCTACCACTCGCGCTTTTGATTTTTCTTTCGCTTTTCGCGACGGACGCGCTTTTTGTTTCCAGAGGAAACGCTTCGGGAACAATAAATCCTCTGCCAAAAGACACGAGCATCTCCAAAGATTTTTCTCCGCGGATTGATTCGGAAGCAGCGGCGATAGTCAGGGAGAAAAAAGCAGAACGGGTTTGCGTAACGCTTCCGGCGAAGATTTGGATTTTTCTTCTGACGGCCTATTTATTTCTCATGCTTTTCAATCTTTTTTACGATTTTGAAAAATCTAACAAACTGCACTGGTTTTGGGAAGGCTTGTATGCGATTCTGGCAATTTTTGTCTGGGTTAAATTTGATAAATGCGGAATGAACCTTTGGTTTCCGCTTTATGTTCTAAAGCTCGGGGTTGTCATATACTTAGTGTATCTTTGGCTTTATCATAAGAAAAAAGAGATACAGGCTACATAACCGCAATTTTCGACCTAGGGAGGGCGAAATGAAACAAAATGGTCGTAATCCTGTCCGGATTTGGCTAGCGCTGGCAGTCGCAATAACTTTCATGGTTTTTCAGGTGGCGACCTGCCGTGCATTCTGCCGGTCATCCTCGTTCTGGAATCAGAAAGCCTGCGGTGCTAAGGAAATAGATACCAACGGCGATGTGCCGCAAGAAGTTTTGGATATAATGGCCACGCTTCTGGAAAAAAACCGAGATGGATGCGACAAGAAAATGGTGGGTGGACACATCTTTTTGATCAGGGTCAAATACCACCGGCTGTCGGATAATTACCTGGTGCGCTCAGTTAGGATTACAAAAGGAGGAGTGCAGGTTTATTACAGCGAAGAAAAGATTTGCAAATAAAATCAGGAAACGCCTGACGGGCCGGTCGATCCAGACTGGCCCTTTGTTTTTTACAGTGATATTCATCCTGCCCAGTCAGCTGTCTCTGTGTTTAAATCACATTAATTAACGATCGCACGATTTTGTGATATAATTTATATATAAAATTTTTGTATAAAATTGGATTAATTTAAAATTAATTTAATGCCTACGGAAAAATTTTCTAAAAGATTTATAAAATCAATTCTAATGGGCGGCTTTACTTTGGGCGGGTATATCTGCGTCCTGCTTTTAGAATTCGGCGAGATATCAATGGAAGCGTTTTTTCCTTCCCGATATTCTTTTACAAAACCCACAAGAATTTTATTTGGAATGGATGAGGGGGCGATCAAAGAAAGAGTCAATGAAACCACGAAAAGCGTTTTTAATCAGGCGGTAAAAAGATTGGTTATTCAGGGCATAGTAGAAGAAAAAGATGGAAAATTTCGCTTGGCGAAAAAAGGAAAAAGTTTGCTTCAAAAAATATTCTCCATCAAAAAAACGCTAAACAAGAAATGGGACGGAAAATACCGGGTAGTCATTTTTGACATTCCGGAAAAGAAAAAAAAGCTAAGAAACTGGATCAGAGACGAGCTTTATGATTTGAATTACAAACTTCTCCAAAAAAGCGTGTTTATCGGACGGTATCCTTTGACTAAAGAGATTATTGAAAAAATTTCAGAATATAAAATAGATAAGAATGTTAATTATCTGCTTGTGGAGAAGGTGTTTGACGAACAAATTATTAATAGTTTGAAAAGATGACTCTGCCGAATTCTCGTAACATAATCCAACGATCGTCGGGTATTGTTATGAGAATAAAATTACAACAAAGCTTGATAACAAGCACAGCAGCTTAATAGCAGATGCGTTTAAATAATTTGAAATTAGTGTAGAATATAAACATGGATAAAAAATTCCCAGAGGGGTTTTTATGGGGCGCGGGTAGTTCCTCGCATCAAGTGGAAGGAAATATTAGAAATGATTGGGCCGAGTGGGAATATGGCAATGCAAAAAGAAAAGCAGCCGAGGCTAAAAGAAAAGAATGGCCAGATTTTATTTTGAAAAATTATCCCAATCCGCTTCAGGAAGAAAACTATATTTCTGGCCGAGCCTGTGATCACTATAATTTGTATGAAAAAGATTTTGATTTAGCCAAGTCCTTGGGTCATAATGTTCATAAATTTTCTATTGAATGGTCCAGAATTGAACCAGAAGAGGGCAAATTTGAGGATAACGAACTGGCGCACTACGCCAAAGTTATAAAAGCTCTGAAAGATCGCGGGATTGAACCATTTGTTGTTCTTTGGCATTGGGGGAATCCAACTTGGATTGGAAAAATTGGCGCCTGGGAAAACAAAAAGACAGTAGATTATTATATCCGCTATGTGGAAAAATTAGTAAATTTTCCGGGAATTGGGGATACTGTAAAATTTTGGATGCCGCTCAACGAGTTTCAAGCATATCTCGGGTATAGTTATTTAGGAGGAATTCTTCCTCCGCAAAGAAAGAATCCTTATAAGGCTATCAAAGTTCTCAAAAATTTAGTAAGGGCTCAAAAAAGGGCATATAAACTGATTCATAAAAATGCAAAAATCGAAGTTTTTGTTGGCGCATCTCATCATGCGACTTATCATACCCCATACAGCAATAATTTTTTAAATGTTCTTTTTGTAAAACTACTGGACTATCTCAAAAAAGATAAAATTGTTGAAATGATAGGAGCCTGCCAGGATTTTATCGGCCTTCAGGTTTATAGACACGAAAGAGTGCGATTGTCTTTTGGAGGAAGATATGGAATCGCCAGAATTGATAATGCAGAAACTGAATTTTCTGATATGGGCTGGGAAATTTTTCCGGAAGGAATTTATCACACATTGAAATATTTAAAAAAATATAATCTGCCTATCTATGTAACAGAGAATGGCCTTGCTGATGCGGAAGATAAAAAACGAGCAGAATTTATCAAAGAACATATCCGGTGGATATATAGAGCTATCCAGGAAGGAGTGGATGTGCGCGGATATTGTTATTGGTCATTAACTGATAATCTTGAATTAGCAGAAGGTTTTTGGCCGCGGTTTGGTCTTATAGAAATGGACTACAAAACAATGGAAAGAAAAATTCGACTGAGCGCTTATGAATATAAAAAAATAATAGAAAATAACGGACTGGAATAAAAAAATAAAAATAAAAAACAATGGCGTGGATGTTGTTCGCGATAATTTCATACTTTCTCAACGCGGTTACGGCGATTATTGATAAATTTCTGTTGAAAAAATCCGTTCCCAGCCCCGCGGCTTACGCGTTTTTTGTCGGAATTTTGAGCATTTTTGCGGTAATTCTGATTCCTTTTGGAGTAATCTGGCCGGGATTTTCTTTGGCTGTCCAAAATATTATTCCGGGAATAATTTTTTTCTGGGCGGTTTTTCTTTTTGTGACGGCGGTAAAAAAATATGAAGTGTCGCGGGTGGTAACTATGATCGGAGGATTCGCGCCGATATTTACGCTTATCTTGAGTTTTTTTATCTTCGGAGAAAAACTCCGCGGGCTTCATTTTTTAGCCTTTATTATTCTTATAGCGGGAGGAGTCATTATCTCTTTCAAGCGCGATAGCGGCGAAAACAGGCGGATAAAGCATCCATTGCTGGGAATGGAAATTTCAATTTTGGCCGCTTTTTCGTTCGCGCTTTATTATGTTCTGGCGAAATTTATTTTTTCCAACGGCCAGCCGTTCATCTCGGCGTTTTTTTGGTCGCGAATGGGAAGTTTTTTGATGGCTGTTTTTATTTTGCTTATTCCATCCTGGCGGAAACTTATTTTTGAAACGAAAAAAACCGCCGGAATTAGGGGTGGAGCGCTATTTGTGGGCAATAAAGCTTTGGCGGCCGTTGCTTTTATTCTTTTGAATTATTCCATAAAACTCGGAGATGTCGCGCTGGTCAACGCGATTCAAGGCGTGCAATATATATTTTTGCTCGGACTGGTCGTTATTTTAGCCAAGAAGCACCACGAAGTTTTAGAAGAAAAATTGACCCATTCTGTAATCGTTCAAAAAATAATCGCCATAACAATAATCGGCGCCGGATTGGCTCTGCTTTATTTTTAAGAATATCCTCTTGAAAAAAATATTAAAAATAGTTTTATGGATTTTAGCGGGAATGTTAACTGCCGCAATATTTCTATTGGTTTATTTTAATTTTCCAGTCTGGACGCAGCCGGAAAGCGCGAAACTGGGCATCACTTTTTCCAATCGCTACGCGTCCGATATTCATCTGGACTGGAAAAAAACTTTTATAGAAATCCTGGATGATTTGAATGTAAAAAAGATAAGAATTCCAATTTATTGGGATCTGGTTGAGGCCAAAGAGGGGGAATATGATTTTTCTGCCGTTGACTGGCAATTGGATGAAGCGCGAAAAAGGGACGCGGAGATAATTTTAGTCGTCGGTCAAAAAGTTCCCCGCTGGCCGGAATGCGCTATTCCGGAGTGGGCGAAAAAGGATGATCAGATAAGAAAAGCGAGGCTGCTCAAGTTTATTGATGTCGCGGTCAAAAGATATAAAGACAATCATCCTGAAATAAAATATTGGCAGGTGGAGAACGAACCCTTTTTGCCGTTTGGAATTTGTCCGCCCTCCGACGCCAATTTATTGGACAGCGAAATCGCCCTCGTTAGATTTTTAGATCCAACGCGAAAAATAATCATAACCGACAGCGGTGAATTGAGCCTTTGGATCCAGGCCGCCAAGCGGGCCGACATTTTTGGAACAACTATGTATCGGACGATCTGGAAAAAAGGAGTGGGATATTTTAATTATCCGATCGGCCCGAGATTTTTCCAATTTAAGCGCTGGCTCATCAAATTATTTGCCCATCAGGATAACGCGTTTGTGGTAGAGCTTCAAGCCGAACCGTGGATAAATGGCTGGACGACCGAACAGCCCCTGGATGAGCAATTCAAGTCTATGAACCCGGAGAAACTTCAGGAAAATGTGGCTTTCGCGGAGAAAACGGGACTTCCGGAAATTTATCTTTGGGGCGCGGAATGGTGGTATTGGCTGAAAGCTAACCAAAATCATCCGGAACTTTGGGAGACGGCGAAAAAAATGTTTGCCGAATCCAACGGCCCAGGAGTCATAAGTTATCCGAGAGTTGATAATTTTTATCCGAAAAATAATGCCCGGGATGTCGCTCTGGATATTGAAGACCCGATAGTCGTTGATTTCACGCGATCCACAAAAACTTTTTTCGTAAAATTTGAACTTAATCCGCCAACGGAAATAATTTACCAGAACAATCCGGAAAAAACCCAATTTAAATTACTGCCGAAAATTCTGCTCAAAGGCGGGCAGAAATATGAGATGAAAATTTCCGTGAAAAGGGCGGAAAAAGCTGACAGCGGATATAAGGAAATATACGCGAGTAATTTTCAGACGCTTCCGCCAAAACCCACCGAGTGGGATAAAAATTTTTCCGCTCGCGTGGAACAAGCTAAAATTTATACGCGGCCGCAAATTTCAGAAGGTAAATACATAGACATAAATTTGACGGCGCAAATCCTTTCTATATTTGAAAACGGGAAATTACTAGACTCCTTTTTAACTTCTACAGGGAAAAGGGGAATGGAAACTCCCAAAGGCACTTACGCAATCAGCAATAAAACTCCGCGCGCCTGGTCAAAAATTTACGGCCTGTTTATGCCCGACTGGATGGCGCTGGTTCCGAGCGGAAAATTCGGCATTCACGAGCTTCCAGAATGGCCGGGCGGATACAAGGAAGGCGCGAATCACCTCGGAACTCCCGTTTCTCACGGCTGCGTGCGCCTCGGAGTCGGTCCGGCCAAGCGGGTCTACGAATGGGCCGAAATCGGCACGCCGGTGGTGGTGTATTGATATTTTGTGCTAAAATCATATTGTCATCCTGAACGAAGTGAAGGATCCCGAGATTCTTCGCTCTGCTCAGAATGACAAACAATATTATGAGTAAAATAATCGTTGACATAGAAACCATTGGCGTTGATTTTGAATCTTTTGATCCGGAAAGCCAGGAATATCTTTTGAAGTTGAGCAAAACTTCCGAGGAAAAAGAATCGGGCAAGAAAAAACTCGGACTTTATCCTTTGACCGGAGAAATCGTGGCTATCGGAATGCTGAATCCCGAAACGATGAAGGGAACGGTGCTTTTTCAAGACAAAAAATCGGGCACGGCTAAATCAGAAGAAGACGGGATAGTTTATGAATCGGGAACGGAAAAAGAAATTTTGGAAAAATTTTGGGAAATCGTCGCGACTTACAACCAGGTCATTACCTTTAACGGGCGGGGATTTGACGCTCCATATCTCATGCTCCGAAGCGCCATCAATAAAGTCCGCGCGACTAAGAATCTTTTGGGCTACCGCTATGACGCCAAAGAACATTGCGATCTTTTGGAACAGCTGACTTTTTACGGAGCAGTCCGGAAATATAACCTGGATTTTTACGCTAAAGCTTTTGGCATAAAAAGTTCCAAAGCGGACGGAATTGACGGGTCTAAAGTCGGAGATTTATACAAAAAAGGAAAATATATGGACATCGCGCGATATTGTTTTCGGGATCTGGTTACAACCAAGGAACTGTTTGAGTATTGGGATAAGTATCTAAGATTTTAACATGAATAAGCGAAAGTTAGCTGTTTTTGACATTGACGGAACGATTTTTCGCAAAAACCTGGCCTATGAACTCATAAACGAGCTGGCTTGGATGAAGATTTTCAAAAAAACCGTGCGCGACGAACTGGTGCTGCACTACACCAACTGGCTTGACCACAAAGGAGTTTACGAAGATTACCGGAGAGCGCTGGTTGGTCTTTACGCGGAAAATATAAAAGGCTGCCGGCGGGAAGATGTGCTTCGCGCCAGCCAATTGGTCGTTCCTTTTTTCAAGGACCGAACTTATGTTTTTACTTCGCAGCTTATTGAAAAATTAAGAAAAAGCAATTACAATATAATTGCCATTTCCGGTTCTCCGCAGGAGATAGTTCAGGAATATAATAAGTATTTGCAATTTGACGCGGTTTTCGGAACGGTTTACGAGCTGGACAAGAATAATATTTACACCGGCGGAGCGGTGTTTGAACCGCCGAAAGACAAGGGTCAGGTCGTCAGGCAGTATATCGCGGAGAAAAATTTGACGCTGGATGATTCCTATGGCATTGGAGATACTGAATCGGACGAAAAAGTTTTGGAAATGGTGGCCAATCCTATCGCTTTCAATCCCAATTTCAACCTAAAACAAATCGCCGAAAAACGAGGCTGGAGGATCGTGGTGGAGAAAAAAGATGTTGTTTATGAGATAAATAAATAAAAATTTATGATTCCTCTTATACTATTGATAGCCGTTGTATTGTTTTTGCTCTATCTTTTGATAGACCTTTTCAACACGGGAAACATAAATAGTTTCATGGATGATTGGTTGAGGAAATCTCTTTGGGTTTGGCTTCCGTTCGTGGCGTTTTGGAGATTGTTTAAGGAAGTGGTGTTGAAGAAAAAATGACAAAGCTCAAGCTTTGTCATCCCGAACTCGTTTCGGGATCTAATTAGATGCTGAAACAAGTTCAGCATGATCAATATTTATAAAATAAAAAAACAGCCCTGGTACTCACGGCTGTTTTTATGTTGATAAAATTCTATTTTACTTTTTCTATGAACTTGGCGAAGATTTCCGGATTTTCGACGGCCATCTGCGACAGAACTTTACGGTCAATTTCAATTTTCCTTTCCACCAGATTTTTTATGAGCTGGCTGTATTTTATTCCCAAATCTCTTGAGGCTATATTAATTCTTGTAATCCAAAGCGCGCGCGCCGTGCGTTTTTTAGCTCGCCGGTCGCGGTAAGCGTAAGAGCCGGCCTTGATGACCGCCTGCTTGGCTTCGCGGAAAAGGTTTTTCCGGTTCCAGCGGTATCCCTTGGCGTCTTCCAGCAAATTTTTTCTTCTTTTGACATGGGCGGTGCCCCGTTTGACTCTGGTCATAATGATACTCGCGAATCAAGAGCTAATAAAAAACGAATGCAAACTAATATTCGCGTCAATTAGCTATAATTCGCTCATAATTAGCGAGTTTAATTATACGGTAATGATTTCAAAACATTCTTCGCGTCAGTTTTGAAAAGCGTGACATCCAGTCTTTTTTTCCTTCCTTCATAGCCGGTTTCTTTGGAATTAAAATGATTCTGGCCGGTTTTTCGGCGCAGAACTTTTTTTCTTCCAGTCACCTTCACTTTTTTGGCGACGGACTTGTTAGTTTTCAATTTAGGCATAGTTTTTCTCGAAGGCTCAACCTTGGGAAATTCCCAAGGTTGAGCCTTCTGAAATTATTCAGGCGTTATTATTACATTAAATCCTCCCGGGAATCTTTTTATCTCCTGCTCTGTTTTATAGGGAACAGCAATGGTTTTTAGAAAATCACTCAAAGTTTTTCTGGCCAGTTCCTGATGGGCTTTTTCCCGGCCGCGCAAAATTATCTCTGCTTTTACCTTGTCTCCTTTTTTCAAAAATTTTTCCGCCTGGTTTTTTTTGAAATTCAGATCGTGATCGTCGGTTCTGATTCCAATTCGGATCCCCTTAACTTCCACTTTTTTCTGCTTGGCTTTATTCAACCGCTCCTGCTTGGAATGCTGGTATTGGTATTTTCCGTAATCCATTATCTTGCACACTGGCGGCTGGGCTTTGGGCGCGATTTCCACGAGATCCAGCTCTCTTTCGCGCGCCATTTGCAAGGCTTGCTCAATCCCCATAACGCCGAGCTGCGCTCCATCTTCATCGATAACGCGGGCTTCGGAAATGCGAATATGCTCGTTGATTCGGGCGAGCGGCGCTTTTCTCGGTATAAATCTTCTGATTGGTCCTCGTCTAATGGATTTGTGTTATTAATTAATGTGGAGTTGGCGAGAATTGCACTCGCGTCCAAAGTTATTCACTTAAAATAATCTACGGATATAGCTTTTTTATTTGAATTAAAAAGTCGGAAAAAAGCAAAAACTTTTTAATTTATGTCTAATGTTGTTTTGAAAAGATAACTTAAACAAAATTATATTTTCTATCTCAATATATGACACCGGATACTGCTTATTGAAAATCGGCAGTCCGATGGCTTTGGCAATCCCGCGAAGGGATTAAGCTAAAGCAGGAGCAAAACTTGCAAATGCTTGCGCAAATGTAGCCTTCGCTTTTGTTATGAAGTTTGCACTTATAACTTTAATAGGCAGTTTTACGATATGACTATCATAATCGATCCGCATATTTTAAATGTACAACCTGTCGAAACTAAACAACCCCGACCGCAACACTCCGTGAGCGTTGCAGGCGGGTCCGTCTAGTAATTTTTTAAAGCTTTTCTGATTTTTATCCCTTCTTCCCGCTTCTTAATACTTTCTCTTTTATCATATTCTTTCTTTCCCTTTCCGACCCCGAATTCCAGCTTGAGTAGCCGTTTTTTAGTATATATCCGAATAGGCACCAGCGTCAAGCCTTCAACGCGCGCTTTGCCGATGAGATGCTTGATTTCCCGCCGGCGCAGGAGCAGTTTCCGGGGTCCGGTTGGATCGTAGTTTTTTATCTCGCCCGCTTGTTTGTAAAGCGGGATATGGGCGTTGGTCAAAAAAAGTTCGTTCCCCCGGACGGTTACGAAGCTTTCTTTCAGGCTGATTTGCCCGGATTTCACGGCCTTTACCTCAAAACCCTTCAAAACCAAACCGGCCTCGTAGCGGTCCGAGATTTTATAATCATAATGAGCGCGTTTATTGGTGGCGAGGGTGGTCATGATCTAAGTATAATATATAAAGCATAAAGTATAAAGCGATGCTGCAGGGCAATGCATAATAGTCTTGACTTTTTTGTATTATAGTGTATAATGGTCTATATATGTATAGAAGACAAATCGAACAAATAAATAAGGATCTGACTAAAAAAATGGTTTTTATCGTCGGTCCCAGGCAGGTCGGCAAAACATGGTTAGCCAAAGAAATTGGCAAGAATTTTAATCATGCTGTTTATCTAAATTATGATAGCGCCGAAGACCGGCAAATTATTAAAAGAGAGTTATGGCCGCAAAAGACCGACTTGTTAATTTTGGATGAACTGCACAAGATGAAAGGTTGGAAAAATTATCTCAAGGGTATTTTTGATACGAAACAGCCGCAACTGAAAATTTTAGTAACCGGCAGCGCAAGACTAAACACTTTCCGCCAGTCAGGAGATTCATTGGCCGGCAGATTTTTTTTGCATCGGTTATTGCCGTTTTCTTTGTCCGAGCTGAAAGATTCACAGCAAGTAAATTTTGATATAGATCGATTTATGGAAAGAGGCGGCTTTCCTGAACCATTTTTAGCCCAAGCTCCGGCAGATGCCGACAGGTGGAGGAATCAATATTCTGACGGTTTGGTCAGAACCGATATTCTTGATTTTGAAGCGATCCATAATTTTCGGGCAATTCAGATGGTTTTGGATTTGCTTAGGCGAAAAGTCGGTTCGCCAATATCCTATTCCTCAATTGCCGAAGATGTGCAAATTTCGCCTGCAACAGCAAAGAAATATATTGAAATTTTTGAAAATTTATATATCATATTCCGGGTCGCTCCTTATTCAAAAAATATCGCCAGATCAATTTTAAAAGAACCGAAAGTTTATTTTTTTGACACGGGTTTGGTCATCGGCGATGCTGGAATTAAATTTGAAAATTTTGTTGCCGGAAGCCTCTTGAAGCATGTTTTGGGCAGCGTTGATTATGTAGGTAAGGAAACGGCCCTGCAATACTTGCGCACCAAGGAAGGCAAAGAAGTTGATTTCGCGATTGTTGAAGGAGGTCAAATATCGGAACTTATTGAAGTTAAGCTGACAGACGGAACTCTTAGCAATAATCTTAAATATTTTTCAGATAAATATGATCTAAAAGGATTCCAGGTGGTTAAAGAATTAAAAAGAGAAAAATCAATCGGCAACATTGATATCATATCAGCCATCGATTATCTTAAGAATCTATTTTTGTAATCATAAAATTGATTTAGGATTGCCTTTTTTTATCATCAAAGCTAAGCTTTAGGTTGACATGGCATAAAGGCTCAACCTTAAACCGGACAAGGTTGAACCTTGGCTATATTTTGTATTTTTTGCTAGTTTATTTTATACTAAAAAGCACTAGCAAGGCCATAAAACATCGGAAAAAATTATATGAAATATATTTTAGGCATTGAAACCACATTTCGCACATCAGGAATTGGCCTAGTTGATAAAAGCGGAAAAGTTATCTTTAATGAAAAAATTAATATAGATTTTGCAGATGAAAAAGCTGAAAAATTTTTCCAACTTCACATGAAAGACACTCTTTCTCTAGTAAAGCCGGTGATGGAAAAATATGGAAACGACATTTTTCTTATCAGTGTTGCCAACCAACAAGGACCCTTTCATTCAATGCCAGTAGGAGTTATTATTGCTAACACGCTTAGTTACTTTTTCAACAAAGAAATAATTGGAATAGATCACGAGATAAGCCATCTTTATTCTAATTGGCTGGACAGAGATCAGTCTATTTTCAATTTTCCGATTATCAGCCTTAGCATTTCAGGTGCCCATACTAATATATGGCTGATTAAAGAGCATGGCAAAGTACATCTTTTAAAAAAACTAATTTTTAACGAAAACAAAGAGCAGTTTAGCGGTTTAGGCGCGCTTTTTTACTTCATATGTTTTAATGGGTTCGGACTAAAAATAAATAAGGGAGAAGGCGGTCCGCTACTGGAAAAACTTGCTTTAAATGGTAAGCCAAAATATAGCAAGCAACTAAAATTTGATGTAAAGAAGGAAAACGAAAGCTTTAAGTTTTTTGATATTAGAAATTATTTAACGCAAAAAATAAAAGAATTGGGCTATTACAGCCTTAGATACAAGGAACGCGAGCAGTTTCAAAAGGATTTTGCTTGCAGCTTTTTGGAGGCGATATTTGATGAACTGGCAACAATGATTGGAAAAGCGGCTGCAGATTTCGATGCGAAAGAAGTTCACTTAGCTGGCGGCGCGGCCGTTAATACTTTTTTAATAAGTAGCTTAAAAAAATTTTGTGAGGACAAAAGCTTAATTCTAAGACAGCCTGTCAAGTCAAATTATTGTGGTGATAACGGCGCAATGAATGCCATTTTTGGTTATTATCAGTGGAGCGCGCTTACTTCAGAAGAAAAAAAAGACAACAAATTTATTTCCATAAAGCCGTTCGAATGGTATTACAAATACTATGTGAATTATTTCCTAAAGTAAAAATTATTCCCGAAATAATCTCAATAGAACTAAACACCTCTTGCAATCTTTTATGCAGAATGTGTTTTCTTGGCTAGTTTCGGGCAGAGAGGGACTATGATTAAAAAATATTTCAATTTGTTCGGAAAAAACCAAAAACATCTGGATGCTATATTTGATTGGCTAAGAAATATTGTAGACCAGAACGATCTGATTTTGGTGGATCAGGAAGGAAAAAGAGAAAGTTATTATTTTGAATTTCCTCTGAAATATGGCGACAAGCCCAAAAAGGTCAAACATATTGACAACGAAAAGGCCACTTTTTTTGTTAAGTTTTCTTCCCGACCACCGAAAATTGACAGAGAAAAATGGCAATTAATTTTTCAGTCTTCAGAATTGCAAATTTTTGAAAACAAAAAAAGATTTAATGGAAAACAATCCAAGCCTTTGCGCTGGGGATTGGAAGAAGAAGAAAAAAAAATAGCCTTAAAAATCGCCCGTGAATCTATGCGGATATTTTTAGAAGAAAAAAGAATTCCTCAAATTAACGATCTGAATTTTTCTCTGCCCACAGCCTTTAATTTAAAAACTGATTTGGATGTCGCTCTCTGGGTTAGCGGAGCATTCAGAGGTTCAATAGTGCTGGAAAATATGTCTTTAGCGGAAGGAATTGCACAGGCGGCGGCTTATGTTTGCCGGGACGCAAGATTTAAGCCACTGGAGCTTGAGGAGCTGAAAGATGCCAGAATAGAAATTACTTTGATTTCCGATTTGAAAATTCCTCTCTCAAGAAGCCTGCTTGAAAAGGATGAAATTTTTTATGATAAAGGATATTTATTGAAAAAGGGCGAAAAACAAGGATGGTTTTTGCCCGAAGTTTTTAATGTATTATCATTCAAAAATTTAAAAGAGTTTCTTTCTCGTTTAGCTTTGGAAAAGGCTACTCTATCGCCCGAAGAAATTTTTGACAAAAAAACAGAGATTTTTATTTTTGAAGTGGATGATTTTATTGAAGGAGAAAATAAGGAAGAAATTTTAAATTTAATTGGTCCGATGGTCCGAACTAAAAAAACAGGAATTGACATAAAAAAATCCGCCATAGCGGCGGCGGAGTGGCTTCTAAAAATACAGGAGCCGGATGGCAATTTTATTCCCATCATAAATCCTTTGACTGGCAAAACCTCACAAATAGACTGGCCGCGCTCAATTTTCACAGGCTGGAGTTTGATTGAATTCGGCAAAGCCATAGGCAATCCGCAATGTGTTGAAGCCGGGCGTAAAAATTTTTCCTATGGGAAAAAATACATATTAGACGAGCAAATTATTAAGGATCCTAACAAGGAAGCCCTTAATTTGTCGTATCTCGGTCAGGTGGCTTTGAGTTTGGATTATCAAAAAGAAGCCTTACAATGTGGCAATAGAATTCTAGAAACAGAAAGTCAACTAAAATTTGAGCCAATTTTATTTTCACAAATTGGCAGTTTTCTGGCGGAGCTTTCCCGGATTGATAAAAATTTTTTGGCACCAACTTTGAAATTTGCCGAAAAAGTGCAACTTGAATTTGACAATGCCTTGCGCCAAAAATGGTCTATGCATCTGGCGGTTTGGGCGGAGCTGGCGAATTTGAATTTAAAATTATTTGAAATTCAAGTCGATGATTCATACTTGAAAACGGCTCGCAAAGTTTCTGATTGGCTTTTGAGCCGCCATCTTGATGACGGATCGTTCGGAGCAGTCAACGGAAGCAATCTAAATCCCGTTGCCTATACGAGAGGCACGGCCAAGGTGGCTGAAGTTTTAGCGGAAACATTGATTTTGGAAAAACAAATTGACGGAGCGCTTGATCTTGTTTATTATAAAACGAGCCTTGAAAAATCCTTTGACTGGCTAATAAGCATGCAATACTCGCCTGAAAACAGCTTTTTTATCCCTAAAAAAAATCTTGAACTAAGTCTTGGCGGATTTCGCCATGATTATTTCAATCAGGAGGCCTGGATTGACAGCGCGGGACATTTTCTTTTAGCTGTCAGCCGGTTTTTCAAACATTCAAATTCATAAAATATATGGAAACAGAACAACCAACAAGCCGGTTTAGAAAAACTCCGGAAACGATACTCATTCCGACTTCAGATATTGAAACAATGTCTGATGCGCCATCTTCTTACAAATCCAACTCAAGCGATGAAGTTATCAGGCTTTCAAGAAAAGTCATTTCAAAAAGCTATCATCTCATTGATTCCATATCCGGCTACCCAAGCCATTTTTTATTAAATTCACCCGATGATTACCAATTTCCGCAGCTCCATGAAATTTTAGAAATTTTAAAAGATAAAAAAATTATTAAACGAAGCACCTTTGGCGATACTCGCTATAATGACGCACCCTTTTTTTATCGTCTTGATATAGTTCCTAATTACGAAAAAGGTATTACTGACGGAAAAGACCTAGATAAGCCGTTTGGTCATGGCTTTGGAAAAAACATAGAAATAGTTTTTTCCAAAGCCATGGGAGAGCTTTTGGAGCGATATTTCCCAACAATATATCGTAAAAAAAATCTCATCCGGAGCTCATCAAAAAATTTAAAAAATAAAAAAATTACAGCGCTTGATTTAAATTTATTAGCCGGATTTTCCGAGGAACAGAAAAAAAATAATCCCAAATTACAATTTGATGAATCAAGCGTATTTTATTGGGAAAAAGCGAAGAGAGTTTTAACCAACGAAATAACTTATCTACCAGCCCGGTTGATTTATTGGAATTACGCCCATGATGATTTTGAGCCCTCTCTTTGCGAGAAAAATACAAATGGCGCGGGTGGTTTTTTTACCAAAGAAGGAGCGATTTTGTCCGGCTTATACGAATTGATTCAGCGGGACTCATTTCTCGTTTACTGGCTTAACAAATTGACGCCCAGATCCATTGATCCAGAAACCATACCCGATGAAGATTTCCAAAATCTTCTGGAAGAATCGGAACGCTACGGATTTGAAGTTTATTGTCTGGATGTTACAGCCGATACCGATGTCCCGGCTTTCGTAGTGATTGTTTCCGATCCTTCGGGCAAAAGCCCGCGTTTTTGTCTGGGAGCTGGTTGTCAATCTGATCCAATCAAGGCTCTTCATCGGGCTCTGGAAGAAGCCTGGAGCGTTTATTATTGGATGCGGCCCAAACCGTCTTATTTTTTTCTTGATAAAAATTATCAGCCATTCCAGGAAAGACAGATTGGGCAAGATGAAAGATTGAGGCTGTGGTCCAATCCGGAAATGGCTGATCACTTCAAGTTTTTTATTTCAGGAAAAAAGGAAGCATTTTCTGATATTAAATTTAACTATCCTAAAGAGTTTGCCTCCCAAAAAGAAGAACTAAATTTTTTGGCGAAAAGAGTTGAAAGTTTAGGACCCGGCTATGAAGTTTATTATTATCAAGCTAATCATCCCATTCTTTCCGAAGTTGGCTATTGTTCAGCTCAAGTAGTTGTTCCTCAATTCATTCCACTTTATCTTCGTGAAACCAGTGCGCCGCTTGGCAGCCAAAGAATAAAAGAAGTGCCACCCAAATTAGGATTCAAAGCGGCTGAAGAACTTAATCCATTGCCTCATCCTTTCCCATAAATCGCGAATACTCACAAACATGAACACAAATAGCACGAATAAGTTAATTCATCCAGAGTTGAGTTATATGCTAATGGGAATTTTATTTGAGGTTCACAATAAGTTAGGGACGAAATATCAAGAAAAGCATTATCAAAAAGCGATCGAAATAAAGCTAAAAGAATTAAAAATTCCATATCAACGAGAAGCGAATGTAAGGCTACAATTCAATGGAGAGGAATTAGGAGAATTTTTTGTTGATTTTATAATTGATAGCCAGATTGTTTTAGAAGTTAAAAGGGTTTGGCGGATTACTCAAGATGATATCAAACAGGTTCTTAGATATTTGAAGGCAACTAATTTAAAGTTAAGTATTATTGCAAATTTTAAGCACAGGGATCTCGAATTTCGTCGCGTACTAAATTAGTGAAATTTGTGGCTAAATTTGTGCAAATTAGCGAGAATATATGAACGAAGTGAACTTTTCCCAACTCTTTCACCAATATACCAAAAAATTCTACACGCCTATTCCGCGCGATTCTTCTTTATGGCCGGATGAATGGAAAACCACCTATTATAAAACTTATCCGCGGTTGCCCAGAATAAATCTTTCTCATACGGAAAAAGAATTTGATTTATTCAAAGCTATTACCCAAAGATCTTCCAAGCGGGAAATGAATGGCGGGCCAATTAGTCTGGACGAACTTTCACTTCTTCTGAAATATTCCTGCGGGATAACCAGAAAAAATAAAGAAGGGGACGGAAGGAGAGCTTATCCATCAGGAGGAGCGAGATACCCAATTGAAACTTATTGCCTGGTTGTTAAGCCGGGTGAAGGACTAAAACCGGGACTTTTTCATTATAATGTCAAGGAACATTGTCTGGAAACGCTTTGGGAAAAAACATTTACCAAAGAAGATCTGGACAAGATAGCCACTTATGAGTTTGTTCAAGACTCGTCTTTGATTATCTTTTTAACCGCGATTTTTGGACGCACTCAAAACAAATACGGACAACGAGGATATCGCTTTATTTTGCAAGAAAGCGGTCATATCGGTCAGAACATTTACTTGGTTTCAGAATCCTTAAATCTCAAGTGTTGCGCCCTGGGCGGATTCCGAATTTCTGACGAGCAAATAGAAAAAATTCTTGATATAGATGGAATGACAGAATCTTTAGTTTACACTACCGCAATAGGGAGGTAAGATGTTTCGTTATGTAAAATAAAATGAGCGAGCCCTTAATATCAGGACTCGCCCTTGAAATAACACTTAAACTGTCAGCCTGGACACTATCGAGGGCGTATTCGTTTCATTTTGATAATGTTTCGCGCGTCACGTCCCTCTAGCAGGTCATTCTCTGGGGTTGCCCCCTTTTTCAGAAAGAAGGTTATGTTTCTTCGATAGTTCGGACTTTCGAACAAAAATCCTACCTGCCCTTCTTTCCAGATAATTTCCGCATGAAATTTTATACAACCTTCTGTAACCCTCAACCCTAGGTTGTCGCCCCAGCAGTAAGTTCCGATGGCCTGGTTGTCGCTTACTTTCTCTGCGGCCAGTTTTGCATCAAATCCCTGTCCCCAGATTGGAGTTTCCCATGCATCGCCCCACATACCGGACAAACGCGCCACATCCGGAGCGATATCCGGTTTGGGCGGAACAACTTGGATATTCTTGGGAAAAGTTGCATCTACTGCCACAACATGTGAACAAGTAAGCATCACGGCCAGAACTGCCAGAACGATTGATAAAAATCCCTTTTTCATCGCACCCTCCTGGGGGAGACTATAATAAGAACTAAGAATACATTATATAAAAATCTCAATTTTGTCAAGTATTTATGGCAAATTTGCACATACATTTAATTTTTTCTTGTGCATAAATTGATTGTTTGCACGAAAAGATTTATATGGTATAATTTTGATAGAATAAATAAGCATAGTTAAATTTATGGGAGAAATAAAAACAAGACTAAATATTAGTAAAATAACCGCTAAAAATTTGATCGCGCTATTTTTGCTTGCAACAATATTGGCAGTTGTTAGCGCAATTGCTAAATTAATTGGAGGAGGGGCAACAAAGATAGATACTGCCCAAGCCCAAGGAACTTGTTGGACCCAAGTCGGCGGCGGCGGCGAAGGGAGTGGCTGTGGTGGTTGTAGCGAAGGCTGTGATTCTAGTGCTGACGAGAGCGATGATTTCTAGGGCTATAAAAAGTGTTGCAGCTTAAAATTAAAATGACAAAAAAAACTAGATATATAATTATTTTTTCCATCCTCATTATTACCTGGGGTGTGTTGGGATTTTTTGGATGGAAAGTTTATAAGAAGAAGCAAGTTAATAATATGCAGCAGGTTAATTATTTGATCCCCGGCGTGCCTTATTATGGGTTTTACAACCATTATTTTGATGCCAACTCTCTGGCGGCAACTTCCATGGCCGACAACTTGGGTTATTGGGGAGACGGAGTGAATTTGCCAGACTTGCTTAATACATTTATCAAAAAAGATGAGAAGGGTAATCGGACATATCCTACAATACTAGAGATTAAAAATTTTTTTCAAGAAAAAGGCTATGAAACATATAGCTGGACAGCGAATGAACCAGGCGGTGAAATAAATGAAATCAAAAAGTTCGTAAATCCCGATAAAAAAATTCCCGTTATCGTTTTTCAGAAGCAGTCTACTGATCCGACCAGTTCAACTAGGGAATTTCGCGTAGTCATCGGAGTTTTTGACAACCAGCAGAAAGTAATTGTTCACGACCACGATTTCGGCAATAATTACGAAATTTCCTACCAGGATTTTGAGTCAATGTTCAAGCCGGACGCCCGGACAATTTTAGCTGTTTGGCCAAAAGCTGAATTGGCTTCAAAACTTCGCGGACCCGATTATAGCAAGCAATATCCAAAAAGATTGCAGGCTATGGATGATTTGGGAGAGCTTCTGGTCAGGGGCGCCGAAGCCGTGCGACTTTTCAATAAGGGGGAATACGAACAATCTCTTCAGCTATACCAAGAATTTATCACTGATCTAAAATTCAGCCATTTTCCGCCGGCCCATCAGGTGAGCTTCTATACTTTTCTTGCCCAAATTTACTCGCGGATGGATAAAATGGACGAAGCGATTAAAGTGATAAATGAAAAAGCTCTGCCGATAAATCATAATTTATCTCAATCATACGGAGAATGGGGAAGTCCGGTAAATGCAGACAGGTTTTGGGGTCCCTACAATGTTTTAGGTATGATTTATCAAAAAAAAGGAGACAAGGAGTTAGCAAAAAATAATTTTGAAGAAGTTTTGAAAATCAATCCCGGCTATGGGCCAGCGCAGAAAGCTCTTGAGCAATTAAAATAAAAAAACGGATATGAATTTTCCTAAATTTTTTAAAAATAAAAAATTTTATCTGGCGAGTTCGGCAATTATTCTGGCCGGTTTGTTTTTTATGCTTACTGCTTCCCCGGCCCGGGCTTGCGAAAAAAATGAATCTATTTTTTCTTATTTTAATCCTACCATTTCTTTTATTAACAAAACGATCAAAGGACTTGGTTTTGATGTGGTCTTGGCCGCTACGCCTGACCCGGATAATTGCGGCAATGACAGCGTCAGTTGTGCCGGCACGCCTCCCGTGCCTACTGCTACCATTTACTGGAGCGCTGCGCCACCCACTATAGTTCCTGAAGCGCCCTTAACATTTGATCATTATACCTTAACTGTTTGGAACGCAAATATTTATGGAGGAGTCGGATGGGCGAAAGATTACAACATCGCTACCAATTCTTACACCATTTCATCCGAATTGGAAAATAGCAAACAATACTGGTGGAGAGTGGAGGCGTATTATAATTCATCCGATGAACAGTTCGCATCCGCTAGTCGGGGATATGGCAATCGACCCAACGGATCTTTTACCACTGTTTCAACTTGTATAGTAGCCGCGCCTGATGTATATATTTTTGCTAACCATACTGCTAATTTACTCATCATACCTTCCACTAATACCGGAGTGGAAATCGAATGGGATTCAAGTCGGGCTACTTCCTGTAGCGTTACTTCTTCGCCAAGTTCCTTAACTTGGACTGGCGAGCCTGGAGGAGTGCAACTAACCGGCAATCTGCCTGTTGGTGATAGAATCTATACTGCCAGTTGCATCGGACTTGGCGGACCTGCTGAAAAGAGCGTTACGGTTAGGGTTAGTCCTCCTGGTTGCACCAACCAATGCACTCAAAATTTTTGTAGTGGAAACACCGTCCAACTTTGCAGCCCTGATGCTAATGGGTGCATGGCAATAACCCCAAGTATTAATTGTAGCACCTTGGGATCAAATTATTCTTGCTCAAACGGACAGTGTGTTTGCACGATAATAAATCCAAGCTGTACTGCGGCAAACACATGTTCCGGACAAACTTGTAATAATGGATGCAGCGATATTTCTGGAACAAAAGATTGTTCAGCAACAGGCGGAGGCGCACCAAAGAAAAACTGGAGAGAAATGGCCCCGTAAAATAATCCGCCTCGGGCGGATCATCACGGGGCAAGCCCCGTAAAAATTAAGCGTAAAAACTTTTTCCAATAATCCGCCTTAGTATCATCATCAGGGCGGGTTTTGATTGGGTAAATAATCGTTAACTATACAAGAGATTGACGAAGTTGTTGCTATAATATATAATTGAAATATACAAGGTAAATATAAAGCATTATTATGAGATACGCAAAAAAACAATTAAGCAGATATTTAGAAAAAGACTTGTTAAGGTTGCTCAAAAGCGGCTATTCCGGCTTGATTCTTGGTCCGCGACAAGTTGGCAAAACAACCCTTGTCCAATATATTTTGGAAAATTTTAAAAACACCCGCAAGTATTTTTTGCAAAATCCGAAGACAAGAGCTGATTTTGAAAAAGATCCCGAAAAAATTATCCGGGAGGTTGAAGCAATGGATAAAAATGCCCTTGTCTTTGTCGATGAAGCGCAAAAAGTACCGGAGCTTTTTGACGCGGTGCAATACTTGATTGATGGAAAAAAAGCCCAGTTTATTTTGACCGGTTCATCTGCCCGGAAATTACGGCGAAGCGGAGCTAATCTTCTGCCGGGGCGCATCAAAAGATATTATCTGGATCCGCTGTTATGGGGGGAGTTGGGCTTAATAAAAGAAAGCACAATAAAAAATATAGCGCTAAAGAATATAAACAAAGGCAATCATTTTTTACTTGAGGATCTTTTGGTGTTCGGGTCGCTTCCGGGCATAATTACTTTGCCAAAAAATGAACGAGAAGACTTTTTGAAAGCATACGCTTTGATTTATCTTGACGAAGAAATTAGAGCGGAATCTTTGAGTCGGAAAATCGGCGCGTTTTCCCGTTTTTTGGAATTGGTCGCTCGGGAATCCGGGACAAGCCCCAACTATACAAAACTATCAAATGAGGCTGGCATTAGCATACAAACAATCAAGGATTATTTTCAGCTCTTGTCAGACACCTTGGTCGTTGAAATGGTAGAGCCGTTTTTGAGGAATTCTCGAAAGAGAATCTTAGCATCCCCGAGGTATTATTTTTTTGATTTAGGAGTTCGGAATGCTTTGGCGCGCTGGCCGCTATCGACGGATACCGCTAACATTCAAAAAGGAATGCTGTTTGAAAATTTTGTAATGTTGGAAATTATCCGGCGCATACGGGCTCTCCACAAAGATTATAAAATAAATTACTGGAGAACTTCCGGCGGCGCTGAAGTGGATTGCGTTATTGATCTTGGCAAAGAAGTGATTCCCATAGAAATAAAAAGCGGTTCCAGCGCCAGGCTTGGCGAGCTGAAAGGACTTAAGAATTTTCTTAAAGAATATTCTGAAATAGCCAAAATCGGATATGTCATTACAACCGGCGAACGAAAAGAAAAACTGGCAAAAAATATTATAGCTATTCCATGGAATTGCCTGTAAAACTGAGAAATAATTAGTAAACTTAGCTAAGATTTGACCCTTAGCAGGCAAAAACTTTTTTAAATAATCCGCTTCGGTGGTATCGCTGGAGCGACTTTTGTTTTTTACAATGCCGAGACATCTATGAATTATTGATTAAAGCCAGTGTATACTATACAATAATATTATGAAAAAAGAACTGGAAAAATCAATAAAAAAAGCCATCGTGGATCTTTACGAAGCGGATTTTGACTTGCCTGAAATAACCGTTGATTATCCGCAAAACGAAAAATTTGGCGATTATTCAACGAATGTGGCAATGGTTTTAGGGAAAAAACTTGGCAAAAATCCTATGAAGCTTGCGGAAGCTCTAAGGTTCAACCTTAGCACGCTAAGGTTGAACCTTAGGGTAGAGGTTGTCGTGCCGGGATACATAAATTTTCATCTTTCTCCAAAATATCTACAAGAAAAGGTCGCGGAGATAAATAAGCTAGGCGAAAAGTTTGGCAATGGCAAAATCGGAGCAGGCGTAAAAGTGAATAATGAATTTATTTCCGCCAATCCGACCGGACCATTGCATTTGGGAAATGGCCGCGGAGGATTTTATGGCGATACGCTGGGAAAAGTTTTAAAAAAAGCCGGATTTGAAGTAGTTAATGAATATTACATAAACGATGCCGGAGAGCAGGTTATGAAATTGGGACATAGCGTTTTGAAGGACAGCGAAGCGGTTTACGCGGGAGAATACATTGATGAACTGAATAAGAAATTTAGAAATATTTCAGATATAAAAGACGCGGGAGAAAAATCAGCCAAAATAATATTGGATGAAATTATCAAAAAAACCATCAGCGAGAAAATGCAGATAGAATTTGATTCATGGATTTCGGAAAAAAATGATTTAGAAGATACGGGATACAAGGATAAGGCGCTGGATATTTTAAAGAATAAAAAGTTAACATACGAAAAAGAAGGCGCCACTTGGCTTAAAACTATTGATTTTGGAGATGACAAGGACAGGGTAATTATAAAAACTGATGGCCAGAGAACCTATATCGTATCTGATTGCGGTTATATATTAAATAAAATAGAACGCGGTTTTGGAAAAATAATTGAAATTTGGGGCGCTGATCATCATGGATATATTTCCCGGTTCAAATCGGCGGCGGAAGCTTTGGGATTCAAAGGAGAGTTGAAATTTATAATTGTTCAATTAGTGCGATTGGTAAAAGATGGAAAAGAAGTCAGGATGTCGAAACGCGCCGGCAATGTCGTTTACATTGATGAACTTATTGACAAGGTTGGCCACGATGTTACCAGATTTTTCTTCCTCATGTATTCGCCGGATACCCATATGAACTTTGATCTGGGCCTGGCCGAAGAGCGATCGGAAAAAAATCCGGTTTATTATGTGCAATACGCGCACGCCCGCATATCTTCGATATTGCGGAAATCCGGAAAAGGTTTGACCTCCCTGCCCGAAACGCTTCGCATATCAAAGCAGGCGGGTCTCGACCGAAACGACCCAAAGAGGTCGAACCTTGAGTTGTTAACGCACGAGAAAGAGTTAAGTTTAATCAAGGAACTGAATAAATTTCCGGAACTCGTTTCCGAAATTTCTGAAAGTTATGAAGTGCATAAATTGCCCCATTATGCGATAAAATTGGCCGATAAATTTCATTCTTTTTACGCCGAATGCCGGGTAATTGACGAAGAAAATCCGGAACTCTCCGGGGCTAGACTAAACCTCGTAAATGCTGTTAGAATAGTGCTGGCAGAAGCGTTAAGATTAATTGGCGTTGCATCGCCGAATAAGATGTAAACATATGCGCATTGGAATAGATGCCAGATTAATACTCAACCCGGAAAAAGGCGACGCGATCGGGGTCGGACACTACACTTACCAATTGATCCGCCATCTTTTGGAAATAGACAAAGAAAACGAATTCGTTTTGTTTTTTGATTTTCGCGTTCGGGAAAAAGACATCAAAAAATTTACGCGCCCGAATGTGAAAATAAAATTTTATCCATTTTCCGATTACAAAAAATATCTGCCCGGAGCATATAACGAAATTTTAGGAACGGCTACTTTAGTCAAAGAGAAGCTGGACATTCTTCACACGACTTCGCCGATGAGCCGGATCCCGGTAAGCTATCGGGGAAAAGTAATCGTAACGGTGCATGATTTGGCGGTTTACAAAGTGCCGGATGTTTTCCCAAAGCTTGGCGCGGCCAAAACGAGAGCCGTTATGAGTCTTATGATGGGAAAGGCTGACAAGATTATCGCTGTTTCCAATTCAACCAAAAATGATTTATGCGAAATTTTCAAATGTCCCGGAGAAAAAGTGAAGGTCATTTACAGCGGTTTTGATCGGAGGCTTTTTGAAGAATCAGAGGTGGCGCGCGAAAAAGTTTTGGAAAAATACGGCATAAAAAGCAAATACATATTATTTTTAGGAACGCTGGAACCAGTTAAAAATATTGTCCGGCTGTTTGAAGCCTATAAAAATTTCCGCGATAATTGTAAAAAAGAGAAAGGCAATAAATGCGACTGGAAACTGGTAATGGCCGGAAAAAAAGGATGGCTCTCCAAAGATTTCAAGCATGTGGCAAAAGATTTAGAAATAAGCAAGGATGTGATTTTCACAGGTTATGTCATTGGTGATGACTTGGTGCCTCTTTTCAAAAATGCTGACTTTTTCGTGATGCCGTCGCTTTATGAAGGTTTCGGAACAACCATTCTTGAAGCTTTCGCGACCGGAACTCCGGCCATCGTTTCCAATGTTTCCTCCATTCCGGAAATAGCCGGTGATGCGGCGGAACTGGTAAATCCGCTGGATGTTAAAAACATCACTGATGCCATGACCAAGTTGGCCCATGATGAAAATCTGAAAAATTCTTACCGCGAAAAAGGAAAAAAACAACTGGAAAAATTTGATTGGGATAAATGCGCGCGCGAGACCTTGGAGGTTTACAAACAATTTAAAAAATAAAACTTACCATGTCTTTTAAGAAAGTTGATGCAAAAGTTAGCTTCCCAAAAATGGAGGAAGAGATTTTGAAGTTTTGGGAAGAGAATAAAATTTTTGAAAAGTCGGTGGAGAAAAATCCAGAAGATAAACCTTTTGTTTTCTATGAAGGACCGCCGACCGCCAATGGAGTGCCGGGACTTCATCATGTTTTGGCGCGGGCATTTAAGGATATTATTCCGCGTTATAAAACCATGAAAGGCTATCGGGTAGAACGAAAAGCCGGCTGGGATACGCATGGTCTGCCGGTGGAAATCCAGGTGGAAAAAGAACTGGGACTTCGCAACAAGCAAGAAATTGAAAGTATTGTTCCGGGCAATCCGCGTGAAAGCGTCATTGCTTTTAACAAAAAATGCAAAGAATCGGTTTGGAAATATAAAGACGCGTGGGAAAAAATGACGCGGCGAATGGGCTATTGGGTGGACATGAATAATCCTTACATCACTTACGAAAACAAGTATATCGAATCAGTTTGGTGGGTAATCGCGCAAATTTTCAAAAGTAAAAACAAAAAAGGCGAGAGCTTAGTTTATAAAGGGCACAAGGTCGTGCCATATTGTTATCGTTGCGGAACGGCCCTTTCTTCGCACGAAGTGGCGCAAGGATATCAGAAAATAAAAGAGAATTCGGTTTATATAAAGTTCAAAGCCAAAAAAGATGGCAAAATAATTACTGATGATAATACATATTTTCTAGTCTGGACGACAACTCCTTGGACATTGCCGGGAAATGTGGCGTTGGCTATCGGATCTAAAATAAAATACGTAAAAATTAAAATTGAAAAAATTGAAGGAGATACTTTTTTGCTTGAAAACATAAAAACCGGTGACTCTTATATTACTGCGTGGGACACCGACCAAGTTGATTTATTTGTAAAAGATAAAAATATACCAGCGTCTTATAGAGCAGGAGATGATAAAAGGGCTATACTTACTACGGATGGCCAGAAAACAAGAGTTGAGATGTCATATAAAATTTTAAAAATTAGTGAAATTTCAAAATTAGAATACGACTTTTTATACAAAACTAATACTACAGATAAAAAAGCTTATTATATTGTTACGAGTAATTTTGTTTCAACGGAAGACGGGACGGGCATTGTTCATATTGCTCCAGCGTTCGGAGAAGACGACGCCAATGTCGGCAGAGAAAATAATTTGCCAACGCTTTTAACCGTGGATCAAGAGGGGAAAATAAGCGCCGATGTGCCCGGGAAAGGCATCGCGGTCAAAAAGAAAAATGATAAAGGCAAATATGCCGTGGATGAAATGATAATTGAGGATTTGAAAAATAGAGATTTATTTTTCAAGGACGAACTTTACGAACACGATTATCCTTTCTGCTGGCGCTGCGATACGCCGCTTATATATTATGCCAAGCCATCCTGGTTTATTCGGATGAGCGAATTGGCGGGAGATCTCGTCAAAAATAATGAAAACATTAACTGGATTCCGGAAAACATAAAGGAAGGCCGATTCGGTGAATGGCTGAAAGGCGTTAAAGACTGGGCGATTTCCCGGGAGAGATACTGGGGAACGCCCTTACCGATTTGGGAATGTATCAAATGCGAAGAAACAAAAGCGGTTGAGTCCATCGAAGAAATTAGGGAACAATTAGGAAATCCCAACAAATTATTTTTAGTCCGTCACGGTGAAGCGGAAAATAATGTTCTTAATATCGTTGATTCGTTTGAATCCGGTAAAAAATATCCTTTGACAAAAAAAGGCGTAAAGCAAGTTGAAAAAATTACCAAACAACTTAAAGGCGAAAAGATCGATATTATTTTTAGCTCACCCTTGCAAAGAACTAAAGAAACAGCAGAAATAATATCAAAAGAAATCGGAGCAGACATAATAATTAGTGATAAAATCAGAGAAACAGACCATGGAAATTACAATGGAAAATCTTTTGATGAAGTAAGAAAGACCTATCCGGATTCAGCCATTCATCTGGATACTGACAAAGATGGACTGGAGGGATTTAGGGATATAAGAAAAAGGATGAGTTCATTTCTAGATGAAATAAGCGAAAAATACAAAGGAAAAAATATTGTTGTGGTATCTCACGGAGATCCATTAGTATCCTTAAAAGCCATTTTGCAAGAAGAACCGGTAGAAAATCTTGAAAAGATAATTTATCCTCAAAAAGGAGAATGTTCAGTTTTTTTCTCTTCTTCTTTCGATTTGCACAAGCCATATATTGACGAGGTAAAAATAAAATGTAATTGCGGAGAAAAAATGCAAAGAGTCTCGGAAGTTTTGGATGTTTGGTTTGATTCTGGCTCTATGCCGCTCGCGCAATTTTTCTATCCGAACGCTGCGACAGAGGAAGATAAGAAAAAAATTGAAAGCGGAAAATTTTTTCCGGCCGATTATATTTCGGAAGCCATCGATCAGACGCGCGGTTGGTTTTACACCCTCCATGCCATCGCCACACTTCTCCATAAGGATAAAAAAGTCCCAACTGGCTATGCTTTCAAAAATGTGATTTGTCTCGCGCATATTTTGGATAAAGACGGTAAAAAGATGAGCAAATCGCGAGGGAATGTCGTTGAGCCGATGGAAGTGATGGACAAATTCGGGGCGGATATGCTTCGCTGGATGCTTTTTACTATCAATCAACCTGGCATCCCGAAAAGATTTGATATTAAAGGAATGCAGGACATTATGAACCGGGTTTTCCGCATGCTCTGGAATTCTTATTCTTTCTTCGTGATGTATGCGAATATAGATAAGTTTGAAACTACAAACTACAAGCTGAAAACTAAAAGCCTATTAGATAAGTGGATTTTGTTTGAATTAAATATTTTGATTAAGAAAGTTGGCGATGGATTGGAAAATTATGACATTTACAGTTCGGCCAAGGAAATTGAAAAATTTATAGACAATCTTTCCAACTGGTATATCCGCCGGTCACGGAAAAGATTTTGGAAGAGCGAGGATGACGCGGATAAAAAAGAAGCTTACCAAACTTTACATAATGTTTTAGTAACACTGGCTAAATTAATGGCTCCATTCACGCCTTTCGTGGCGGAAGAGATATATAAAAATTTGACCGGAGAAGAATCGGTGCACTTAGCTGAATTTCCGGAAGCGGATGAAAAGATGATTGATGAAAAATTAAATCAGGAAATGGAAAGCGCAAGGAATATAATTACCGAGGCTTTGCAATTACGCGCCAAAGCCGGAATAAAAGTTAGGCAACCGCTTAACAAATTTTCAATTTTCAATTTTCAATTTTCAAAAGAACTGGAAGAAATAATAAAGGAAGAGATAAATGTAAAAAAATTAGTTTTGGACAGGAAAGAAAGGGACGAAATGATCTTAGACACCGAAATTACTGAAGACTTGAAACTTGAAGGCCAGACGCGGGAAATAATTCGCTTCATACAAGAGATGCGGAAAGAAGCGGGCTATGAGGTTGATAATAGAATTCAAGTCGGTTTTCAAGGAGCAGGCGATGTTTTTAAAAAGTTTGGAGACTTAATCAAGAAAGAAGTCTTGGCCCTGGAATTAAAAGGGGGCAGTCTGGAAAGTATCGATTTGGAAAAAGAATTTGCGGTTGATGGTAAAAAAGTTAAGATTCAAATTAAGCGTTAATGGACTTCAAATACCAGGGAATAATACTTAGCAAAAAAGATGTCGGCGAAACCGACCGAATTTATACGATTTATACTCTAGAGGCCGGAAAAATAAAAGCCTTAGCCAAAAGTGTGCGGCGGCCGACTGCCAAGCTGGCCGGCAATCTTGAGCCGGTAACTTTTTCTGAAATTTTTGTCGCTAAAAGCCGGGGAATGGGCAAAATTACCGGCGCGCTGGCGGTGAAAAATTTTTCTAAAATAAAATCCAACCTGGAAGCGCTCTCCCAGGCTTCTTTCGCGTTCCAAATAATTGAAAAACTGATTTCCGATTCGGAAAAAGACGAAAAGATTTTCAATTTGATTTTGAAATATCTGTTAGTCATGGAAAATTTAAAAGGAGAAGGAGTTAATAATAAGAAGAAAATATTAACTTTGGGATTCCTTTTCAAACTGCTTGGCGAATCGGGATATCAATTAGAAGTGGGAAAATGCGCGGACTGTGGAGAAAAACTAAAGCCGGAAAATAATTATTTTAGTTCCTCCAGGGGCGGTATTTTGTGCGAAAAATGTTCCGGGAAAGAGAGCAACAAAATTAGAATTAAAAATGAATCAATAAAATTCATAAGGATATTCCTGAAAAACAAGCTGGAAAATCTGATAAAACTTCATTCTTCAAAAGAAAACTTAAAAGATCTGGGCATAATTTTGGAAAATTTTTTAATCGCACATTTGTAAAAGCATAAAATTGAGACAGCTTGATAAAGAACCCGATTTTTAGTAGAATAAAACCAAAGAGAAACATAAAAATAAATAGAATGTCTCTATCTGACCTGAAAAATAAATTATATAAAAAAGAAACAGACAAAGACCTGTCCCAGCACGCGGAGAGCGAGTTTGACATACGCTTTTCACCAGCCAACTCTGGCCGGGAAAAATTCAAGACGGTGGACGCCTGGGAAGAAGAAAAGCCAAGTCTTGGAACAGAGGAAAAAAAAGTGGCGAGATATGGAATAATGGCCATAGGCGCCATTTTGATTGTCATTGCCATTTTGTTGGGAGTTTACAAATACAAGCAATATTCTTTCAGTCCAGAGAGGGCAACGCTGGCCATTAATGGGCCGAACGAAATCCAAAGCGGAAAACTGATAACTTATGAGGTTATTTATAAAAACGACAACCGGGCTTCTCTCAAAAGTGCCGTATTACACTTAAGTTTTCCTGATAACTTCAAGCCGGAAGACAATCCAAGTTTTGTCTCGGACGGGGCAAACAGCTACCAGCTTGAATTGGGCGATATAAAGAAATACGATCAGGGAAAAGTTACTTTTCGCGGAAAAACTTTTAGTCCTAAAGGAAGCCTGATTTATTTAAAAGCAGAATTATCTTATCAGCCCTCTGGCTTTAGCAGCCAATTTGTATCCCAACAACAATTAGGCATTACTGTTATTTCTTTTCCCATAATTTTAGAAACTCAGGCTCCTCAAAATTTAGCTAGTGGCGATTCGCTTAACTATCTGATAAGTTATAAAAATACCAGCAATGATGATTTTGAAAATATGCGGCTGGAAGTTGAATATCCGGAAGGATTTATTTTTTCCCAAGCCGATCCGGCAGCTTCCGAAAATAATAATATCTGGTATCTCGGACACTTATCAGCCGGCCAAGTTGGAAAAATAACCGTCAGTGGAAAACTGGAAGGGGCCAGCGAAGATATTAAAGTGCTTAAGGCGGACATAGGAGCATTAGAAGACGCGAGGTTCGTGAGTTATAACAAAGAAAGCGTATCAACCAAAATAGAAGCTTCTCCTCTCTTTATTACTCAAACAGTTAACGGGCTGAAAAAATTAACTGCCAAGCCAGGAGACACCTTGAGATTCGAAATAAGTTATCGAAACGACGGAAATATCGGACTCCGAGATGCTATTGTGACGGAAAAAATTGACAGTCCTGCTTTGGATTATACATCCCTAAGTTTAAACGAAGGATCTTTTAATTCTTTCAACAGCACTATAACCTGGAAAGCCTCTGATTTTAAAAAGTTAGCCAATCTGGAACCGGGCGGCGGAGATAAGATAAATTTTTCTATTAAAGTTAAAGACAATCCACCGAATAAAATCGCCACTGATAAAAATTTTACAATCTCAAGCGTCGCTAAAATTGATAGTCCGGACATCGTAACACCCATCTCGGAAAATAAAATCATCGCTGGAAACACAATCAATATAAAAGTGAACACCAGAATTGGTTTAGCTGTAAGAGGATATTATGGAGATTTAATTATCAAAAATTCGGGACCCCTTCCGCCGGTAGTGGATCAGGAAACTACCTACACTATTCACTGGCTGGTTATGAACGCTTCCAATGACGCGGAACAGGCTAAGGTGGAGGCTGTTCTGCCAACAGGAGTAGTTATGACCGGAGTAAAATTTCCGGAGGATAGCAACTTAACCTATAACGAAAGAAGTAATGCGGTCGTTTGGGAAATAGGAAATTTACCAGCTGGAACGGGCGTCAGAACTCCGCCCAAAGAAGCAGTTTTTCAGATAAAAATAAAACCAGCCCCCAATCAAGCAGACACCCAAGTTAATTTAATCGGGATTTCCATCTTTTCAATTCATGATGCTTTTACCGGCGAAGACTTTTCCGTAACCGGTGAAGCAAAAAATACCCAACTAAGAGAAGATCCGACCATCGGAAGTAATTATAAAGTAAAACCAGCGATTTGAGATTGAGAAAATATGAACTTTGAAATATCCAGGAAAAAAAATGGGATAAGAGTAGGGAAAATAAAAACAAAAAGCGGAGAAATTAACTCTCCGTTTTTTATGCCAGACGCGACGCGCGGTTTCGTAAAATCGCTTACTAACGAAGACTTGGAGAGCGTGGAACTGGGGCCAATGGTTGTAAATACTTATCATCTTTATCTTCAGCCGGGGATGGAAACAATAAAAAAAGCAGGCGGAATAAACAAATTTATGAACTGGAACGCGCCTCTGCTTTCCGACTCCGGCGGTTACCAAGTTTTTTCTCTGATCCACAAAAATCCAAAGATGGGAAAAATTACTGAAAACGAAGTCATATTCAAGTCTCCCATGGACGGGTCAAAACATATTTTAACTCCGGAAAAAGCCATAGAGATCCAATTTGACCTGGGCGTAGATATGATGGTGGTACTGGACGATCCTCCGCCAAATAATTATTCAAAAGAAAAAATAAAAAATGCAGTTGAAAGAACCACAAGGTGGGCCAAGAGATGCAAGGCGGAATACCTGAAGCAGATTAAAAAAAGAAAAATTCCAGAAGAAAAACGCCCTCTAATCTTCGGAGTTATCCAGGGAGGGGATCATAAAGATTTGCGGAAATATTGCGCGGAAGAGCTTATAAAAATAGGTTTCAATGGGTATGGTTTTGGCGCGCGGCACTTGGACGCGAATGGGAAATTTATGAAAGAAATTTTGCGCTTTACAGCCGATCTTATTCCTGAAAAATCTCTTCGTTTTGCTTTAGGCGTTGGAACTCCCGGAGATATAGTAGAATGCGCTTCGCTCGGCTGGGATATGTTTGATTGTGTTATCCCGACGCGCGAAGGAAGGCATGGCCGATTGTTTATTTGGAATCCTAGAGCTAAGCTCTCGGAATTCCGAGAGCTTAGCTCTAGGAGAAAATTCTATGAGACTATAAATATAAATAACAGCCAATTTCGAAAAGATTTTTCTCCTATTGATAAAAATTGCGATTGTTGCGCGTGTAAAAATCACACGCGAGCATATTTGAACCATCTTTTCGCTACTGGCGATCCGCTGGCTATGCGCTTGGCTTCGATCCACAATCTCAAATTTTATATGGAGCTTATGGAAAAATTGCGCTCCTCGCGCGCTTGACTATTTTTATAATTTGTATATAATAAAATTACAATAAAAAATCAGTGTTGAAGGGAGTTTGGCGCCCCGGAGCTGAAACAATAAAAGTGTCCTATGTCACTTCGTGGCGTAGGGAATGCGGGTGGAACCACGGGTTTACCCCGTTAACTTCTGCGGAGCAGACTAGTTAATTGGGGGTCAAAAGCTCGTCCCGGATATTTAACGAATAAAGTTAAATGTTCAGGACGAGTTTTTAATTTTTAAATTCACCCGGTTAAATTCCGCCCAAGGCGGATCCCGATAAGTCGGGGATTTAACGGGGTAAATAAAAATATGTCTGAAGAAAAAAAAGTAACGATGGATAAAATAGTGTCGCTTTGTAAGAGGCGGGGATTTGTTTTTCCCGCTTGCGAAATTTATGGCGGATTTGCAAACGCTTACAGCTATGGACCATACGGATCAGAACTGAAAAATAACATAAAAAAATTATGGTGGAAAATGTTCGTTCAAGATCGCTCCGATATGGTGGGAATAGACGGGCCTATTCTCTTGCATTCAAAGCTGTGGGAAGCCTCCGGACATGTTGGCGGATTTAATGATGCGATGATTGATTGCAAGAAGTGCAAAAAAAGATTTCGCGCTGATCATCTAGTCGAAGAATTAACAGGAAAAGATATGGAGGGAAAACTAGAAGAAATGACAAAGACTCTAAGAGAAATGAAAGCCAAATGTCCTAATTGCGGAGAATCCGATTGGTCAGATGCCAAAAATTTTAATATGATGTTCAAAACTGAAATGAACGGCATTGAGGGGCTGGTATATTTGCGTCCGGAAACGGCCGGAGCTATTTTTGTTGATTTTAAAAATGTGATGGACTCCACCAGAATGAAAGTTCCTTTTGGAATCGCGCAAATCGGCAAAGCTTTCCGAAATGAAATCGTGGCGGGTAATTTTATTTTTAGAATCCGCGAGTTTGAGCAGATGGAGATAGAATATTTTATTGATCCGGAAGTGGAATGGGAACCGCTTTACGAGAACTGGCTTCAGAAACAGGAAAAATTTGTATTGGCGTTGGGTGCCAAAAAAGAGGATCTTCGCCGCTACGAACATCCTAAAGCGAAACTCTCCCACTATTCCAAAAAAACCATTGATATTGAATATAAATTTCCCTTCGGCTTCAAAGAACTGTTTGGCTTAGCGCACAGAACAGATTTCGATTTGAGCCAACACGCCAAATTTTCCGGGCAAAAACTGGAATATTTTGACGCGGAGAAAAATAAAAGTTATATTCCGCATGTGCTTGAGCCTACTTTTGGCGTAGACCGAAGTTTTCTTGTTTCCTTGCTGGCTGCTTACAACGAAGAAGAAGTTAATGGAGAAACCAGGACCGTGCTTAAGTTTCCCTATTCAATCGCGCCGGTCAAAGTCGCAATATTTCCCCTGGTAAGAAACAAGCCGGAGTTAGTGGAAAAGGCTAAAGAAATATTTAACGAACTAAAAGCTTTATACAATTGCGAATTTGACGACAACGGCAATGTCGGCAAGAGATACCGCCGGCAGGACGAAATCGGCACGCCATATTGTATTACCATAGATTACGATACGCTGGAAAAAGGCGATGTGACGGTTCGGGATCGGGATACAATGAAGCAGGAGAGGGTGAAAATTGATGAGTTGGAAAAATATCTATCAGAAAAACTTAAATAATTTTAACTAAATAAATCTCAATTTTATGAATATAAAGCAGATATACGACTTGGCCATTGACCTCGGCATAAAAAACGATTTCCGGCCGAAAGCGCAAATCCAAAAACAACTGAAAAGAATAAAAGAAAAATATGGAAAATTATCTAAAGAACAAAAAGAAGTTTTTGATCTGGAAAAATTAACCAGTCCTTATTCCGATACGCGCATCCACTTTGATAGCAGAATAAAAAATATCAAGCGGGCTATGGTCGGAATAGACATTGATAGCGCGGACATGATGGTCGCCAGATATTTGAGCAATCATAATCCCAAAGAGCCCGTTGATTTGGTTATTAATCATCACCCAATAGGAAAAGCCCTAATGGATCTGGGAGATGTCATGCATCTTCAAGCGGATGTTTTGTCACAATATGGTGTCCCGATCAACATAGCTGAAAGTCTAATGAAAGTTAGGATCAGCGAAGTAAGTCGGGGAGTAAACCCGGTCAACAGCTTCAAGGTTATAAACACGGCAAAAATTTTGGGCATTAGCCTGATGAATGTTCATACTCCCGCGGATAATCTCGTGGCCCAATTTGTCAAAAGAAAAATAGAAAAAGATAAGCCGGAATATGTTGGAGATATTATAAAATCTCTTTTGGAAATTCCAGAATACAAGGAGGCGGCTAAAATGGGTTTCGGACCCGTATTGTTCACGGGTGCTGAAGACAACAGAGTGGGAAAAATAGCTTTTTCGGAAATTACTGGTGGAACAGAAGGGAGTCCAAAAATTTATGAAAAAATGGCGGCGGCTGGAATAGGCACTGTTATTTCCATGCATCAAAGCGAAGAGCATCGAAAAGAAGCAGAAAAAGCGCACATAAATGTCGTGATCGCCGGGCATATTTCTTCCGATTCGATCGGAATGAATTTGTTTCTGGATGAATTGGAGAAAAAAGGCATCAAAATATTGCCAACATCAGGACTTATCAGGGTCAGCCGAAATAATCGGAAAAAATAATCATGCATTACAAAAAACACACGCTGAAAAACGGTCTGCGCGTGATTATCGCGCCGATGAAAGAAACTCAAACGGCCACGGTTGTGGTAATGGTCGGCGTAGGCTCGCGCTATGAAAAAGAAAATGAAGCCGGTCTTTCCCATTTCATTGAGCACATGTTTTTTAAGGGCACGAAAAAAAGACCGACAGCCCTGGATATCTCCGAAGAGCTGGATTCCATCGGAGGAGAATTCAACGCTTTTACATCAAAGGATGTCACACTATATTATGCTAAAGCGGATTCTAAACATGTTGAGACAGCCTTGGATGTAATTTCTGATATGTATTTAAATTCAAAAATAGAACCGCAGGAAATAGAAAAAGAAAAAGGGACAATCATCCAGGAAATAAATATGCGCGAGGATAATCCCATGGGATATGTTGGTGATGTTTTTGAAAAATTGCTATACAGAAATAATTATCTGGGTCGAGATGTAATCGGATATAAAAAAGCTATTACCTCATTCAAACAAAAAAACTTTCTTAACTATATGAAGCAGTTTTATGTGGCTAATGATACAGTTGTCTGTATTGCGGGAAAATTCAATGAAAAAGAAGCGCTTTCTAAAATAAAAAAATATTTTTCTGGAATGAAAAAAGGGAAAAAACCGCCGATGGAAAAAGTCTCGGAGAAGCAGAAAAATCCCGAAGCGAAAATCAAATTCAAAAAAACCGACCAAACGCACTTTATCTTAGGTAGCCGGGCTTATCCGGAAAATCACAAAGACAGGTTTGTCTTGGCGCTTCTTTCTATAATTTTAGGCGGGAATATGAGCAGCCGCTTATTCATAGAAGTGCGTGAAAAAAGAGGATTGGCTTATTCCGTGCATACAATGGTTGAAGCTTATAAAGAATGCGGCTATCTGGCGACGCAAGCCGGAGTGGATCACAAAAATCTGAAATTAGCGGCTGAAACAATCTTAAGGGAGTATAAAAAGATAGCCACGGAAAAAGTAAGCGAAAAAGAATTGCAAAAAGCTAAAGATTACATAAAAGGCAAAAGCGTTATGGGATTGGAATCTTCTGATGAAGTAGCCATGTTTTTTATCGGTCAGGAAATAAAGAAGAAAAAAATAATGACTATCCAGAAAATATTTAAGCATATTGACAAAGTTACTCCATCGGACATACTAAGAGTAGCTAAGGACATTTTTCAGCCAAATAAGCTGAATTTAGCCGTTATCGGACCGCATAAAAGCAAAAAAGAACTGGAGGCTCTGTTAAAAAATAAGCTTTAATCCTATATGGAAAAAAAGCAAATAGATATTTCTACCGGAATTATACTCAAAGCAGTGCTTGTATTTTTGGCACTATGGTTTTTGTATTTGGTAAGAGATGTAATTGCTCTTATTTTTATTTCTATTCTTATTGTTTCTGCCATTGATCCCGCCGTGGACTTTCTGCAAAGAAAAAAAATTCCAAGGGCGCTCGGAGTGTCCATAATTTACCTGGCCATACTGGCAGTTATCAGCTTGTCGGTTTCTTTTTTAGTTCCGCCGCTGGTGGAACAATTCCGGGATTTTTCCCAAAAAATACCCCAATTTTCGGAGGCACTCTCCGGTTTTACGGACAATTTCAAGATTTTTTTCGGAAATGAAAATATAGTTGGTGGTCAGCAAGCAGTTTCAGGGCTCGGCAATGAATTTTCTTCTCTGTCAGGCAAGATTTTTACAAGGACGGTCGGATTTTTTTCCGGCTTCATTTCAGTCATCGTTATCCTGGCCATGGCTTTTTATATGGCGGTAAAAGAGAACGGCATCAAGAACTTTATTGTTTCCGTAACTCCGGATCAGCACAAGCAATACGCCGCTCACCTGACCGAAAGGATAAAAGTTAAAATGGGCCGATGGATGCAGGGACAGCTTGTTTTAATGGTAATAATTTTCGCTTTGGATTTTATCGGACTGACAATATTGAAAATTCCCTATGCTTTAGCGTTGGCCATTTTTGCCGGACTCATGGAAGTCATTCCGTATCTCGGGCCGATTATTTCAGGTATTCCCGGAGTAATTTTGGGATTTACAATTTCTCCGCTTACCGGTTTTTTAGCCATACTTCTTTACTGGCTGGCCCAGCAGTTTGAAAATTATGTGATTGTTCCTCAAGTAATGAAAAAAGCCGTCGGACTAAATCCAATAACAGTCATCGTAGCGATCTTAATTGGAATAAAGCTTGGCGGAGTTTTCGGCGCGATTCTAGCCGTTCCCATCGCCGCTGCCATTGGAGTAGTTACGGACGATTTGATGAAAGAAAAGCCAGCGGCGTAAGATAATAAAACTGAACCTCTCCACTAGCGGGAGGTTTTTATATTAAAAGAAAAATTATGGCTATGGCCGAAAACAAAATATCATTAAAAGCATTTTTCGGGCTGAATTTTATTTCTTCAGGATGAAAATATTCGTGAACCCATAAATGTAATTCATGAAGAGCTTTAAATATTTTTAGTCTAAATTTCCAGTACAAAAAAGTAGTAAAGTCGGGGAGCAAGGAAAAGAATGATCCAATTAAGATATTTTTTGTTACTGCTGGGCTATAATTTTTAAAATAAAGGAACAAAAAAATAATTAAAAAAGCAGAAAGTACATCCAGGGAAACTTTCCAGAAGTTGCCTTTTAGATTCAAATTTTTATCAATATAGTCGCCGTGACGGAATGTATCTAAAATATAGTGCGAAGCCAACGCAGCTGGAATTATCAGCCAGGGGCTATTTATATTTTTTCCAATGGCGGCTCCGACCAGGGCGTGGGTAGGAAGAAGCATAATGTTGAAAAATCGTCTTATTTAAGCTAAACTTATATTATGAATACGGGTATATTATACATCGTCGCCACTCCGATTGGCAATTTAGGAGATATCACTTTTCGGGCGGTTGACACCTTAAAAGAGGCAGATTTGATTGCTTGCGAGGATACAAGAGTGACTAAAAAATTACTGGATCATTATGATATAAAAAAACCGGTCATCAGCTATTTTCAGCATTCAAAATTGGCTAAAATAGGCCAAATAATAGGAATACTAAAAACCGGCAAGAATGTAGCGTTAGTAACGGACGCCGGCACTCCGGGCATTTCTGATCCAGGAAACAAGCTGGTGGAAGAAGCGGTTAAAAACAGCGTACGCATTATTCCTATACCGGGGCCATCCGGGCTCACGGCGCTGGCAAGCGTGGCGGGAATAGATATGCAGAAGTTCGTTTTTATGGGTTTCCCTCCGCACAAAAAAGGGCGCGAAACTTTTTTCAAGGAAGTAGTCAGTTCAAAATATCCCGTCATTTATTTTGATTCAGTTCACAGAGTTATAAAAAACCTGGAGCTCTTAGAAAAACTAGCTCCGGATAAAAAAATAATTCTCGGCCGAGAACTGACGAAGATATTCGAAGAAATAGTGCGGGGAAGCACAAAAGAAGTTTTGGAATATTTTGAAAAGAATAAAAATAAGATTAAGGGAGAGTTTGTTATAATTGTTTATTAAAATATGACGAATAAATTTTACATCACAACCGCCATAGATTATGTGAATGCCAAGCCGCATATTGGGCACGCCGTGGAGAAGGTCCAAGCGGATGTTTTGGCGCGCTGGCATCGGGATATTCTCAAAGACGATACATATTTCTTGACCGGTTCGGATGAAAATAGCCTCAAAAATGTACAAGCGGCTAAGAAAGCCGAAAGGTCAGTAGCGGATTTTGTTGCGGAAAATGTTGAACATTTTAAAGCGCTGAAGGAAATGCTTAACTTATCTTACGATCAGTTTATAAGAACTACTGAAAAAAAGCATTTTGACGGCGTGCAAAAGCTTTGGTCGGCTTTCAAAAAGGAAGACATTTACAAAAAACACTACAAAGGGCTTTACTGTGTGGGGTGTGAAGAATTTAAAACGGGAAAAGAATTGGTGGATGGAAAATGCCCGGAACATCTGACCGTGCCGGAATTAGTTGAAGAGGAAAATTATTTTTTCAAACTTTCCAATTATCAAAAAAAACTTGAAGAACTCATCAGCCAAGATGTGATTCAGGTAATTCCCAGCTACCGAAAAAATGAAGTTTTGAGTTTTATAAAACAAGGACTGGAGGATTTTTCCATTTCCCGTTCGGTTAAAAGAGCGGAAAATTGGGGAGTGCCGGTTCCGGGAGATGACAGTCAAATTATGTATGTTTGGGTAGACGCGCTTTCCAATTATATTACCGCCTTGGATTATGCTACCAACGGAGAATTATACAAAAAGTTTTGGGAAGGGAACGGAGAAAGAGTGCATGTCATTGGAAAAGGCATTTTACGCTTCCATGCTATTTATTGGCCGGCGATGCTCCTTTCGGCTGGACTTCCAATACCTACGAAAGTGCTTTCACATGAATATCTGACAATCAATGGCCAAAAATTATCAAAAACACTGGGGAATATAATAAATCCGGAGGAGTTAGTGGAAAAATTTGGAACAGACGGAGCCAGATATATTTTGCTTTCGGCTCTACCTTGCCATAGCGACGGCGACATTTCATGGGAAAAAATGACAGAAAAATATAATGCCGATCTGGCCAACGGAATTGGCAATCTTGTCTCGCGAATCATAAAGCTCGGAGAGAATTCAGATATCAAAATTCCAGAAACAGATGAAAGTTATAATTTGCCGGATAAGTTTAAAGAATTGGTAGAAAAAGGCGATTTGTATGGAGCGCTGGAATATATTATCAGTTTAGTGGGCGAGGGCAACCGATACATCGAAGAAAACAAGCCTTGGGAACTGGCGAAAAACGATGAAAATAAATTCAGCGAAGTGATAAGAAAGCTTTTGGTAGATCTAAGCTATATTTCTTTCCTGCTTTCTCCTTTTCTGCCGGAAACATCTGAAAAAATTAGAATAGCCTTAAAATCAGGAAAAACTGAGCCTTTGTTTCAACGAATAAAATAAATTAATTTCTTAGATATGCTAATTGATACTCACGCGCACTTAAACTTTGCGGCGTTTAAGGATGATCTCGCCGAGACCATAAAACGCTCGTTAGACTCTGATACTTGGATGATAAATGTCGGGTCGCAGTTTTCAACTAGCCAAAAAGCCGTCGAAATCGCATCCCAATATGAAAAAGGCGTGTATGCCGCCATCGGCCTTCATCCAATCCACCTGGAAACCCAGGAGCGCAAAGAAACCATCGATGAAAACGAAGAAATTGAATTTACTTCGCGCGAAGAAATTTTCAATCCGGAAAATTATAAAAAACTAGCCGAGAATCCGAAAGTGGTAGCCATCGGAGAAGCCGGATTGGATTATTTTCACAATAAAAATAATAAGGAAAAACAAAAAGAAGTTTTTCGCCAGCAAATAAAATTAGCGGCCGAACTGGATCTGCCGCTGATTGTCCATTGCCGGGAAGCCAACGCGGATGTCATAGAAATTTTGAAAGAGGCGAAAAAAACACACAAGGAAAAATTGCGCGGAGTGATTCATTGCTTTTCCGGCGGTTTGCCGGAGGCGCGGGAATATATCGCCCTGGATTTTCTTCTGGGTTTTAACGGCATAATAACTTTTGCCAGAGATTATGACAAAATTCTTTTGGAAATTGGACTGGAGCATGCGGTCGTCGAAACCGACTGCCCATATCTGACACCGCCTCCACACAGAGGCAAGCGAAACGAACCGGCTTATGTTAAACATGTTGCCGAAAAAATCGCGCAAATAAAGCAAATTTCGGTTACAGAAGTCGAAAAAACAACCACTGAAAATGCTAAAAAACTCTTCAATATATAATTGCTGTAAAAATTTTAAAAGCATTGACTTTTTTGAAAAAACGGGAGAAAATATCTAAGGTAGTGCATTAGCAATTTCTAAATGGAAGATAATGAAAATAAGCCTTCATCTCCCTGGTGGCAGCCGGGACTCGTCCTTTTCGCGCGGCTTAGCGGATGGATCGGAGGGCCAATACTCATTGCTGTATTTGTCGGAAAATGGCTGGATAAAAAATACCACTCGGAACCGTGGCTATTTTTATTAAGCGTGGGAGTTGCCTTTATTTTTTCCACTTACGGAATAATAAGAGATTCGCTAAGGGAGATGAAGAGGATTGAGAAAGAGGAAAAAGATAAAAAAATTAAGTAATGTCGACATCTTCAGAACAAATAAATACTCAAAGCGAGCGAACCGAAGTTCAGCATGAGTCCACGCTTTTTGCCGAACCGATTTTTCATCTCGGAAAATTTACCGTGACCAACTCACTTCTGAACAGTTGGGTGGCTGTTTTTATTTTGGCCGTAATTTTTATAATAATCGGAAAAAAAGTAAAAAATATTCCGCGAGGCTTGCAAAATATTTTTGAATTTATATTAGAAGAAGCTCTGAAGCTAGCAGACAGCATAACCGGAAACCGGAAACGCTCGGAAAAATTTTTGCCTATTTCCTTGGCGCTCTTCCTCTTTATACTGGTCAATAATTGGCTGGGACTTCTGCCGGGTATGGGAACGATCGGCTTTATTGAAGCGGAGGGAGCGCATAAAGTTTTTGTTCCTCTTTTTCGCGGAGGAACGGCCGATCTCAACACGACTTTAGCGCTGGCGCTTTTTGCGGTAGTGGCGTCTCATGTCATGGGCGCGATTACGGTCGGAGTTTGGGACCATTTCAATAAATTTATAAACATAAAATCACTTCTGGCCATTCCGGGAAAAATCAAAAAAGATGTTACGATAGTCTTGGTCAATCCGATAAAAGCTTTTGTGGGAATCGTGGAAATAATCGGTGAAGTCGCGAAAGTAGCTTCGCTTTCTTTTCGGTTGTTTGGAAATATTTTCGCGGGCGAAGTGCTCTTGGCTTCCATGATGGCGCTTTTCGCTTTCATTTTGCCACTGCCGTTCATATTTTTGGAAATAATTGTTGGCTTGATTCAGGCGCTGATTTTTGCTATGCTTACATTGGTTTTTATGACAATCGCGACCAGCCAAGAAGAGCACTAGGCTCTTTTTTGAAAATTAAAATGTATAATAATTAATTAAATTTTAGTAACGACGCTAAAAATTAAAATCCCGTCGATTGCTAAAGATAAAAAATTATGGATCTGACAATGTTGGCCAAAGGACTGGCGATCGGGATCGGCTCCATTGGTCCGGCACTGGCGATCGGAAAGATCGGAGCCAAGGCCATGGAATCAATCGGAAGAAATCCGGAAGCGGCCGGGAAAATCCTGGTGCCGATGCTTCTGGCTGCCGCGTTCGCGGAAGCCGTAGCGATCTACGCGTTGGTCATCGCGTTCTCTATTAAGTAGTAATTTTGGAGGACTTCTCTTTTTAGGGGAGTCCGAATAAAATTATTAAATAAAAATCATGGAAGAGCTAGTCAAAACATTTCATATTGATGCTGGATTACTTCTGGCACAATTTGTTAACTTTGCAATCGTGCTTATTGTGCTTTATAAATTTGCCTATAAGCCGATTTTGAAAACACTAAACGATCGGACCGGGAAAATAGAAAAGGGGCTGAAAGACGCCGAAGACGCGCAAAATAAATTAGCCGAAATGGAGAAGAAAGAAAAAGAAGTCTTGGCTAAAGCTAGAGAGGCGGGACAAAAAATAATCGCGACGGCCGAAAAAACAGCTCTAAAGAATAAGGAAGAATTTTTGGCTGAAGCTAAAGCGCAATCAGATAAGCTTTTGGCGGAAGCCGGCAAAAAAATAGAAGAGGAGAAAAATAAAATGATAGGCGAGATAAAATCAGAAATGGCGGGGCTGGTGGTAATGGCGGCGGAAAAAATAATTGATGAAAAAATTAATGCGAAAAAGGACGAGGAATTGATTAAAAAATCTATCCAAGAAGAATGAAAGTTACCGTTACCCAATACGCGAAAACATTACACGAATCAACCAGGGGTAAGTCTCAAAAAGAAATTTCAGGGATTATTTCAGGATTTGTAAAAATACTAGCCAAAAACAATCAAATCAAAAATAGCGGAAAAATCATCGCAACATTCAGCGATATATATAATAAAGAAAATAAAATAGTTGAAGCAGAAGTGGTTTCCGCGCGCAAGCTAGAAAGTTCTCAATCTCATAAAGTAGAGAAGTATATAAAAGAAAAATATCAAGCAAAAAAAGTTTTTCTGAAAAATATCATTGATGAAAAAATAAAAGGCGGAATTATAGTAAAAGTCGGGGATGAGTTAATGGATGCCAGTGTGTCAAGGCAGTTGCAAAGTCTAAGAAGTAATCTTACAAAATAAAATTACCTTATGATGATATAAGGTAACGAATAATTAATGTGTTGATTATTTATAAGTATAAAAATAAATTAAATTATATTTTATGAGCAAGGATTATATTATCGAGCAGCTGAAAAAACAAATCGAAAATTTTGAAACGGCGACGCAAACCGAAAAAGTCGGAATAGTGATTGAAGTGGGGGACGGCGTGGCCAAAGTTTCAGGGCTTTCTGATTGTATGGCATCGGAAATGATAGAGTTTCCCGGCGGAATTTACGGTGTAGTGCTGAACCTCGAGGAAGGTCAAATCGGCGCCATGATTTTGGGTGCTTGCGAAGGGATCAAGCAAGGCGACACGGTAAAATCCACCGGAAAAATTCTTTCGGTGCCGGTGGGGGAGAATATTATTGGCAGAGTCGTAAGTCCTTTGGGAGAAGCTCTGGATGGCAAGGGGCAAATAAAGAGCGAGAAATTTTATCCGGTGGAAAAAATTGCGCCAGGAGTCATTACTCGGAAATCAGTCAATCAGCCGGTGCAGACTGGAATAAAAGCCATTGATTCCATGATTCCTATTGGGCGCGGACAGCGGGAACTCCTGATCGGCGACCGGCAGGTCGGAAAAACGGCCATTGCGGTGGACGCAATTATCAACCAAAAAGGCCAAAATCTCATTTGCATATATGTGGCTATTGGACAGAAAGAATCAAAAATAGCCAGAATTGTGGCGGAACTGGAAAAACGCGGAGCCATGGAGCATACTATTGTAGTTGTTGCGGGCGCATCTGATCCGGCCTCGCTGTCTTTCATTGCTCCTTATGCCGGCTGCGCGATGGGGGAATATTTTATGGATCATGGCAAAGATGTTTTGATAATTTATGACGATTTAAGCAAGCACGCCTGGGCCTACCGGCAGATATCTTTGATCTTAAAACGACCGCCCGGACGCGAAGCTTATCCGGGAGATATTTTTTATTTACATTCCAGGCTCTTGGAAAGATCGGCGCGGCTCAACGAAGATTTTAGCGGCGGTTCCATCACGGCGTTGCCAATAATTGAAACGCAAGCGGGAGATGTTTCCGCCTACATTCCGACTAATGTCATTTCCATTACGGACGGCCAGATTTATTTGGAATCAGATTTATTTTACAAAGGCGTGCGCCCGGCCATTAATGCCGGACTATCTGTGTCGCGCGTGGGATCTTCGGCGCAGACCAAAGCCATGAAAAAAGTGGCCGGAAAAATAAGATTAGACCTGGCGCAGTTTAGAGAACTGGAAGCCTTCGCCCAATTCGGATCGGATTTGGACGAAAAAACCAGACAACAAATTGAAAGAGGTCGAAGGACGGTGGAAGTCCTAAAACAAGGCCAATACGAGCCGATGTCAATGGAAAACCAGGTAGCGATTCTTTACGCCTTGACCCAGGGATTTTTGGATGATGTGGCGGTGGAAAAGATCGCGGCTTGGGAAGCGGATTTTCACAAATATCTGAAATCCAGCGCGAAAAATGTTTTGAAACTGATTGCGGATAAAAAAGAATTGACCGAAGAAGTAGTTTCAAAATTAGAAAAAGTTATCAAGGATTTTAAAGAAGTTTATCAAAACGGGAATTAATTTATGGCGAGCGGAAAAGAAATAAGAAGAAGAATAAAATCCATCAATAACACAAAAAAAATCACCCGCGCGATGGAGATGGTTTCAGCTGCCAAAATGCGGAAAGCCGTGAACAAGGTGTTGCAGATCCGTCCCTACGCCCGGAGTGCCTGGAGCGTGCTGACCAATTTGGCGCGGGCATTTGCGACATATAAAAGCGGACTCCTGGAAGTGCGGGAAGTGAAAAATATTTTGATGATTGTTATTTCGTCCAATCGCGGTCTTTGCGGGTCATTTAATGCGCAAGTCATAAAAAAGATAAAAGAAGAAATAGCTAATCCCGAGAAACTAAAGATCAACAGGATCGGGGCAAAAAAAATAGAATCCAATGTCGCCAATGAAGATTTAAAAATAGATTTTATCACGGTCGGAAAAAAAGGAGAATCGGCGATCAGGAAGATGGGGAAGAATATAATCGCTTCGTTTTCCGATCTGGCTTACATCCCATCCGTGGAAGAAATAAGGCCGCTCGTAAAACTGGCGATGAACGATTATCTGGAAAAAAAATATGATAAAGTCGTCATCGTTTATACGGATTACATTTCAACCATAAATCAGCAAACAAAAATTCGCCAACTTTTACCGCTTTCTAAGATAGACATTGAAAAGCAAATCGCGGAAATGGACGCCCTCGCTAAAGAATACGGATTAAATGAACCAGAAGTAGAATATAAAGTTGAGCCGAGCCCAAAAGAGGTTTTGGAATATATCTTGCCGCGGCTCATTGAGATGCAAATATATCACGCCATTCTTGAATCCAGCGCGTCCAAAGAATCGGCCCAGATGGTGGCGATGAAAAATGCAACTGAAGCGGCGGGAGAAATGGCGGACGATCTGACATTCGCGTATAACCAGATCCGACAGATGAAGATCACGCAGGAAATTGCGGAAATTTCAGCAGGAAGAGCGGCACTAGAAAATTAGTAAATAAATTTTATTTTTTATAAGTTATGAACAAAGGAAAAGTATCTCAAATCATCGGACCGGTCGTGGATGTGGAATTTTCCGAAAATTTGCCGGGGATTTATAATGCCCTAGAAGTTTCTCTAGGGACCGAATCCCTACAGAGTGGGAACGGCAGTAGGGATTCGGTCCCTACAAAGCTCGTGCTTGAAACCGCGCAACATTTGGGCGGAAACAAAGTCCGGGCCGTGGCCATGGGTTCGACGGACGGACTGCGTCGCGGCATGGAAGTTACGGATACCGGTGCGGCCATCTCTGTTCCGGTCGGGAAAGAAACGCTCGGCCGGATGTTTAATCTTCTAGGCGAACCTATTGATGGAATGGAAAATGTAAAAACAAAAGAATATTGGCCCATCCACCGCGAAGCGCCAGCTTTTTCCGAACAATCCACTAAAGCGGAAATTTTTGAAACCGGCATCAAAGTCATCGATCTAATCTGTCCTTTTATAAAAGGAGGGAAGGTCGGACTGTTCGGCGGAGCGGGCGTGGGAAAAACGGTTGTCATCCAGGAACTAATCCGAAACATCGCGCAAGAACACGGCGGCTATTCAATTTTCGCGGGCGTCGGCGAAAGAACGCGCGAAGGCAATGATCTATATCATGAAATGAAAACATCCGGAGTCTTGGAAAAAACCGCGCTGGTTTTCGGCCAGATGAACGAACCGCCGGGAGCGAGGCAAAGAGTGGGACTCTCGGCGCTTACAATGGCGGAATATTTCCGCGACGGCGAAGGAAAAGATGTTTTGCTTTTTATAGATAATATTTTTCGCTTCACTCAAGCCGGATCAGAAGTATCAGCCCTTCTTGGGCGCATTCCGTCCGCCGTGGGCTATCAGCCTAATTTAGCGGAAGAAATGGGACGGCTCCAGGAAAGAATAACATCCACGAAAAAAGGTTCCATCACTTCTGTGCAAGCGGTATTTGTGCCGGCGGACGATTTGACTGACCCGGCGCCAGCCACTACTTTTGGCCACCTTGACTCTACGGTTGTGTTGTCGCGCAGTTTGTCCGAACTCGGCATTTATCCGGCGGTGGATCCGCTGGATTCCAGCTCCACGATTCTGGATCCGAAAATTGTAGGCGAAGAGCATTATCAAGTGGCGCGGGGAGTGCAGAAAGTTTTGCAACGATATAAAGATCTTCAGGATATCATCGCGATCTTGGGCATGGAAGAATTATCCGATGAAGACAAAATAACAGTTGCGAGAGCCCGAAAAATTCAGAAATTCTTGTCGCAACCTTTCTTCGTGGCCGAACAATTTACCGGCACTTCTGGAAAATATGTGAAACTCAAAGATACCATTAAAGGGTTTAAGGCGATATTGGACGGAGAATATGACGGCGTGGCGGAGCAAGAATTTTATATGAAGGGCGGAATCGATGAAATTAAAAAATAGTATATGTCATTCCGAGCTTGTCGAGGAATCTAATTAGATCCTTCGACTACATTGTCCGCGCCGCAGGCGGGACAACTTCGCTCAGGATGACAGAATTTTATGGTAAAAATCAAATTTAAAATAGTTACTCCCGAAAGAACCGTATTTGAGGACGAAGTTGATCAAGCCACTCTTCCAGTAACGGACGGAGAAGTGACGATTTTGCCTAATCATCGGTCGTATATTGCGTCGCTCAAAGCTGGAGAAATAATGCTGAAAAAAGGCAGCAAAGAAATCAATATGGCTATTTCTGGGGGGTTTATTGAATTTGATAAAAATAATCTGATAGTTTTGGCTGACACGGCCGAACACGCGGAAGAAATTGATTTGAAGCGGGCGGAAGAAGCGAGAGTTCGGGCGGAAGAATTGAAAAAAGAAAAGGCTATAATTGACGAAAGCGATTTCGCACGAGTCGCCGCGGCAGTGGAAAAAGAAATGGCGCGGATAAAGGTGGCCAAAAAGCACAGGACAAGAAGAGGAATTAATTTGGGTCAAGAATAATTTAAAATAGTATATGAAAAAAATAAAAAAAACTGACACTCCTTTTCATGATAAGATTTTTGGCGACCCAAATATTTCCGAAAAAGATTTTATTAGCAGCAAAGCCACTATTATCGGCGATGTGTTGTTGGAAGAGAATGTAATTGTTTGTCCCAATGTTTCGATCAGAGCCGATGAGGGCACGCCATTCAGAGTCCGCTATGGAACTAACATTCAGGACGGCGTCATTTTACATGGCCTAAAAGACAGATTCGTCACTGCCGAAGAAGGAAAAAAATATTCTATTTATATAGGATCTCACTCAACCATCGCCCACGGAGCAATTATTCACGGGCCGGCTATGATCGGCAAGCATTCTTTTGTCGGCTTCGGAGCAATCATTCATAACGCTACCATCGGCAGAAATTGCCATATTGGTTTTGGCGCCATTATTCGAGGCGTTACTATTCCCGATTTTCGCTATGTCGAGGATGGCTTAGTAGTCAATAGACAATCCATTGCCGACGCCCTGCCAACGGCGGATGAACATTTGCAAGAATTTAATGCGGAGGTGGTTGATTTTAACAAAAGCTTGGTTCAGAAATACAAGATTAGAAGAAAATTAAAAAATAAAGAATAAATGTGATATAATAAAAACATAAAAAATAAAGCAAAAAAATGAAAAATTTAAAAACTTGGCTGATTATTTTGGTTGTCGTAATAATTTTATCAGCGGCGGTACTTACGGTTTTAAGCAACCAGGGAGTCCGGCCGATGGAAAGCGGAATTTCCCAAGATAGTTTCGGAGTGGCCGCTCCTTCTTCTGCTGTTGTTCCCATGGGATTGCCCGGTAGATCAGGAGGAATTATGTCTAAAAGTCTGTCAGAAGCGGCACCCTCGGCGATTACGGATATAAGCTCTAGCCAGGACATTCCTGACAAAAAAGTTATCAAAAACGGAAATCTGACTTTGCAGGTCGACAATGCCGATAAATCTACGGAAAAAATTACGCAAATTGCCAAAGATAATGGCGGCGAAGTATTTTCCTCCAACTTTTACGAAAGTCCAAAAAATATCAAAAGCGGAAGTATCACAGTTAAAGTACCGGTGGCTAATTTTGAAAAAACATTTACAGAACTCAAAAAAGTCGCGTCGTTGGTAGTTCGAGAATCAACGAGCGGGCAGGATGTGACGGAAGAATATACAGATCTGCAGTCCCAGCTGAAAAACAAACAAGCGGAAGAACAGCAATTTGTGCAAATTTTAGGCCAAGCGCAGAAGATCCAAGACATTTTGGATGTGACGCGCGAACTTTCCAGAGTGAGGGGCGAAATTGAACAGCTGCAAGGGAGGATAAAATTTCTGAATTCTCAAGCGGACATGGCGAGTATCTCCATAAGTCTCTCTGAAGACGCGAACATTACCGTTATTGATTCCTGGCGGCCATGGCAGGTGGTAAAAAATTCGGTCAACGCTTTGATCAAAAAAGCGCAAGGGTTTGTGGATTTCGTGATCGTGCTTGTAATAACCGCGATTCCGCTGATATTTCTCTACGCTCTTTTAGTTTATGTGCTATACAGAATTGGAAAGAGAATTTACCTTAAAATAAAAGAAAAAAAACAAAGTCCAGTGCAATAGTAAAAAACGAATATTAACCCCGCCCCTCGCGAGGAGCGGGGTTTTATATTGAAAGAAATTGGAAAATAAGCTAGACTGGAGCAGTATTAGTTAAAACAATGGAAAAATACGATCCAAAGAAAATAGAGGAAAAATGGCAAAAATACTGGGAAAAGGAGGGAATTTATAAAAATTACGAACGAGACAAGAAATTCTATGCTCTAGATATGTTTCCCTATCCCTCCGGTGCCGGCCTTCATGTTGGCCATCCAAAGGGATATATTGCTACGGATATAGTGTCTAGATATAAATTACTCCAGGGATATAGTGTTCTCCATCCGATGGGATGGGATGCTTTTGGGTTACCAGCAGAAAATTATGCCATTGAAAACAAAATCCATCCAAAGTTATCGGTAGAAAAAAATATAGCAACATTTAAGAAGCAGCTGAAACTATTTGGATTTACTTATGACTGGGACAGGGAAATCAATACAACAGATCCTGAATATTATAAATGGACACAATGGATATTTTTGAAAATGTTTGAAAAAGGCCTGGCTTATGAAGATGCAGTCCCAGTAAATTGGTGTCCCAGCTGTAAAACAGTTTTGGCCAATGAGGATTTAGAAGATGGAAAGTGCGAACGGTGCGGCACCCAAGTGGTGCAAAAAAAGATGAAGCAGTGGATTTTAAAAATAACTGATTACGCGGATCGGCTGCTTTGCGATTTAGACAAGGAAAATTTAGATTGGGAAGATTCAATCGTTGAGCAGCAAAAAAATTGGATAGGACGGAGCGAAGGCGCTCAATTCGGGATGAGAGTCAAGGATTCAAAAGAAAAAATAGAAGTTTACACGACGCGCTTGGACACGGTTTTTGGAATGACTTATGCAGTCGTTGCTCCTGAGCATCCAGTCCTTGAAAAACTAAGAAATAAAATTGAAAATTATCCGGAAGTGGAAAAATATCTAATTCAAGCACAAAATAAGACTGTGCTTGAAAGAACGGAGTTACAAAAAGAAAAAACCGGCGTGGAACTCAAGGGAATAAAAGTCATCAATCCTTTCAATAGCGAGGAAATTCCATTGTTTGTAGCTGATTATGTTTTGGGATTTTACGGAACTGGGGCGGTCATGGCTGTCCCGGCACACGATGAAAGAGATTTTGAATTTGCGAAGAAAAATAATCTAAAAATATTGGAAGTAATAAAAAGTTTGGATGAAAAATCTTCCATTGAAAAAGAAGCTTTCACAGAAGATGGGAAATTGATAAATTCCGAAAGTTATAACGGACTTAGTTCAGAACAAGCGCGCGAAAAAATGACCGTGTGGCTGGAAAAAAATAAATTAGGAAAGAAAAAAATGAATTACAAGATGCGAGACTGGGTTTTTTCCAGGCAAAGATATTGGGGGGAGCCAATTCCGATAATTCACTGCGAAAAATGCGGATCGGTCGGTGTTCCAGAGAATCAGTTGCCAGTTAGGCTGCCGGAAGTGAAAAGCTATGAGCCTACTGGAACAGGAGAAGGTCCTTTGGCAAAAATTACAGACTGGGTAAATGTAGCTTGTCCTAAATGCGGCGGTCCAGGAAAAAGAGAAACAAACACGATGCCTCAATGGGCCGGATCAAGCTGGTATTTTTTAAGATATATAAATCCCAAAAATACAAAATCCTTAGTTGACAAAAAACTAGAAAAAAAATGGATGCCAGTTGACCTTTATGTCGGAGGAGCGGAGCACGCAACGCGACATCTTTTATACGCGCGGTTTTGGCATAAATTTTTATATGACATTGGAGTCGTATCCACAAAGGAGCCGTTTAAAAAACTGATTTATGTCGGGCTTATCGGCGGCGAAGATGGAAGAAAAATGTCAAAACGCTATGGAAATGTCGTGAATCCTGATGATATCGTGGCTGAATTTGGAGCAGACGCTTTGCGTGTGTTTGAAATGTTCATGGGTCCTTTTACGCAAAATATTGCCTGGAGTACGGCGGGAGTAAATGGCACGAGAAGATTTTTGGAAAAAGTTTATAAACTCGCGAATAAAGTAAAAATTAAAAACGAATTAACAGGTAATAATAAAATTCAAAATTTATTGCACAAGACTATTAAAAAAGTAACGGAAGACATAGAAAGTTTCAGATTTAACACAGGAATATCAGCTCTGATGATTTTAGCTAACGAAATGGAAAAAGAAGAAGATATCCAAATTACAGATTACGAATTACTAATTACAATTCTTTCTCCTTTTGCTCCACACATAACAGAAGAACTCTGGGAAAAAATGGGGCATAAAGAATCTATATTTTTACAAAAATGGCCGAAATATGATCCGAATTTAATAAAAGACGAAGAAATAGAATTAGTTATTCAGGTCAACGGAAAATTGCGCGACAGAATAAAGGTTGCCGCGGATATTTCCGAAGAAGAGGCGAAAAAAATGGCGCTTGAAAGTGAAAAAATAAAAAATATTTTAAGCAACAAAAAAGTTAAAAAAACAATTTTCGTAAAAAATAAGTTAATCAATATTGTCATTTAAGTTTATGCAAGCGGTAATTTTAGCGGCTGGCAATGGCATAAGAATGGGAAAACTGACAAAAACAACGCCCAAACCAATGCTGAAAATTAAGGGCAAGTCAATTCTGGAACATAAGATAAGCGCTTTGCCTAAAGAAATTGACGAAGTAATTCTTGTCATTGGCTATCGCGGAGAACAAATCATGGATTATTTCAAAAAAGAGTTCGCTGGCAAAAAAATCAGATATTTTTTCCAAACAAAATTAAATGGAACCGGCGGCGCTCTTCATCTGGTCAAGAGCGTTTTAAAAGATAAGTTTTTGGTAATGAACGGAGATGATCTTTATCTGAAAAAAGATTTAAAAAAGCTATTAAAACATGAGCTCGGAGTCTTGGCTCGAGAAATTGAAAATCTAGGCCAGTTCGGAGCCCTGAAAACAGACCGGCGCGGCTATCTGGTTGATGTTATTGAGAGAGGAAAAAATTCAAAAAACAATCTGGTTAATGCGGGAGCCTATATATTGAATAAGAATTTTTTTGAATGTGATTTAGTTTCCATCGGTAAAGGAGAGTTCGGCTTGCCTCAAACTTTGGCCAAAATGTCCAAAAAATACAAAATAAAGGTTGAAAAGGCGACTCTTTGGCATCCAATCGGATTTCCAGAAGATCTTGAAAAGGCTGAAGAGATAATCCATAAGTTTTCCGCGTAAAAATAAAAGTCATTATGGATATAGAAAAATTAGAAAAGCTGCTCGAAGTTCGAAATGAGCCAAAGTTTCGCTTTGAACAGATCAAGAGAGCCATCTTCCAAGAAGGCGTTTTTTCTTTTTCGGAAATTTCCACGATTTCCAAGGACCTAGGGGAATCATTGGAAAAAGAAATTAAAATTTTATCTTTCGCTCCAGAAAAAATTTTAAAGGCAAAGGATAGCCAGTCAATCAAGGCGCTCTTAAAACTCGATGACGGAAATCTGATCGAAACGGTTTTAATCTCGCCAAAACTCGGTCTTTGGTCGGCTTGCATATCCTCGCAAGTTGGCTGCGCCATGGGCTGCCGCTTTTGCGCGACAGGCAAAACGGGGCTCAAAAGAAATCTAATAGCTGAAGAAATTACCGACCAAGTTTTATTTTGGATTCAGTATTTGAAAGTTAATAAGCTAAAAGCTAAAAGCTACAAGCTAGATAACATCGTCTATATGGGCATGGGCGAGCCCTTTTTGAATTGGGAGGAAGTAAGAAAAAGTCTGAAAGACCTAATTAATCCAGAACTTTTGGGTTTCGGTTCGCGAAGCATTTCTGTTTCAACTTCTGGAATCGCGGACAAGATAGCAAACTTTGGAAAAGAATTTCCGCAAATTAATTTGGCGATCTCTCTTCATTTTACTTCTGATAGAATGAGAAGCAAATATATGCCAGTGAATGAAAAATATAATCTTGCAGAATTGAAAAATGCGCTTCAGGAATATTTTAAAAATTCCAGCCGAAAAGTTTTTATTGAATACATAATGCTTCAAAGCATAAACGACAGCCGGGAGGATGCGCTGGACCTGGCTAATTATCTGAAATCGATTGGGAAAGCGCAACTACTGCATGTGAATCTTATAAGATACAATATGACTTCAGAAAATTTAAATCCGTCTTCCGAAAGCGCGACCCGAAAATTCAAAAATTATCTGCTTCAAAATAATATAAACGCAACGATAAGAAAAAGCCTTGGTTCGGAAATCCAAGGCGCCTGCGGTCAACTCTCCGGAAAATAATTATACCCCAATAATTTGAAGAGAAATCTGACGAGGCCGGGAGCGGTCGAGTTCCACCGCAAAAACTCTTTGCCACTGGCCGAGTTGAAGATCGTTTTCAATTATATTCATCATGGCTGAAGTTGGAAGATGGATGGCCTTGTTGTGGGAGTGCCCGTTGGCGCACTCGTCGTCGCACATATTGACGGTCCGGATGTCAAAATTATCATGGGCGTATTTGTAAGTCCGGGGAGCCAGTTTTTCCAAAAGTTTTTTCATGTCGGAAATTAAAAGCGGTTCGGCCTCGTTCACTATAACGGCCATTGTGGTATGAAGGCTTTGTATATTGATTACGCCTTTTTGTATTCCAGCTTCCTTTATTTTTTCCTGGATTTTTTCCGTCACATCAATAAAATCCAAAGTCGCAGCTGTTCTTAAATTAATTACATGGTTGATGATTTTCATAAATAATTCAGTTAGTTATAAGAGTATTATAGTATAAAAAACCTCGTGTGTAAATGCTTTTTTGTCCTGTTTAATTTATGCTATAATTAAGGCAAATATTCAACAATTATGGCAGATCCAATAATAGAAATCAAAGATCTTCAGGTAATATATAATAAAGGAAAATCCAATGAAATTCGCTCATTGGAAGATATTAATGTTAAGATTTTTCCTCAGGAGTATGTGATCATTTTCGGTCCTTCTGGATGTGGAAAATCAACTTTACTTTATAGCATTGCCGGCTTGCAATCTGCCACTTTTGGAGAAGTGCATGTGGGAGGAAAAAATATTTCCCAAATGAAAAAGAAGGAGATAACAGAACTTCACCAAACGGGGATAGGCATGGTTTTTCAAGCTTTTTATTTAATCTCCTCCTTAAGAGTTCTTGACAATGTCTGTCTGCCCAAGATTTTTAGAGGAGAGGACAACACTATTCGAAGGGAAGCGAGTATGAAATTACTTCGCCGCTTCAGTATTGCAGAACAATCTCAAAAATTTCCCAGCCAACTTTCCGGAGGACAAAAACAGAGAGTTGCCATCGCCCGGGCGCTGGTCAATGATCCGCAAATAATCTTAGCTGATGAACCGGTAGGAAATTTAGACAGTGAATCAGCGGAAAATGTGCTTCAAATTCTCAAAGAACTTAATGAAGTGGATAAAAAAACGGTTATCTTGGTAACGCACAATGCTGAATATCTGCATTATGCCGATAGAATTCTCCACATGAAAGATGGCAAGATTGTTAGCACGGAAATTAATACGGAAAAAAGATCTCCCGAAGCTATCAGGGAAGAAATGACGAAAGAAATGAAAGAAATATCGCCGGAACTCAAACTTCTCATGAGGACATTTCAGAATTTTTCTCCTCGACAGATCGGCGCGCTTCTTAATCCTTACAAAGCTAAGCAGTTAATAAGCCATCTTCTTTCACAGCAAACTGAAGAGCAATTGTCAGCCGCGGAAAATTATCTGAAAGATCTTCTATTTAAAAATATTGATATGCCCACTTTCGAAAAAAATCTAGACCTTGCTCTTACGGAGGGCGGCGCGGGATGGAACAAATTAAGAGCCACTTCATTTTCTAAAAGAGTGGGAGAAGTTTTACAACATGCGGAATCTTTGGCTCAAAATTATAATCTAGCGCTCGAGCCTTTTGCGGATTATTTAACCAATTATTTCAATCTAAGACTTGAACCAGAAATTCGCGCCAGATTCCTTTCGTTTTTGAAATTGCGTCTGGAAAATAAGACTGATTGCTTCGGTCTTCAGGAGAGGCTTGATTCGCCAAAATATCTTGGCGGAGTCGGACTTTATAAAGGTACGGCTGAAAAAATAGTAAAAGAAGTTGAAATGATAATGCTCCTAAAATATTCTGCCTAAAATATGAGATTTACAGACCTATTCATCCTGTCAACCAGAATGTTTAAAGCCCGGACATCCCGAACGCTTTTAACTATCTTGGGTATGAGCATTGGCATCAGCGCGGTTCTTTTTTTAGTATCATTTGGATATGGTTTGCAAAAAACGCTTCTCGAAAGAATAACGACTTCGGATTCTCTTTTAACGCTCGATGTCGCCGGAGCCCAATCCGGAACCGTTGGCTTAAGCGAGGAAATGATTGAAAAATTCCAAACGCTGGAAGGAGTAACGGAAGTTAGTCCCGCGTTTCAAGTTTCAGCCCAGGGGCGCGTGGATGATATATTCGCGGACTTATCGGCAATCATAATAAAGCCCTCCTTTTTAAAGTTGGGAGGACTCCGCATCAGCAAGGGGGAGATGATGAAAAACGAAAGACCCAATGATGTTGTAATTACTTCGGCGGTTGGGCAAGTTTTTGGAAAGCAGGATGCATCCGAAATGATCGGAAAAGAAATTAGTTTTTCTTTTCTCATGCCCAAAGAAGAAATAAACGAATCCGGCGAAGATAAAATGCAAAGCGATCTGGAAAAAATTGAAAGTAGCCAAAAATATAGAATAGCCGGAATTATAGAAGGAAATGAAAACATGGCCTATATTAATTCTGAAGCAGCCGGAGAGCTTAAAATTATTGAATTTAGCCAAGTCAAAGTCAGGTGTGACTCCCAGCAGGCTATGGTAAAAGTGCGGGAAACTATCGAAAAAGAAGGTTTCTTGGTCTCTTCTCTTTCCGAAACAGTTGATCAAGCCAACCAAGTTTTTCGAGTCGTCCAAATTGTCCTTTTAATGTTTGGCATAATCGCTTTGGTGGTCAGCGCCATTGGAATGTTTAACACCATGACCATCGCTCTTTTAGAGCGAACCGAGGAAATTGGAATAATGAAATCAATCGGAGCAACAGACATGGGAATATCGCTTATGTTCATTATGGAGTCAACAATTATGGGATTTCTGGGCGGACTCGGGGGCGTGATTATAGGGCTTTTGAACGGAGAAATAGTCAATCGCTTGATTAATTTTATTGCTTCTCACTTCGGTGGATCAGCGGTAAGATTATTTTATAGCCCATTTTGGTTTGTTCTAGCCATAATAGTTTTCTCTTCTTTTGTGGGACTCATAACGGGATTTACCCCGGCCCGACGGGCCAGCAAAATTGATCCACTGGACGCTTTGCGCTACAAATAAACTCGCATGAAATTATTGAAAGGTAAAAAAATTGCTGATAAGATTCTTGAAAATCTGAGGCAAAAAATAAAAAAAGAAAAACTCGAGCCAGGACTGGCTGTTTTTTTAGTGGGGGACGACAAAGCCTCGGAGATTTATGTAAGCTTGAAAAAAAGGGCAGCGCAACAAATGGGAATAAAATTTTTATTGTTTAGATACGGAGAGAATGCGAAAGAGAGTAAAATTATTTCTAAAATAAAAAAGCTAAATAGCGACAAATCTGTCAGCGGCATAATCGTCCAGCTTCCCTTGCCTAAAAAATTCAACACCCAAAAAATTATCAACTCCATAAATCCGGAAAAAGACGCGGACGGGTTCTCCGCCAAAGGCGGATCCGCCTTTGGCGGACATCCTCAGGAAAGCTCTTCTGGTTTACAGCCCGTATTTCCAAGCGCCATTTTGAAACTGCTGGGAAGTAGCGGAGAAAACTTAAATAATAAAAAAACTATAATTTTGGCTAATTCTGTAAGATTCGGAGAGGTTATGGAAACCGCGCTTATGAACAAAGGCATCAGGGCAGATTATATTTTGGCTAAGAATATAAAAAGCAACCAACGAAAGATAAAATCAGCTGACATTGTAATTTCTGCTGTGGGCAAGTCCGGAACGATAACAGGAAACATGATAAAAAAAGACGCCGTTATCATTGATGGAGGAATTACTAAAGTGGGCAAAAAAGTTTTGGGCGACGCGGATTTTGAATCAGTAAAAAAAATCGCGGGTTACCTGACACCAGTTCCGGGCGGCGTAGGCCCAGTAACCATCGCGTGTCTTTTGGAGAATGTATATTTGGCGGAAAAAGGGCAAAGCAAACTTTAGACAAAATTATTGCGGCCGCATAAAAATTGTCGAAAGTATTATTTACGCATTATTTCTGCGGCAGTTTTGTAAACAACGGACGATACATGTCGTCTTTCATATCTATCAACAATTCTTTCCGATTAATTTTCTCGCAAAATTCAACCGGCGCGGCGGAAATTATTGCCAAAGGTCGGCATTCATTCCCTTCGCCCATAACTAAAACCGCGGTGGCGGCTAGGCTGTCAGCGATATTCACGCGAGAAAATTTAAACTTCCGGCCGAAAATATCAGGCGTGTTTCGGTAATCTTTTATGCCGTGAAAGCCCGCATAGCCGACTGCCATGCCTGTGACTCCGGCGCGGAGCGGCATGGTGCGGCTGTCGGTAATCAGGATACCAAGATTCTTTCTGCCGTATTTTTTCCTAAGCGTGCGACGCAAAATGCGAGCCGTTTTGAAACTATCTTTTGGCAGAAGGATAAGTTTTCCATCCGCGTTGGACTCGTCAATTCCAGCTGAAGTCATTACTATGCCGTTCTTTATAGTAAGCCAGGCATATTTGGTCGGTATTGCCAATTCGCTTTCTGCGCGGATCAGTTGCTCTTTTGTTTTGGCATTTTTAATAACGGCTGTTCTTTTCTCTGACAAGGCGACAATTTTGGAAGTTACTACAAAAATAGAATTTTCTTTTAGCCGCCCAATATGCTCAGCAATAAAAGCGATTAAGTCTTCGCCCTCTTTAAAAATTCTTGTTTTTATTGGATGAGTTTTCATAATTTTTCTGTTTTATCTCTAAGCAGCTTCAAACCCAGATATGAGAGGGGAGTATAAAGTGCGCCCATCGCTACTTTATAAAGCCACCAGGAAATTATTATGCTGATTAATGTCGGGGTAGAATAAATTCCGGCAAACGCTATAGTCATAAAAATTATAGTATCCATCAGTTGCGACCAAAGATTGGAAAGAAAAGAGCGCAGCCAAAAAAAATTTACTCCCAGCTTTTCGCGAAAAAAGAAAAAAACCAAAACATCCTGATATTCAGCGATCAAAAAAGCGGTAAGAGAGGCAACAGCAATGCGGATAGAAATGCCGAATATTTGATTATAGCCCGTCTTTGCCCATTCGCCGTCAACTGACCACGGCAAGGCCAGCGACAAAAAAGAATAGGCGATAAACATGGCTGTGCTAATAAATCCGGCTAGGACAAAGAGCTTGGCAACGCGTTTGCCGTAAACTTCTCCCACGACATCGGTCATGCAAAACACAATCGGGAAAGAAAATACCGCCACTGATAAATGGGAGTCTAAAATAAAAGGCATTATTTTGAGGCCCAAAGTATTGGCCGCAAAAAGCGAGGTTAAATAAACAGCCAATGCTACAAGAAGTTTTTTAAACGATTTTTCAGTTAGTTGAATCATGTTTTTTTAAAATTAATAAATTATTTAAAACAAAAACCGCCCGATAGGGCGGGAATCCAATACAAAAAAGAAACCTTTGCCTATCGGTAAGGAAAGAAAGTTTTACTTGTGAAACTGGACCAGGTTTTAATTTTTTGATTATGAATCATTTAATTTTGTGCCCAAGGTGGGACTCGAACCCACACGGTCTTGCGACCATACGATTTTGAGTCGTACGCGTAAACCAATTCCGCCACTTGGGCATTTATGATATACTATAGGCAATTATGGCGAAAATCATCTCTTTAGTCAATCAAAAAGGCGGAGTGGGAAAAACCACCTCGGCTATTAATCTGGCGACATATCTCGCGTCTGCCGGTAAGTTTGTGCTTTTAGTTGACCTTGATCCGCAGGGCAATGCGTCTTCGGGGCTGGGAGTGGATCACAAAAATCTTCCCAAAAATCTTTACCATGCCATGATCTCCGGCGAACATCCGTCCAATATTATTGTAAAAACGCAAACTTTTGGACACGATCTTTTGCCGGCTTCCCAAGATTTAGCGGGAGCGGGGATAGAGCTGGTGCAAATGGATAATCGGGAATTCCGGCTATATAATGTTCTTCGCGAAATTCGAACTAACTACGATTACATCATAATAGATTCTCCGCCAAGCCTCGGATTGCTTACCATCAACGGTCTGGTAGCCAGCGATGAAGTTATCATTCCGGTGCAAACGGAATATTTTGCGCTGGAAGGTTTGAGCCAGCTTCTAAACACGATAAACTTAGTCAAGGAAAATCTCCAGCCCGAACTCAAAGTTATGGGAGCGCTTCTTACGATGCATGACAGGCGAAATCGCCTTTCTCGGCAAGTAATCAAGGAGGTCCAGGATCATTTTCCCGGACATGTTTTTGACTCCATAATTCCAAGATCCGTGCGCTTGGCCGAAGCGCCGTCTTTTGGAAAATCCATTTTGGGCTTTGACGCGTTTTCTAAAGGAGCCAGAGCGTACAAAAATTTGGCGAGAGAAATAATAGAAATGGAAAATGGAGAGAAAAAAACCTTTTCAGTATAAAAATTAAAAATTATTATGTCAAACAATTTTGGCCTTGGCCGCGGACTAGCCTCTCTTATCCCGCAAAAAAAATCTGTTTTCAATGAAGCAGACAAAAAAACAGAAGAATCTGAAAAAAATAAAACTTCTTCCGATGTCGAAGCGCCTGAAAATATTACTTCAGAAAATATTTCTGAAAATAGTGGCAATGCAAATAATATCAAGGAAATAGATATAGCTAAAATTATTCCCAATCCGCATCAGCCGCGAAAAGATTTTAGTCCGGAAAAATTGCAGGAATTGGCTGATTCCATAAAACAGCACGGGATAATCCAGCCGATAATTCTCACAAAAAACGGCGAGCAATACGAAGTAGTTGCCGGCGAAAGAAGATTACAGGCAGCCAAGCTGGCTGGACTCACAAAAATACCGGCAATTTTGCGCGAAGTTAGCGATCAGCAAAAATTGGAATTAGCTATCATTGAAAACATCCAGCGGCACGACCTGAATTCAATTGAAGAAGCCAAGTCATATCTCAAGCTGACGCAGGAATTCGGACTGAAACAGGAAGAAGTGGCGGATAAAGTTGGAAAAAGCCGAAGCGCCGTGGCCAATAAGCTAAGACTTTTGAACCTTCCTATAGAAATTCAAAAAGCCTTAATGAAAGGCGGCATTACTGAAGGCCATGCCAAAGCGATTTTAGCCATTGAGAATCCGGAAAAGCAAAGAGCACTTTATGATCTAATAATTAAAACCGGCCTGACCGTGAGACAGGCTGAGAATAAAACTAAAGAAATTTCAGTCCGCACCCATAAAAGAGTAATTAACATTGATCCGGAAATAAAAAGAATAGAAGACGAACTGATTGCGAAACTTGGAACTAAAGTGAAACTTTCAAAATCAGGAACGGGCGGGAGAATTGTCATTGATTATTATTCAAAAGAAGAGCTGGATAACTTGGTTTCGAAAATTAATTAAAGAATTAAATTCAAATCAATTATACCGAAGCCTTTTTCTTGTAAGCTTTTCTGATTTGGCTTTTGGCAAATGATGTTCTCACGAATCGTAGCCAATCCTGGCTGGGATTTTTATTTTCTTTAGAAATTATTATTTCAATCACCTCTCCATTTTTAATTTTGTAATCAAGCGTAACCATTTTTCCATCAGCCTTGGCTCCGACCGCCCGGTCTCCGATTTCGCTGTGAACTTTGTAAGCGAAATCAATGGGAGTGGCTTCTTCCGGAAGATCAATCACATCGCCGCGCGGAGTAAAGGCAAAAATATGATTTTTAAAAAAATCAATTTTGAGACTCTCCAAAAATTCCTGGTTGTCTTTGCCAATTTCGCTTTGCCATTCGCGAAGCTGTTTGACCCAGACCAATTCCTCTTCGGGTATGGCGGTCTTTTTTTTGAAAAAGAAAGATTTCCAATCCTTCTTTTCGTCGCTATAAATCCAGTGAGCGGCTATTCCGAATTCCGCTTCATCATGCATTTTTTTGGTTCTTATCTGGACTTCTAAAATTTTTCCTTCCAGCGCGAAAATTGTCGTGTGGATGGATTGATAACCGTTGGGCTTGGGAAGAGAAATATAATCTTTAATTCTTCCGACTAAGGGGCGATATTTTTTGTGCACTATCCCCAGTGTTTCGTAACAATCAGCCACCTCCGGAACGATTATCCTTATTCCTGCCAGGTCATAAACCTTATTGATGTCCATGTCATATTTTTTGAGCTTTTGGAAAAGCCGGTAAAGGGATTTGACTCGTCCGTAAATATCAACCACTTTTATCCCTTCCTTAAGAAGCTCTTTTTTAAGAACTTGGACGGACTTTTCAACATATTTTTTTCTTTCTCCGAAAACTTCTTCTCTAAGCTTTTTAGTAGATTCATAATTTTCCATGTCCAGGTATTTGAAAGCCAAATCTTCCAGTCTCAATTTTATGTCTCCAATTCCCAGGCGATTAGCGATTGGAACAAAAACATCTAAGGTTTCTTTGGCGATTCTTTTCTGTTTTTCTTCCGGCAACGCGTCAAGAGTTTCCATGTTGTTCAGGCGGTCGGCCAGTTTTATAAGAACTACCCGAATGTCGGAAGCCATAGCCAGAAACATTTTGCGCAGATTTTCCAAATACACTTCTTCCTTGCTTCCTCTAAGCTTTATTTTTCCCAATTTTGTCACTCCGGAAACTATGAAAGCTATCTCATGTCCGAATTTTTCTTCTATTTCCCGAAGAGTAACCTCGGTATCTTCGGGAACATCATGGAGGAGCCCCGCGGCTATTGTTTTTGAACCCATGCCGATATGCGCCAGATTCAAAGCGGTGCCCAGCGAATGTTGGATATAATCTTCTCCAGACTTTCTTTTTTGCCCACCATGCGCTTTCTCAGCAAATTCAAAAGCGCTTTTAATAAGCGCTTCGCGGTCAGAGGTGAGCGTCACTTTCAGGCTTTTTAAAACATCGTCAATTTTAAGCATTTTCTTGATAATTTAATACAAGCTTTCAAGGCTAACATTCCCAGTATAATCTGGAAAATGCCAAAAAACAAGGACAATGCGTATTTGCGACCGGTTTGTTTTCAGCGCAAAATAAAAACAAAGCTGGCACCTTGAGAATTGAGAACAATTCATTTCTCGTAGACGATAAGTAATGATTAAGCAATAAAAGAGGAAAGGATAAAGTTATCCACAGAGGGGATTGCAAAAGTATAAATTAGTGATACAATATCACTATAATTTCTAAAATAAAAAGCATGAGCACTTACATATTCATAGATGCGTCAAATTTATTTTATGGTGGGGAGAAAAGTTTAGGTTGGAAAATCGATTATAAAAAGCTACTTGAGTATTTGAGAAGTAACTATAATGTTTCTCGCGCTTTATATTTTGGCGGGGTTGAAATACATAATTTCAAGTATGACTATCTTAATAACCATGCAGTTTCCTTAAAAGAACTGGAAAGGTATATAAATGATATTATAAAAATAAAAGGCAGGTCATTAAATGAGGCAATGCTCTTGCTGTTGAGCAGACATTTGCAAAGAATCAGATTTTACTACAAATTAGAGAAATTTGGGTATGAATTATACTTAAAACCCGTGAAACTTTATAAACAGGAAGACGGAAAAATGGAAAGAAAAGCGAATTGTGATGTCGATATGGCCTTTTGGCTGATGAAGGAAAAAGATAATTTTGACAGAGTGGTTATTCTTTCCGGCGATGGTGATTTTTTACCTGTTTTGAAATATCTCAAAGAAAAAGGAAAAGAGGTTATTGTTTTAGCTCGCGGACCAAGAACGGCCAAGGAAATACGCCAGTTCGCTGGCGGTAATTTTCGCGACTTTGTGACATTAAAAAGCAAAATAGAATGGCAAGAAAAATAAAACGAGATGGACATACGAAATATCCACCTCATGTTTAGTAGCTTAAGTGTAGCAGAATGACAAAAAACTGTCAAGCGTCGCACTTATGCTAAATATTACCAAGATAAGGGAAAAATATTCCAAAAAGATAAATGATGAACCTAGCCTTAGATAAGAGCTTAATTAGAGATTATAAGAATCAATCCCAAGTTGCCAGAATCCTGACTGAAAGTTGGGTGCGGCAGGAAATTTTTTGTCCAAATTGCGGGGATAAAATCGAAAGTTATAAAAACAACAAACCAGTTGCTGATTTTTACTGCAAAAAATGTACAGAAGATTTTGAGTTAAAATCCAAAAGAGAAAAAATTGGAAAAAAGATTTCTGCTGGCGCATATTCAAAAATGATAGAGCGACTGAACTCACAGCAAAAACCGCATTTCTTCTTTATGGGTTATTTGGCGTCATTGCTTGTAAATGATTTTTTTGTAGTTCCTAAATATTTTTTCATTCCGGAAATTATCGAAAAGAGAAAAGCTTTGGCAGAAAGCGCAAAAAGGGCAGGCTGGATTGGTTCAAATATTTTATTTTCAAAAATACCGATTTCTGGAAAAATTTTTTACATTGAAAACGGAGAAGAAATTTCTAAGAAAGAAGTTTTGCAAAAATGGCAAAAGACTGCATTTTTGAAAAAAGTTAAACAGCCAGAATTGAAAGGCTGGATTCTGGATATTATGAATTGTGTTGAGGCACTGAATAAAAAGGAATTTTCATTAGCAGAAATTTATAAATTTGAAGCTGATTTGGAAAAAATTTATCCGGAGAATAAAAACATTAAAGCCAAAATTCGCCAACAATTGCAATTTTTACGGGACAAAGGATATTTAAATTTTGTAAATCCTGGTAAATATAAATTAAAATAACAAATTATTATAATAAATATGAAATTAAAAAAATTTATAGAAATACTAGAAAAAATTGAAAAAGAGCACGAAGAAGATTTGGAAGTGGTCATGGCCGATAACATTTCAGTTGTTAAGCCATTATTTATAAATAGTTCTTTTGGTAAAAAAGTTATAGTTACTGATCAAAAATAAAAATCTTTGCGGACTTAGGACATAAAATCAGAAAACCGCCTAATGCGGTTTTTTTGTGAGCAATTTATTCAGTAATTGGTTACTGAATAAATCTATTTTTCAAAATCACACTCCTTCTTTGAGCACTTTGTCTTACCCTTAGCGGCGAAAGTTAGAAGTGAGTCGCATTTCGGACATTTTTCGCCGGTCGGTTTTGTCCAGAGCGCGAAATCGCATTTTGGATAAGCGCTGCAACCGTAAAATAATCTTCCGCGTTTGGATTTTTTTTCCACGATTTCCCCCTCCTGGCATTTCGGACATTTCACTCCAACTTTTTTTTCTATTCTTTTTATATTTTTACACTCGGGATAATTGGAGCAGCCCAGAAACGCGCCAAATTTTCCTCTTTTGACAACCATCGGCGCTCCGCACACTTCGCAAATCTCTCCCTTGTGTTCGTCATCAATCTTTTTTTCCTCCTCCGTTTTTTCTGTGTGTTTACAATTCGGATAATTTGAGCAGGCGATGAATTTTCCAAAACGGCCGAATTTTACGACCAAATCTCCGCCACAATCCGGACAAGGGCGATCCAGTTTTTCCTGGTAGTCTTCTTTTTTAACCTCCTTTGTCTTTTCAGCCAGATTTTTATGAAACGGTCCGTAAAATTCCCGGATTACCGGAACCCATTTATTTTTACCCTCGGCAATTTCGTCAAAATCCTCTTCAATGGTGGCGGTAAATTTTATGTCAACAACTTCAGGAAAATGTTCAACCAAAAGATCATTAACCAGCGCGCCTATTTCCAGTGGAAAAAGTTTTTTTTCTTCATTTTTGTCAACATATTTCCTTTCAATGATTGTGGAAATTGTCGGGGCGTAAGTGGATGGCCGGCCGATCCCGTTTTCTTCCAGGACTTTGACCAGCGCCGCTTCGCTGTAACGGGGCGGGGGAGTAGTGGATTTTTGCTCGGTCTCGGCGCTTATAAATTCCAACGCTTCATTTTTTTTGAGCGAAGGCAAGATATTTTCTGAAACTGCATCCGCGCCTCCATAAACTTTCAGATATCCGTCAAAAATTAAAGTTGATCCGTTAGAGCGAAGTAGATATTTATTTTTTGATTTTTTATCTTCAGCGTCTATGTCCACTCGCACTGAATTAAATTTGGCGGCCTGCATCTGGCAGGCGATCATCCGGTTCCAGATCAACCGGTAAAGCCGATGTTGCCCCGAATCCAAGGAATTTTTCAAATCATCAGGAGTTTTTTCAGGATAGCTCGGCCGGATGGCCTCGTGGGCTTCCTGCGCTCCCTTAGATTTAGTTTTGTAAAACCGCGGATTTTCCAAAGTATATTCAGCGCCGAATTTTTTTACGATAACTTTTTTGGCGGAGAGCATGGACTCCATGGAAAGATTAACGGAATCAGTTCGCATATAAGTGATAAGTCCAACTTCATAAAGTTTTTGAGCGAGCACCATTGTCTGTTTTGAAGAAAAACCGAGATTATTAATCGCCGCTTGCTGGAGCGTAGAAGTGGTAAAAGGAGCGGGCGGAGTGCGGAAAGTTTCCTTTTTCGTAATATCCAAAACTTCATATTTTGCGCCTTGAAGATCGGCGATAATCGCATCCGCGGTTTTCTTATCTTTAATAATTGTTTTTTTCGTTCTATAGTCTCCGGCAAAAAGTTTGAGTGTCAGAATTTCCTCAATTTTTTCATTATTTTTTTCGATTAAATCCGCGGAGAAAGTTGAATCTTTATATTTTTGCGGAGCCAGCTTCACGCTTATAATCCAAAATTCTTCCGCCTTGAATTTTTCTATTTCCCGTTCGCGCTCAACAATGAAACGCAGCGCGACCGACTGCACCCGACCGGCCGAAAGTCCGCGCCGGATTTTTTTCCAGAGAAATGGAGAAAGTTCATAGCCGACCAGGCGGTCTAAAATTCTCCGGGCCTGTTGGGCGTCAACTAAATGCAAATCAATTTTTCTGGGGCTTTCCAGGGCTTTTTCAATAGCTTTTTTGGTAATTTCGTGGAAAACGATCCTCTGGGCATTATCAGGATTAAGATCTAACGCGCTCACTAGGTGCCAGGAAATCGCTTCTCCTTCGCGGTCCTCGTCAGTCGCGAGTATTACCGAATCCGCTTTTTGCGCGAACGCTTTGAGTTCCGCCACTCTTTTTTGGGCGGCAGCTGGAATTATATATTTTGGCTCAAAGTCATTCTCAATATCAATGCCCATTTCTTTCTTGGGCAGATCGCGGATATGGCCATAAGAAGATTTAACTGAAAAACCCTTTCCAAGAAATTTGGAAATGGTTTTGGCTTTGGTTGGTGACTCAACGATGACTAATTTCATAAAATTATATAATTCTGTCCGCCAATGTTTTTCGCCCAGCCCTTTATTTCCATCAAAGCGAGCGCGGAGGCGACGGGCGCTGTTCCCAGTTTAGATAGTTTGGAAATATTGTCAATGTGAAGCGGTTCGCTTCCCAAAATTTTTAGCAATACCTCTTCTTCCTTGGAAGTTGGAATTCTGGGAACATAGTTTATGCTCTTTTCAAATTTTTGTAAGTTTAACTCTTCCAAAATGTCTTTTACTCCGGTAACCAGTTTCGCGCCTTTTCGCAGAAGATTATTTGTGCCGACCGACTGCTCCGAAAAAATTGGGCCTGGAACAGCGAAGACTTCCCGATTGTATTCCATGGCCATCTCGGCTGTGATGAGCGCGCCACTGGTCTCGCCTGCTTCCACGACTATCGTGCCAAGAGTTAGTCCGGCGATGATCCGGTTTCTCGCCGGGAAAGTCAGCTCGCCGGCCCTGGTTTCCAACGGATAGTCGCTTATGAGCAATCCATTTTCCGCAATTTCGCGCGAAAGATTGAAATTATGTTTGGGATAAATATTTTCGTCATCCAGGCTGTTTCCGAGAACCGCGATAGTTTTTCCGCCGGCTTCAAGCGCTCCGCGGTGGGCAAATGAATCAATGCCAAGCGCCATGCCACTCACGACAATTACTCCGGCATTGGCCAGATCGCGAGCTAAGGTTTGAGCTACTTGCGCGCCGTAAGAAGTATATTTTCTTGAACCGACAATGGCAATCATAGGAGAGTTTTCATTCAAAATCGACAAGTCGCCTTTTGCATATATAATGTAGGGCGGATTAGCTGATTCCTTGAGGAGGCGGGGATAGTTCGGACTTTCCCAGATTATCATCTGAATATTTTCTTTTTGGAGTTTTTCCCATTCAATGTCCGGATTTATTTCCTTTTTAGCTTCAATGACTTTTTCGGCTAGCTTTTCGCCAATGCGAGAAGCGATTAAATCATCCAGACTAGCGTTCCATATTTTTTCACTCTCGCCAAAAAAGTTCAAAAGCAATTTGAATTTCTGCGGCCCAAGGCCTTGGATTTTGTTCAGGGCATTTAAGTATTTCATGGAAAATAAATCTCCCCCTTTGTAAAAGGGGGACTAAGGGGGATTTTTTTATTTTACTTCTTCTAAAATTTTATCAATAGCGCTTACCATATTTGTCATTATATCAATATTAGTGAATCTAACAACTTTTAATTTCAAAACCTCTTTTAAAAAAATTTCTCTTTTTTTGTCTTCATCAGTTATTTCTCCATTTATATAATGTTGCCCTCCATCAATTTCAATTACCAAACTTTTTTTAGGGCAATAAAAGTCCACCACAAAATTTCCTAAAGGCTTTTGTCTGTAAAATTGCAGGTTTTTGAGCTGTTTTCTTTTTATTCTGTTCCATAATCTAATCTCTGCTTCTGTCATAGTATTTCTTAGATTCCTAGAAATTTTCTTTAAGACTGGCTTATAATATCTTCTCATAAAAATCCCTCTCTAGCTCTCCCTTTAGAAAAGGGAGAGAGCCTATTTTTCAAATATACCAAACATTGACAAAACAACCAAAATCTGATACACTATTCTATCGTTCCTTGAGAATAAATGTCATTCTGAGCGAAGCGAAGAATCCCGTGTTTAGAACAAATAATACGGGGTCACTCGACTATACTCGGGACAATTCCGAGGCGGAATTGGCTTCCGCTATCTTGTCTGTAAGTTCCTAAGCAAAACATCCTCCTTAGTTTTGCTAGGGTAAAATGCATCTTTTTGCGATTATTCACGAAAAGATACGGCTTACAGACGGGATTGCGGAAGGCAAAAAAATTGAAAAAAGGAGTAACGCATGATGAAGGAGCTAGGTATATTTTTAATTATTGTAGCAGCATTGCTGGGTCTCAATGTGAACTTTCCCGGATGCCAGGAAGATTTAATCATCCTAGGGGTCTATTTTCCGGGGATTGAGTTCGTTCCGTTCACGCTTTTCGTTGTGGGAGTAGCTATGCTTGTTTCCGGAAGAAAAAAATAATCCGAGAGGGAGAGATAAACATGGAAAAGAAAGGTTACAAAAATTCGCTGTTGCTGGCGCTAGGCGCCAGTGCCGTGTTGTACCTAGCTGCATATTTACCGACATTATTTTTTCCTTCTTCGATGGGAACTCTAGCGACGCTTTGGTCGCTGCTTCTCTTTGCAGTTTTGTTCGCGGTTTCGGTCGCGAGCAGACGACTCGGAGAGCGAATAGTAACAAAGGAGCTTACCCGGGATATCGATCTAGATGTGATTCCTCCCGGAAAGACAACAAAATATCGCATAATGGTTGAGGTCGGTTATATCGAATCTCGGCCGAATACCATTTGCCTAGTGAGGGATACTACCAGACGGGTGGTAGATGGAAAGTAAGGCCAATGAGGCGGAGAGGATCGTATTTCCTCCTCCGCCTTTAATTTTTTATCTACAAAAGTTTTTTTATTTCTTCAAGTATAGCGCTTTCAGCGCTTTTTATTTTTTCTCTTTCTTCTTCCGAAAATTTGGCGAGAACGAAATCGTGAGCGTCTATTCGGCAGGAAATTGCGCCGGACACTTCTTCGCCAATTCCTATCCGGACTCTTTTAAATTTCTGCGTGCTTAATTTATCAATAATATTTTGCACGCCATTATGACCGGCCGAACTTGAATCAGTCGCGATTTTAAATTTCCCGAGCGGAATATCCAAATCGTCATGGATGACAACGATATCGTCTGGAGTTAGTTTATAAAATTCCAGAATTTTTTGAATAACTTCGCCAGAAAGATTTACGAAAGTTTGTGGCTTAATCAATAAGAGGTTGTAGGTTGTAGGTTGTAGGTTGTAGGTTCCCTGGGATATTTCCGCGTTAAATTTTTTATTAAATTCAAACGGAGAGAATTCCCATTCTTTCTGAATTAGATCAACAATTTCAAATCCAATATTATGCCGCGTGCCGGCATATTTTTCGCCCGGATTGCCTAAACCGATAATTAGTAGCATGTAGCAAGTATTAAGAATTAATTTTTACTAAACTCCGCAGACTCTTGAACATCGTTTTGTTTATTTAAATCGTCTATGGTTCCTTCTTCTACATTATATATATCAACCAGATCTTTTCCAAGGACAATTATCATATCTGCTTTTCTCGCAGACGCTAAATTTTTTACATAAGAGCTGACATCGGAAGCAAGTGAAGCGGGCAATTTTCCAACCAATTCGTCCAGAGTAAAAGGTTTTGTGCCGCCAGTCAGATCATAAACAATAGCTTTATTTTCTAAAGCGCTATCCGGGGAATTAAGCATGAATATATTTTTATAACCCAAGTTATCTCCCAGAAGCTTTTTTATTTTTCCAGTAAGCGCTAAATTTCCACTCTGATTTATAATGGCAATCGTTGCGCCTTCTTCCGCGATGGCTTCCCGTCTTCTTTTTATCTTATTTAAATCAAAAATATTTTGAGCCAATTCCTGGATCTCGCTGTAATTTCCGACGCGGGGGACCAAAGCGAATGCCCGAATGTTGCCGTATTGGACATGCGAAACTTTCAAAAGGCTATCCTTGTTCCAGGCATCCAAAACAGAATTATTGATATTTTGCGTGTCCAACTTCTTGGATAACTCCAAAAAACTTTCAAATTCGTCCGGATTTATATTAGTCTCCACCGCCTCTCCTAAAGCATCTAAGAGATTATTTATGGCGACGACATTGAGCATGATTCCCGTAGAAAATATTTTATTTTTCGTCGCCTGCATTACTTGTTGTTGCCTCTTAGCCCGGCCAAAATCGCCTTCCGGATCGTTATGCCTTTCGCGGACATATTTTAACGCCGCGGCTCCATCTAAATGATGGAAGCCTTTGCTCAACTCAAACTTTTCGTAGCTGTAATTCGGCCCGGGATAGCTTGCGTCGTAAATATCCCGCTCGTTCATAATATTTATTCCGCCAACGGAATCAATTATTTTCTGAAATCCGTCAAAATTAAGAATAATGTAATAATCCATATCTAAAGCAGTAATATCTTTTATAGATTGTGCGACCAAATCAGCTGCTTCAGTGTTGCTTTTATAAGAACTTATGCCGGACTGATAAATAGAGTTTATTTTTCCCTGAAGACCAATCTCGGGAATATTCACAAAAAAATCACGCGGAATGGAAAACAGCGCAACTTGATTGGTTCTAGGATTGATACTGGCGATCATAATCGTGTCGGTTAAGTTTTGTCCCGGCTTTCCCTTACCGGCGATGCCCAAAAGCAAAATATTGATGCGCTCTCTTTCCATTCCTTTTAAATTTATAGCGGAAGGAGCAATCAGCGACTTGGCCGTTTTCAAAATAGTTGCCGGTCGATTAGGCTCATGGTTTATCTTCTTTTCCGTAGAATAAATTTTATAAACGAAAAAAGACCCGTAAAAAATACTGGCAGTGATCAGAAAAATAACCAGCCAAAAGAAAATTTTAAAAATCAGTTTAGCCCGTTTTTGCTCCTGGCCGCTATAATAATAACTGGCCCAGCGGGAATTTTTGTCAGCCATTCGTTTAATGAAGAAATCTTTTATTTATCATATCAGCTAAAGCCGCATAATCAAAGAGAGGCTTGTTAAAAGCCAAAAAAGCTCTTGCCAAGCGGTTAATTTCATGATAAAATGGCAGAAGCCCTAAGTAAATATTAAAGAAAATGAAGGAAGTAGAAGACATAGAAATGAAAAAATACTACGGCGTCGGAGGATTTCTTCTGGAAATAATAAAAGTAGTGCTCCTAGCCTTTATTATCATTGTTCCCATCCGCGTTTTTCTGTTCCAGCCGTTTTTTGTGCAAGGAGCATCCATGGAGCCAAACTTCGAAGACAGCAATTATTTGATCGTAAATGAATTAGGCTACAAAAAAACCGCTTTTAATCTGGACGGGAAAAATATTTTTACCATCACTCCTTTTAAAGAACCGGCGCGCGGAAATGTCGTGGTTTTTAGGTATCCGAAGAATCACGCCCAATTTTTTATTAAAAGAGTAATCGGATTGCCGGGCGAAAAAGTTCAGATAAAAAACGGAGAAGTGATTATATATAATTCGGAAAATCCTACCGGGACCACGCTGGAAGAAGGATATTATTTGTCAAAAAATGTCAAAACGGCCGGAGACGAAACGATAACGCTCAATGACAACGAATATTTCGTAATGGGGGATAACCGATCGTTCAGTTCCGACTCAAGATATTGGGGCCCGGTTCTGGATTCAGAAATCATTGGGAAAGTTGTTTTTAGAGCCTGGCCGGTGGATGAGATAAAAACATATTAAGTTTGAATTATGACAAAAGACAAGAAAAAAATTAAAAAGAAGCCTGTAAAAAAACTGAAATTGAAGAAGGCTGATGTTGTTACCGAGACGATTATTTTGCAACCTCCGCGCGGCATGAGAGATATTTTGCCGGAAGATCAGCCCTTTTTTGAACAAATCAGAAAAGTTTCTGAAAGATTGGCTCGCGACTATGGCTTTTCCAGAATTGATGTTCCACTTTTGGAATATTCCAATCTTTTTACCCGTTCAATCGGCGAGGGAACTGATATTGTGGAAAAAGAAATGTATAACTTTGTAACCCGGGGAGGAGACAAAGTGGCGCTCCGGCCCGAACTTACCGCTGGAATTTGCCGGGCGTATATTCAGCATGGAATGACCGTTTTGCCCAAACCGGTAAAGCTTTTTTCCACCGGACCGGTGTATCGCTACGAACGGCCGCAGGAAGGAAGATACCGCGAACACTATCAAGTTAATTTTGACGCGTTCGGCGAACTGGATCCCATTTTAGACGCGCAAGTCATTCAGGTCGCCTGCCGAATAATTCAAAATCTGGGCATTAAATCAATGCAAGTCCAGCTCAATTCCATCGGTTGTCCGGAATGCCGAAAAGAATATCGGGAGCTTCTGGTCAATTATCTTGAATCTAAAAAAAATAAGCTGTGCGAAAATTGCAAAAGAAGATTGGAGATAAATCCGCTCCGGGTTTTGGATTGCAAAGAAGATAAATGCTCCCAGGTGGCGGCGCTGGCTCCTCAGTCCATTGATCATTTATGCGCGGAATGCCGGACGCACTTCAAAAATTTGCTGGAATATCTGGATGAGCTGGAACTACCTTATATGATAAATCCGAGCCTGGTGCGCGGTCTTGATTATTACACTAAGACAGTTTTTGAAATATGGTCGGGACAGGAAGAAGGAAAAAGAAATTCATTAGGCGGAGGAGGAAGATACGATAAACTTGTAAAAATGATCGGAGGAGAAGATACTCCCGCGATTGGATTTGGTCTTGGCGTAGAACGGCTGGCGCTGGAGATGAAAAGAGTTCAGGCCAAACCTTTTAGGATTGCCAGACCTAAAGTTTTTCTGGCGCAACTGGGCGATTTGGCGAAAAAGAAGAGTCTCAAACTTTTCGCGGAACTGGAGAAGAGCGGAATTTTGACGGCGGAAAGTTTTGGCCGGGGCGGGCTAAAATCTCAACTGCGTTCTGCGGATAAATTGGGAGTGGAGATAACTTTGATACTGGGTCAGAAAGAAGCGCTGGACGGCACCGTGATAATTAAAAATATGACTACCGGCGTCCAGGAAATTGTCCGGGTGGACAAACTGGCGGAAATAATCAAGAAGAAACTTAAGGCGGATAATGTGGTGGTGTATCATGATCCGGCAACCGGACAGGGAAATGGAAGCGGGGCATTGGGAATTTAGAAATTTGTAATTAGAAATTCTAGATCGGGGGTTTTTATGATAGAAGTAAAAAAGAAAGACAGGGAAACAAGCGAAAGTCTCATCCGGAGATTTGGCCGGCGCGTTCAGCAGTCCGGAGTTTTGGCGCAAGCCAGAAAAATTAGATTTAGAAAAGAAGAAAAAAGCAAAACCGAAATGCGCCAAGGAGCGATGTATAAAGTCAAAGTTAAAAAAGTCGTTGACCGGTTGAAAAAAATGGGAAAGTTTGACGAGGGGACTTTTAGAAATGTTAAAAAGAAATTAATAAAATGACACAGAGTGTCATCCTGAGCGGAGTGAGAATTTATTCGAACGCAGTCGAAGGATCTAACTAGATTCCTCGACTCGCCCGCCTTTGGTGGGCAGGCTCGGAATGACAATATTATTATGAGTCTTAAACAAACTATTTTTTCCGAAATGAAAGCTGCCATGAAAGACGGAGATGCTGTTAAGCGCGATACTCTCCGGATGCTGGATTCTATGATAAAAAATACCGAAATTGAAAAACTCAAAAAGGAAGAAGGACTTAATGACGAGGAAGTCCAGGCGGTAATCGCGCGCGCTATCAAGCAAAGACGCGACAGCGTGGAGCAATATAAATCCGGCGGACGCGATGATCTCGCTGAAAAAGAAAGCAAGGAAATTGAAATTCTTTCCGCTTATATGCCGGCTCAACTCGGCGAAGACAAAATCCGCGAAATTGTAAAAGCCGTAATAACTGAAACCGGCGCCACTTCCAAAGCGGATACGGGGAAGGTAATGGGGCAAGCAATGGGCCGTCTCAAAGGCCAGGCGGATGGGAATGTGGTAAAGAAGATGGTGGAGGAAGAGTTGAAATAGCCGAAAATAAATCAGAATTTCAAAAACAGCCCGAGCGTCTTAGGAGGGCTGTTTTTGAAATTTAGTTTAGCTTTACACGATTACCTTATAATGATATGATGATATAAGGTAATATATAAAAAGTAAAAATAAAAAAACTATGGCGAAAGTGAAATTTTACGATGTAGATAAAAGAGAAAGGATTAGAATAATCGGCGAACTTTACGAAGTTATCGCCGAACTCAAATCCAAAGACGAGGTGTTCAGGTTTTTGTTCGGGCTTTTTACGCCGAGCGAAGTGCTGATGATCGCGCGGCGCATTCAAGTTGCTAAGATGCTTATGGAAGAAATTCCATACGAAGCAATTAGTAAGCGGCTGAAAGTCAGTCATCAGACTACAAGAAAAGTTGAGTATTGGTTAAAATCAGACGAGGACAGGCAAAAGCTTATTAATTTGAAATTTAATCAAATCAAAAAACGATCAGCTCAAAGCCGGGGACGCCGGCTTTACGAAAGTCCGCTTGACCGCTATCCTGGCCACAGATTCTTAAAAGAGTTATTAGGAGCGTAGAAGTTTTTTTATATTACCTTATGATGATATAAGGTAATGAGGGGGGGGAGTAGCCTTAATACTGGTTGTTACTTAACATGTTAAGTAACAAAAAAACCGGCTTTTTAAAGGGCTGGATTTTTTTGACTTTCTGACCGCGGCTTGGTATATTAAAAAACCATGAAATAAGTAAATCTTACATAAATTGTGGCGGTTCTTTGGTCAATTTAAAGAAAGAAATAAACTCGAAGGAGGCGGATAATGGAAGACAAGGGTGTCCGATTCAAAATACGCAGGGCTTTGCGATGGTTTTGGTGGCAAGTGAAATATTTATTCGCATTGGTCTTTTCCAGAAAGCTTGTTGCAAAATGCGGGCATAATACCCGCATCAAAGACAAGGTCTCCGCTTTTGGAGATTATGTTCTAACAGAATTACCCGTTAACGATGATGGCAGCGTAGATTATTGTCATAAATGCATTGAAAAAATGGCAATTCAGTGCGCTTGGTGCGGTAAACCGATTTTTATTGGCGCTAGAATTACCTTGTATTCTCCAACTGCGAAGTATCAAGTCCCGGAATACGCAGTAACTTACAATCACGATCCGTCATTCCGCTTGGTTCTGGTGGGATGCGTAAGGTCAACCTGCACTGATTTCGGATCATTTGATGCGTCTGGCGTCTGGGCTCCGCCGGGAGAAGTTCAAAGAATTCCCAGAGTTGAAGAGCTGCTCCTTGCGTCGGGTGCAAAAGCTGCCATTGTTTCCGGAGACTCGGTCACTCTGGTGAAATAACGGTCTATAGTCTCTGCAAGATCATCTCAAGGAGGATACTATGGGTAAGGACAAAAAGATTCCCGTTTTCGTCTGGAAGAAAAACAGCGGCCAGGTGGGTGGCGGATATTATCCCATAGTTGCCTGTTTTGTTACTCTCGGTGTGCATGTTTTATTCACGGTCTACTTGCACAGCAAGAACGATTACCTGCAGGGTAAACCCGAAGCAAGTAAATGCGATGGATCATGTCAGCACTCCCAGGGACACATGGAGGATTTTTCCAAGGAGGGCCACCATATCGATTATGCAAGAAAGCCGATCGTCGACGCAGCCATGGCCTTCCTGGTCCTCAAGAAGTAGGGCGGCATGGCCAGAGGTTTTTAAGAGGGGCTTCCGAGACACTCGGCGGCTCCTTTTTCTATGTTATAATTAGTTTTATGAAACTTAATTTAGAAATCAATAATCTTGCTAAAATTCCTATTAAAAAGGATTTTTTTGAGGCTGTTGCCAAAAAAATCCTAGAAAATTCCGGCGATAAATTTCTAAATCCGCCAGCTGGCGGAAAAAACATTTCCTTGAGCCTCGCGATTGTCAGCAAGGAGGAAATAAAAAAACTCAATAAAATCTACCGTAAAAAGAACGAGCCGACCGATGTTTTGTCTTTCGCGGAATATAAAAATATCGCGGAGATGAGAAAAATAAGAGATAAAAATATATTTTTAGGCGAGGTAATTTTGTGCTATGATGATATAAAAGAATATGCCTCAAAAAAGGGCATAAATATCAAACAAGAACTGGCGGCCGTTACAGCTCACGGAATTTTGCATTTGCTTGGGATGAGGCACGGTAAAAGGATGTTTGGGATTCAGGAGAAAATGACAAAAATTTTTTAACTTTTGTCATCCTGAGCGAAGTCGAAGGATCTAATAAAATCGGATTAGATTCCTCGACTAATGCCCGGAATGACACAGGCCTATGGATCGCTTACGAAAATTTTTGAGAAGCATGAAGCACGCCCTGCGCGGGCTGGCTTATGTTTTGCGCTACGAGAAAAATTTTCAAAACCAAACAATCATTGCGATTCTGGTTGTGGCTGCTATGTTTTACTTCAACCTAACCCGCGGCGAAAGAATCATTTTATTTTTAGTCATTATGGAAGTTCTGGTCATGGAGCTTTTGAATACGGTCGTGGAAAGAGTGGTAGACATATTGAAACCCAGAATCCATCCCTACGCCCGTCTCATCAAAGACCTTATGGCCAGTGCCGTTTTGGTTTCCGCTATTTTAGCCATTGTCATCGGCATAATAATATTTTTACCGCATATTCAAGCCAGATTTTAAAAGTCAGCTTAGCCTGAAAAAGGGTTGTCAAGCGCAAATTTTCGTTATATATTAATAAAAGATATAAAAACATAAACTTTCAAAATGTCTAAAAAGGATATCATTGTTGGCATTGACATCGGCTCATCAAATATCCGGACGGTCATCGCCCAGGTTTTTCCTGAAGAAGAAATGCCGAGAATAATCGGGGTGGGAACGACCGAATCGGCGGGCCTTCGAAAAGGAGTCGTTGTGGATTTGGAAGAAGCCATCCGGACAATTAGCGAGTCGGTAGAAAAAGCGGAAAGAAACTCCGGGCGGACGGTGGAAAAAGCCGTAGTTAATTTAGGCGGAAATCACATAACTTCACAGGATTCCAAGGGCGTTATCGCGGTCGGCCGGGCGGATGGAGAAGTGACAGAAGACGATATCACGCGCGTCATAAACGCGGCTCAGGCCATTTCCATTCCATCCAATAAAGAAATAGTCCATGTTATTCCGAAGAACTATTCCCTAGATGATCAGCGCGGAATCAAGGATCCGCTCGGGATGAACGGAGTGCGTTTGGAAGTGGATGCGATGATTATTGAGGGCTCAACTCCATTTGTCCGAAATCTCATCAAGTGCGTTGAGCAGTCCAGAATTACGCCGGATGCTTTTGTGCTTTCTCCTCTGGCGGCGGCCAAGGCCGTTCTCTCTAAAAGGCAAAAAGAATTGGGAGTAGTTCTGGTTGATATCGGGGGGGGCACGACTTCCATCGCGGTTTTTGAAGAAAATGATTTGTTGCACACGGCAGTGCTTCCGATTGGTGGAGGACACATTACCAATGACATTGCCATAGGACTCCGCACTTCCATTGATGTGGCGGAAAAAGTGAAGCTTGAATATGGAAACGCGTTGCCCAAAGAGATAGGAAAAAAAGAAGACATAAATTTATCCGCCATAGATTCCAATGAAGAAGGATCAGTTTCCCGCTATCATGTGGCGGAAATAATCGAAGCGCGATTGGAAGAAATTTTTTCCTTAGTTAATAAAGAACTCAAATCCATCGGGCGGGAGAAGCTTTTGCCGGCCGGCGTGGTGCTTACCGGCGGAACAGCTAAACTGCCAGGCGCGGTGGATCTGGCCAAGAATATTCTGTCTCTTCCTGCTCAAGCCGGATTTCCCGTTCCGCTCGGGGGGCTGGTTGACAAAGTGGATGATCCGTCATATGCCACAGCCGTCGGTTTGCTTTTGTGGGGGCTGGAAAGTTCTCCTTACCGAAAAAAGAACGAGGGGGAAAGAAGCCGGCTGGTAACCAATATTTCTTCAGGGATGGGCAGTTCCATAAGTGGCATAAAGAAATGGCTCAGCAAATTTTTGCCTTAACCAACCTGTTAATAAGCGAATTTGACAAAAAAGGCAGCTCTGTGATAGATTTAAATACTGGGAAAAAACTAAAACTAATATAAAAAGATAAAAATAGACCTAAAAGCAAAGAAGCGCTTGGGTTTATTTTATTTAGAAAAGAATCTTTTAATTTCATATTAATCAAATCTTATATTCAATCGTATGGCAGAGATAAAACCACCGGTAGAAACCTTCGCGCGGATAAAAGTCGTAGGAGTGGGAGGCTCAGGCGGGCACGCTATCAGCCGGATGATGGAATCCAAGCTCAAGGGCGTAGAGTTTGTGGCGATCAACACTGATTCGCAGGACTTGCATCAAAATCGGGCGACGGAAAAAGTTCATATCGGAAAAAATCTTACCAAGGGTCTGGGAGCCGGAATGAATCCGGATATCGGACGGCAAGCCGCGGAAGAAAACCGCGATGAAATCCAGGAAACGCTAAAAGGAGCGGATATGGTTTTTGTCACTTGCGGACTGGGAGGCGGAACCGGAACGGGAGCGGGCCCCATTGTGGCAGAAACGGCCAAAGAGTTAGGAGCACTGACAGTGGCCGTGGTAACCAAGCCGTTTTCTTTTGAAGGCGCGCAAAGGCGGGCGATCGCGGAAGAAGGACTGGAAAATCTGCGGGAAAGAGTAGATACCCTTATAACTATTCCCAATGATAAACTGCTTCAAATTATTGATAAAAAGACTACCTTAATAAACTCTTTTAAGATCGTAGATGATGTTTTGCGCCAGGGCGTGCAGGGTATTTCTGACCTTATTACCAAGCCGGGAATCGTCAATGTTGATTTTGCCGATGTCAAAGCCATTATGGTGGACAGCGGTTCAGCGCTTATGGGAATCGGAATCGGAATGGGAGAAACTCGAGCCGTAGATGCGGCCAAGGCGGCCATCAATAGTCCGCTTTTGGAACTTTCTATTGACGGTGCTAAAGGAGTGCTTTTCAATGTCAGTGGTTCCAGCGACCTGACTATGCTTGAAATTAATGAAGCGGCTAATGTTATAACCGAATCCATTGATCCGAACGCTAAAGTTATTTTCGGCGCGGTCATTGATGAATCTATTCGCAAGGGCGAAGTGCATGTGACGGTGGTGGCAACCGGATTTGACGCGGATAAAGTCAGTGAAAGTCCGATGGCTAAAATGTCGAGACTTACCCGGGACGCTCAAAAGAAAAAAGAAGAGGAAGAAAAAGAAGCTTCCCGGATGATATTTCCTTCCAAAAAAATCGAATCCAAAATGATCATTGAGGAAAAAGTCCAGCCGAAAGGAATCGCGGCCAGAAACGATTCCAAAGAACTGGAAGACGATGAAGACGAACTGGAAATTCCGGCGTTCATTCGGAGGAAGATGGGGAAGTAAATCCCGTAATCCGTAACCTGAAACCTGAATTTTTTTGAAAACCGTTCCATTTAGAGGGGCGGTTTTTTTGGCGCAAAGTTGTCCACCCCGTAAATCCGCCCGGGGCGAAAACGGGGCAGGCAGGAGGCGGAAAAAGTTATCCACAGGGACAGGATTGTGCAGTAAAATATTAGTGATATAATATCATCATAAATATATAATCATATTACCAGTATGAACACGCAAAAATTTACATCCAAACAGAAGACAATTATTGATGCGATCGGAGAAATCATTGATCAGGAAAAAGAAAACCCCACGACTTACCGGGTGCACAAATATCTGGAAGAGCGGGGAGTGGCAATGGGGAGCCTTAAGGGAACGGTCCAAGTCATTGAAGCGCTGGAGAAAAAAGAATATCTCAAGCGCGATTCGGACAAAAAAATATATCTCATTGAAAACGACCGCTATGCCAACTGGGGAAATATTTTTTCCATCCCGATGTATGGCTTGGCTTCTTGCGGCGAAGCGCTGGCTTATGCCGATGACAATAATGTGGACGGATATCTTCAAATTTCCAAAAGCCTTTTTAGGCGTGAAGACCCGGCCAAACTTTTTGCGGTAAAGTCGCTCGGAGATTCTATGAATAAAGACGAAATCAAAGACGGGGATTATGTCGTTTTTGAAAAGCGCGATTCGGATTATAATTTTGAAAATAAAATCGTGGTGGCGGTCATCAATGGTATGGCGACTATCAAGCGCTACAAAAAACTTCCGCACGGAATCATCGGACTTTTTCCCAATTCCACCAACAAAATCCACCAGCCGATCTATCTGGATGAGTCCGACACGATTCTCATTGCCGGAGTTTTTAGAAAAGTTTTGCCGGTTTCATATGTGAGTTTGTAAGATATTTTTTAGCCTTGTTTGTGGTATAATTTATTTATGAGTAAAAACGAAAGAATAACTGAAAACATTGTCCGTAAAAAACTGGAAAAAGCTGGAATTACAGAAGCAAAAGGATTTTTAATGGAGGAGCAAAAAAGCCAGAACCCTTTGATTATTAAACTCTTGAAAAATGCCAGCAAATCGGGCGGAGGAATTGGCAAACCGGAATTTATCATTACCAGCCAAGATGCTGATAAGGATTTTATCGTTGTTATCGAGTGTAAGGCTGATGAAAAACATCACGGATCAAAAGATAAAAAGTTATTTAAGGATTATGCCGTTGATGGCGCTCTTCTTTATGCTTCATATCTTGCCAAAGAATTTAATATTATTGCTATTGGTGCGAGCGGACAAACTGCAAATTCTTTAAGAATAAGCACATATTTATATCCTAAAGGTACTTCTGAACCGATTGTTCTTTGTGACGAAAACAATCATCCTATTAATGATATAATTTCTTGGCAAAGATATATTGAGCGCGCGACATTTGATCCTGTTTTGGCAAAAACTCGCCACTCGGATTTGATGAAATTTTCGCGGGAATTGCATAATTATATGCGCGACTATGCGAAAGTGACGGAAGCGCAGAAACCTCTTTTGGTAAGTGGGATCCTTTTAGCTTTAATGGATAAAGGATTTGAGAGAGCATATATCGAATATGACGGCGAGGATTTGGCGGAAAAAACTTTTCAAGCGCTGAAAGGCACGATTAATAAGGCGCAGCTGGGTGAAAATCAAGAATCCAAAAAACGGGCGGTTATAAACGCTTTCAGCTTTATTGAGCACCATCCAGAACTTCACAAAAAAGACAAAAAAAGAAATGAATCGCCACTGTTGCATATCATTCGCGACTTGCATATTCGCGTTAAGCCATTTACTAAAGATCACTATGATTTTGATATAATCGGTAATTTTTATGGTGAATTCATTCGTTATACCGGAGGCGATGGAAAGGGTCTGGGAATTGTTTTGACCCCGAAACATATCACGGATCTTTTTGCCGATTTGGCAAAACTAAATAAAAATTCTGTAGTGCTTGATACTTGTTGTGGAACAGGCGGATTTTTGATTTCTGCCATGAAAAAAATGACGGAAAATGTTAGCGCGGAAGAGAAAAAACATATTTTGGGAAATTCGCTGATTGGAATTGAGCAAGAGCCGCAGATGTTTGCATTAGCTGTTTCCAATATGATTTTACGTGGCGATGGAAAGACCAATCTTTTTCAAGGATCTTGCTTTGATGAAAATTTATTTGAAAAAGTGAAAGGTAAGGCCAGCGCTGGATTTATTAATCCGCCTTATTCGCAAAAGGGTGAGGATTTACATGAATGGAATTTTGTTATTCAAATGCTTAACGCCCTTCAGAAAAACGCAGTTGGAATCGTAATTGCTCCAATGTCCTTGACTGTTGATGTTAGGCATCCGTTGCGAGAAATTCTTTTGAAAGAGCATAGACTCGAAGCCGTTATGAGTATGCCGGATGATCTTTTTTATCCAGTTGGAGTAGTTTCCTGCATTATGGTTTTTACAGCGCATGTTCCGCATTATAGCGATAAATATCATGAAAGTTGGTTTGGCTATTGGAAAAATGATGGATTTAAAAAGGATCGTCTTCAAGGAAGAATTCCAACGGAACAATGGATTGATATAAGAGAAAAATGGATAACTGCATATGTAAATAAAAAGGACATACCTGGATTTAGTGTAAGAAAAAAAATTGGAATTAATGATGAATGGTGCGCCGAATCATATTTGGAAACTGATTATTCTGATCTGAATAGCGAAGATTTTAAAAAAAATACACTAGATTTTGTATCATTCAAGGTTCGTAGTGGAGATTTATCTTTTGCCAAAGAAATTATTATAAAAAAAGAAAATGAGCGAAAGCTCTCTGAAAGAAAATGGAGCTGGTTTTTATATAGTAACCTATTTAATATTGAAACCGGAGTTGGGCCATTAGTTAAGCCTGATGAAGTCGGAAACGGAGATATGCCATTTATTTCAACTACAGAAAGTGACAACGGAATTAGTTATTTTTATAAACAACTAAATCCTGCACATCAAAAAAATTGTATAACCGTCAGCAATGACGGATCTGTCGGAGAGGCTTTTTATCAGGATGCTGATTTTTCTGCAAGCTATAAGGTCAATGTTTTAAAACCGAAATTCAAACTTAATAAGTACATAGCAATGTTTTTAATAACTGTAATACGGAAAGAAAAATATCGTTATTCATATGCGCGAAAATGGGGAATCGAAAGAATGAAAAATACGAAAATAAAACTTCCTGTTGATAAAAGCGGAAATGCGGACTGGATATTTATGGAAAATTATATAAAATCTTTGCCATATTCGGCGGAAATATAATCAAAAAAGTATTTTAACAACAAGAGCTGGCAAGTTGGTCGATGCCGGTGGAGTTTTAAATAATAAAATTGGTAAAATGGTAAAAAGATATAGGAGTGCCAAAAGTGGGCACTATGTTTCAGAAGAATATGCCAAGAAGCATAAATCAACAACAGTTGCTGAAACAGACAAAAAGGCAAAGAAAAAATAATTTCACAGTTCATTAGAACTTGAGGAATAACTTATCGTGTCGCTGAATATAGAGCTATTGTGAAAATGGATGTTACCCGGTGGGGCATAAGAAAAAAAATTCCAATGGTGATTGAAGAAATTATTTTAAAAACAGAGCTGAATCAAGTAGGCTCTGTTTTGTTCCCTCGGCTGTGGATAACTTAATTGGTTTAGCGGAAATAGCCCATAAAACGGCTGTTTTTTAGCCCCTTGCCAAGACTTGGCATGAATTTGTCTTGTGGTATAATACTCTTAATATATACAATATGTAGTATAAATATACTATCTGTTGTATATAAATTAGTTAACAAACTAATCAGCTAATCAGCTAAAAAGCTAAAAGCTAATTTATGAACTGCCCCTTTTGCAACCATACTGAAACAAAAGTCGTAGACTCGCGTGAGACCGGCGAAGGAAAAATCACGCGACGCCGGCGCGAATGCGAAAAATGCGAAGCGCGTTTCTCCACTTATGAAGAAGTTGAAATTTTGCGAAAAACGGTCGTCAAAAAAGACGGTCGAAAAGAAGATTACAATCGGGAAAAAATTGAAGGCGGCGTAAAAAGAGCGCTGGTCAAAAGGCCGGTCAGCGAAGAAAAAGTGTCGAAGCTCATGGGCGACATAGAATATGAAATACAATCGCTAGAAAAGCCGGAAATAACTACGCGTGAGATCGGAAAAATTGTTCTCAAGAAACTGCGCGAGCTGGATGAAGTGGCTTATGTCCGATTCGCAAGCGTTTACAAATCATTCGGAAGTGTGGAGAGTTTCAAGAAAGAATTAGACATGCTGGATAAATAATTTATTTCTATATAATTTAACAAAACAAAAACAAAATATATGATGATGGTTGCACGGGGGAAATTCTCCGCCAAAGGCGGATCCGCCTCAGGCGGAAAAAATAAAATTACCAAAGTCGTAAAAAGAAGCGGTAATGTAGTTCCGTTTGAACAGAAAAAAATTACCAAGGCTGTCGGCAAAGCGCTTTCCGCGACGGGAGAAGGAAGCCTCAAAGATGCCCAGAAGGTTACTGAAAAAGTAGTCCGCTTACTAAACAAGAATTATAAAAAAGGTTACATTCCGGAAATTGAAGAAATTCAAGACTTGGTGGAAAGAGTTTTGATGGTTTTGGATTTTGACGAAACAGCTAAAGCCTACATCCTTTACCGCGAACAGCACCGGAAAATTCGTGAGACCGAGGAATCACTGGAAGAGGCGGTCAGTCTTGTTGACAAATATATTCAAGAGATAGACTGGAAAGTGAAAGAGAATGCCAACATGGCTTATTCTCTTCAAGGTCTGAATAACTATGTCGCGTCTGTTGTCAGTTCCAAGTATTGGATGAATCGCGTTTATTCAAAAGAAATTCGGGATGCTCACGAAGGCGGAGATTTTCATATCCATGATTTGCAATTAGTAGCTGCCTATTGTTGCGGCTGGGACTTGCAGGATTTGCTTCGGCGAGGTTTTACGGGCGTTCCGGGAAAAGTGGCTTGCAAACCAGCCAAACACTTGGGTTCAGCTTTGGGGCAAATTGTAAATTTCATCTATACGCTTCAGGGAGAAGTAGCCGGAGCGCAGGCTTTTTCCAACTTCGATACGCTTCTCGCGCCTTTTGTCAGATACGATAAATTAACTTACGAAAAAGTCAAACAGGAAATCCAGTCCTTTGTTTTCAATATGAATGTTTCTACGCGCGTTGGCTTTCAAACGCCCTTTTCCAATATTACCATGGACATTACGGCTCCGAAAACTTTGGCCAAAGAAGCAATCGTTATCGGCGGCGTGCCGCAAAAAGAAACTTACGCCGATTTTCAGGAAGAAATGAATATGATCAACCGCGCGTTCGCCGAAGTCATGACGGAAGGGGATGCCAGCGGCCGGATTTTTACTTTTCCCATTCCAACTTATAACATTGACAAAAATTTTAATTGGGATGATCCGCGCTTTAATTCTATCTGGGAAATGACAGCCAAGTATGGAATTCCATACTTTGCCAACTTCATCAATTCAGATATGGATCCGGATGACGCGCGAAGTATGTGTTGCCGCTTACGGCTGGATAACCGGGAACTGCATAAACGCGGCGGCGGACTTTTCGGCGCCAATCCTTTGACTGGGTCGGTCGGAGTGGTAACCATCAACATGCCGCGCCTGGGATATGTTTCTAAAACTAAAAAAGAATTTTTCAAAAAATTAGACGCGCTCATGGATATTGCCAAAGAAAGCTTGGAAACAAAAAGAAAACTGGTTGAGAATCTGACTGAAAAAGGGCTTTATCCTTACACGAAAGTTTATCTGGATTCCATCAAAATGCGCCGAAATGAATACTGGGCCAATCATTTTTCAACGATAGGCTTGGTTGGAATGAATGAGGCCATGCTCAATCTTATCGGCAAAGACATAACGACCAAAGCCGGACATAAATTGGCGGAAGAAATTCTTACTCATATGCGCGATCGGATTATCGGGTATCAAAAAGAAACCGGCAATATGTATAACTTGGAAGCCACGCCGGCCGAGGGAACTTCTTACCGCTTAGCGCGGATCGACCGGAAAAATAATCCGGATATGATTTTTGCCAATGACAGCGCGGTAAAAAAAGGAGGAGCCGAGCCTTATTACACGAACTCATCGCAACTCCCCGTTTATTTCACAGAAGACATTTTTGAAGCGCTGGATCTCCAGGATGGACTCCAAACAAAATACACCGGTGGCACAGTCCTTCATGGATTTTTAGGAGAAAGGATCATGGACACGGAAACAACTAAAAAACTGGTCAAAAAAATTGCCGAAACATATACCCTTCCATACTTTACTCTTACACCGACCTTTAGCATTTGTCCGGTTCATGGATATCTCATTGGCGAACATCCGCTTTGTCCTAAATGCGTAGTGGAGCAAAAAACGGAAATATATTCGCGCGTAGTCGGCTACATCCGTCCGGTTGAACAATGGAACAAGGGCAAGCAGGCGGAATTTAGCGATCGCAAAGAATTTGTGGTGGCGGGGAAAAAATAAATCGCGAAAAGATAGGCAGGGCAATGTCTTTTTAGGGGATGTTGCCCTGAATTATTGTAACAAGCTGAATCCGTAGCGGTCCGGTCGCTCTCGACCAAAATAGCCCAAAGCGACCGGACCGCTACTTAGATTTATGATTTTAGGCGGTTATCAAAAACTAACTTTAATAGACTACCCCGGTAAACTGGCCGCGACGGTTTTTACCGTGGGCTGCAATTTTCACTGCCCGTTTTGCCATAATCCGGAACTGGTCGATCTGAAACTTATTCACAATGAAGAATCGGAAAAGGAGTTTCTGCAATTTTTGAAAAAGCGCAAAGGAAAACTGGAAGGAGTCTGCATAACAGGAGGGGAGCCACTCATTCAGCCGGATATTATTCCATTCATCAAGAAAATAAAAAAACTGGGGTTTTCGGTAAAGCTGGATACCAATGGAACGCGACCAGATGTTTTGAAAAAAATAATTGATGCAAAATTGGTTGATTATATCGCGATGGATATCAAAAACCAGCTTAAATTTTATAATAAAACCACCGGAACCAAAGTAGACAAGGATCGGATAAAATTAAGCGTTCAGTTGATAATGAACAGCCGGATTCCTTATGAATTTAGAACCACTGCCGTTCCGGGCTTGCATTCGGAAAAAGATTTTGAAGAAATAGCCAAGTGGATTTCCGGCGCGCCGGCCTATTATCTCCAGGAATACCGCGAAGGAAAAATTTTGGATCCGAAACTTAAGAAAAAGACAAAAGGCAAAATGTTGGACTTAGAAAAGATAAAGAAAAATATTGAGAAAAACTTTGGCAGAGTAATGATTAGAAGGTAAGGAATGTTTGGACACTTAACACCGATCGTATCTAATTGTCCAATAATTTACAGCTGTCAAGGTTCAACCTTAAGCCTAAAAGGTTGAACCTTGGCGGAGTTACAATATTTTGATGTTTCCAAGTCTTCAGTGCAAATCGTCGGTGGAAAAAGTGCAAAAACAAAAATTGTGGATATCGCATGACCAAATCAAAAATATTTCTCATTCTATCGCTTAGTTTTATTGGAGGAATTTTTTTGGCTTCTTTTTATCAGAAAATAATTGCCGACTACTATTTTCTTTTAGCGATCGTCCTGATTCTTATATTTTTTGTTGTATCTTATCCTAAAGCAAGCCCTGCCCCGACACCAAAAGTAAATAATCAGAATATTTTGGTGCTGGGGTTTGCCGGCTTGTTTTTTATTTTTGGCCTCTGGCTGACAGATATAAAACTCAATAAACTGACCGATACAAGCCAGAACGGAAAAGTCTTTTCCGGCCAGGCCACGATCATTAAAGAACCGGTAAATAACGGAAAATTCCAAAAAATCATCGCGAAAATTCCACTTGGACACGAAGTGTCCAAGTCACAAAAAGTGCTGATAAACGCCAACATTTATCCGGAATATAAATATGGCGATGAGATAAATTTGAAATGCACCTTGGAAACTCCGAAAAATTTTGCCGAAGGCTTTGACTATCGGATGTATCTGGCCAAGGATGGAATATATTATGTTTGTTCCGGAGCAAAAATAGAGATTTTAAATAGAGACACGGGAAATAAGTTTTATGCCGGAGTTATAAACTTAAAAAATAAATTCGCGTCCGCAATGGCGGAAATTATTCCCGCTCCGGAATCCGGACTTTTAGAAGGGTTGCTTCTGGGCGGGGACGGAAAATTGCCAAAAAACATTCAAGACAATTTTTCCCGGACCGGCATGACGCATATCGTGGCGGTGTCCGGATATAATGTCACTATAATCGCCGAGTATCTAATGCTAACTTTGATTTTTATGGGACTCTGGCGCCAGCAAGCTTTTTGGGCGGCGCTAATTGGAATTTTTTTATTTATTCTCATGATAGGATTCCCTTCTTCGGCTGTGCGAGCCGGCGTGATGGGGATGCTACTCCTCTGGGCGATGAAAAACGGACGGCTGACTAATTCGCAAAACGCCATTATTTTTTCAGCCGCTGTTATGCTCCTTATCAATCCCATGCTTCTGCGCTGGGACATCGGATTTCAGCTTTCTTTCTTGGCGACGCTCGGGATAGTTTATCTTTTTCCATTTTTTGAAGAGCGCTTGGTCAAAAAACACAAAGCTTTTGGAATCATGGAAATACTTTTCATGACGATTTCAGCGCAGATTTTTGTTTTGCCTATAATTCTCATCAATTTTGGAAAACTTTCGCTCATCTCGCCGCTAGCCAACATTTTAATTTTGCCGATCGTTCCTCTGACGATGCTTTTAGGTTTCATCGCGGTAATTTTAAAACTTCTGATTCCGCCGCTAACCGTCGCCTTTTCCTGGCTGGTATTTTTACCGCTAAAATATGAAGTAGCGGTTATAAATTTTCTAGCTTCTCTTAAGTGGTCAAGCGTGGAGATAAAAAATTTTGGCTGGTACTTCGCGACCGTTTGGTATATTCTTTTAGTTAGGATAATTTTTTTACTACGAAAAAACAAATCTAAGGTTCAACCTTAGCCCGGATTCGCTAAGGTTGAACCTTAGAATTTTAATATGCGACACAGAAAGGCAATTTATTTTTCGCTAGCCGGATTTTTGGCGCTAGGCTTGATATTGGCTGGGATTATTTTTTATTCTTCGAAGCAAGACTTAAGAGTAGTATTTTTAGATGTCGGGCAGGGGGACGCTATTTTAATTTCACGCGGATCTAATCAAGTTTTGATTGATGGCGGACCGAGCGGGCAAATACTTTTAGAAAAATTGGGAAAATATGTTCCTTTCTGGGACCGGAAAATCGAAATTGTTATCGCGACACATCCGGACGCGGATCATATCGGCGGACTGGTTGATCTGATGCAAACATATCAAATTGGAGAAATTTTAGACACGAAAACCCAAAGTGAGTCGCAAGTTTATAAAAAATACAGAGAAATAATCGACGCGGAAAAAATAAGCGAAGTTGATGGTGTAGCTGGCGTGAACATAAAAATCGAAGAAAACGCTGAAGTGAAAATTTTGAGCCCGGCGGAAAATTATAATCCAAACGAGAAAGACACGAATCTTAACAGCGTCGGAGCGCGCCTAGCGTTCGGTGAAAACTCTTTTCTTTTCACGGGCGACCTTCCGAGCGACGGGGAACAGACGCTAATAAAAAGCGGAGAAAGTATAGACGCGCAAATTCTGAAGGTGGGTCACCATGGATCAAAATATTCTTCTAGCGTTGAATTTTTAAAAGCGGTGAATCCCCGCGATGCCATCATTTCCGTCGGCGCCAACAATCGCTATGGCCATCCCGCGACGGAAATTCTGGAAAGGCTGAAAAATATGAGTATAAATATTTTGCGGACGGATGAAAGAGGGGATATTGTATATGAATGTCAAAATTCAGATTTCAAATGTCAAATGATTATCGAATAATCAGATTTATGCAATTGCACGAATCTGATTATTCAACCTAGCATTCCTCATTTCATTATTTGACTTTTTGCTTAGTTTTTGCAATAGTTCTATAAATCATATACAAAGAGCAACGGCTCTTGCAGTTCCTATAAAAGAGAATATGGCAACTATATTGCACTGAACATCCAGACTTTCGAAAGGAGAGCGAAAATGAAAAAAGGAATGAAAGTATTTCTAGCATGCGCGTTCGGAGCTTTTATCGGAGCGTTGGTGTCGCTCAAAATCCGCCATAATTTCTGGTGGGCAGGCATGATCGGCGGAGGAATCATCGGATACTTTTCCTATGATTTTAAGAAAAGTATCCAGGCTTTTAAGGCGGCAGGAAAAGCGGTTTCAGGAGAGCCATTCTGGAACGGAGTGAAAATATTCTGCACTGGGTTTTCAGTGGCGCTGGCAATTATTTCTATTCTTTCCCCGTTTATCTATTTATTGCGGTATTGTGAAAAAGGAGCCATGGAACTTGCCATTCTTGCCGCCCTACTTGTTCTTATAATATTTCCCATTTTTGCATTAAAGGAAAGGAGCGAAAATTGTCCAGCTCACAGGGAGCGACCCGAACAATATGGTATCGATTGTTGCAGGAGGCATGTCCGTGATGATGTAAAAAATGGACTTTCTTTAGCCTTAAAGAGAAATATTTTTACCGTGTATCTTTATCACATTCCTCGGTTCATCTTATTGTTCATTTTCCATTTCTTGAAATTTGTCCATTCTGACATTCGTTTACTCTGCGGACTTGATGCGGCTATCGGGGCGGCCATTGGCTATTATGTTGGCAACCCAATAATCGGAGCGTTTGCAGGAGGCGTGTTCGGAGTTCTGAACTACGAAATCGTTTCTAAGCGGATATGGAAAGTCGCTACTTAAAAGCAACACCTCATCGCTAGTGCGCAACAAAGCCGTCAGTGGACCCAACCGGGCACCACGGGCTTTTTTTATTTCACAGAATAATCGTAGCGGTCCGACCACCCTGCCTCGCCGGCAGGCGAGTCTCGACCATAACGACCAAAAGCGGTCGGACCGCTACTCAAAACAGCATAAAAGCCCTTAAAATAGGCATTTATTATCATAATCCTTGCCAAAAAACTTATTATATGCTATGCTTATTCATAGTCACAAGGGTTTGCAATAGTGGCCTAGTCGAACATTTTTTTGCATTTTTCCGCGTGTCTTTTAAATAACTAGCGAAATTGAGAATGGAAAAAGGAAAAATCGCTCGATTGACTGATCGTGGATTCGGTTTCATCTCCCGCGAGGGACAGGAAAAGGATCTATTCTTTCACTCCAATGAACTACAAGGCGTAGATTTCAAGGATCTGAAAGAAGGAGACGAAGTTCAATTCGAGGTTAGCGAAAGCCCAAAGGGGCCGAACGCTACCAAAGTATCTAGAGCGTAAAGCAGATATTTGAAGAAATCCTCCCGCTAAGCGGGAGGATTTTTTGTTTGCCAGGAATTTTTTTTTGTGGTAAATTAAATTTCAGTAAACCATAAACAATAACCAAAATCACATGGAAAAGCATTTTAAAGAAGAGAGAACATTGGCGGTCATCAAGCCGGATGGCGTGCAAAGAACTTTAATTGGAGAAATAATCAACCGCTATGAGCGGCTGGGGCTGAAGCTTATAGCTATCAAAATACTTGTTCCGACTACGGAGTTTATCGAAAAACATTACACACTGGATCCTAATTGGAGAAGAGTTACGGGCGAAAAAACCATAAAAGGATATCAAGACAAAGGATTGACACCGCCCTCTATGGATCCTCTTGAAATAACTGCTAAAATTTTGGAAAACCTTAAAAAGTATATGACCTCTGGTCCAGTAGTTGCCATGGTCTGGCAAGGAGCGCACGCTGTGAAAATCGTCCGAAAAATTACCGGAGGAACTGAACCTCTTACTTCCGATGTTGGAACGATTCGCGGAGACTTTGTGGTGGATTCATATCAAATGAGCGACACGGACAACCGGGCGGTAAGAAATCTTCTCCATGCTTCAGGTTCCGCTGAAGAAGCGGAAATGGAAATACCGCATTGGTTTAAAAAAGAAGAAATAGTAAGCTATCGATTAGTTCAGGAACAAATTCTTTACGATGTAAATCTTGATGGCATTCTTGAGTAAAAATTTTCAAAAGTTCCAAGTCGGTTACGCTATTTTAGCTTTGCTTGTTTTTATTCTTCTCGGCCTTACGGTGGCAGCTTTTAAATCTCCTTTTATTTTAAGTGCCGACAGCGCTATCGGAAATTTTATTTTTTCTTCGGAAACTTTTTCCGGCGTCCAATTTTGGAGCGCGGTAACTTTTTTTGGGAACAAGGAAACAATCATTGCTTTCTCAATTCTTTTATTACTAGCGTTTTATTTTTTGAAAAAATACAAAGATATCATTATTCTGGCCGCGACGGTTATCGGAGCGGAACTCTCGGGACTAATCGCGAAAAATTTATTTCAGCGAATCAGACCCATAACTGCCTTGCCGGATGTTTCCTTTTCTTTTCCCAGCGGGCACGCTACGCTAGCCGCCGCTTTTTATGGGTTGCTAATTTGTTTTGTGTGGAAAAATATAAAATCTAAAAACGCGCGTTGGGGAGCATTTGTGTTCTTATCTCTGCTAATTTTAATGATAGGCTATAGCCGCTTGTATTTGGGTATGCATTTTTTTACGGATGTTTTGGGCGGATATTTTTTGGGATTGGCGTGGGTAATTTTAGGAGTTAATGCGGGAAAATTTTTCTTAAAAAATAATCAATGAGCGCGGTGTATAAAATCAGCGATGAAAAACTTATCAGCGGCCTAAAAAAAGGAAAAATCGCGGTTATTCCAACGGACACTTTATATGGAATGGTCGCGAGCGTTTTCAAGAAAAAGGCCGTAGAAAAAATTTATAGGATACAGAAAAGAAACCGAAAAAAGCCCTGCATCATTCTTATCCAAAATTTGGAAACTTTAAAACTTTTTGGCGTAAAGCCGGACAAAGAAACAGAAAAAGTATTAAAGAAAATTTGGCTGGGCAAAGTGAGCGTGATCCTGGATTGTCCCGAAAAAAAATTTGCTTATCTTCATCGCGGAACAAAAACTTTGGCTTTTCGCTTTCCAAAAAAGAAAGATCTTCTGATGCTTCTCAAAAAAACCGGTCCGCTTATCGCGCCGAGCGCCAATCCGGAAAGTTTAAAACCAGCGGCAACAATAATAGAGGCGAAAAAATATTTTGGTCCGGCAGCAGACTTTTATGTTGACGGCGGGAAACTAAAATCCAAGCCCTCAACTTTGATCTCTTTGAAAAATGGATTGATCGAAGTAAGAAGGCTGGGAGCGGTAAAGATAAAAAAAGTTTAATATCCCTTATTTTGGATCAGCAGTTCAAGCAATTCGCGAGGGAAAAGCGGCGGAGTTTCTGCCAGCCCCTGATGATAGAAAACGGTTGAAGGCGTCAGACCCGGCAAAGTATTTACTTCAATAATAAGCAAATTTCCATTTTTGATATTGACAAAAGCATCAATTCGGGAATAACCGCGGATGCCGATTTTTTTAGCGACTTCTTCAATTGACTTTTTTACTTTTTGCAGCACTTCCGGCTTCATAATTTTTTCCGGCGGCGGAGTAATATTGACGCCTGTGCCGCCTTGGAACTTTTCTTCTACGGTCAAAACTTCTCCTTCAGATATGGTAATGCTCGGATTAAGGGCCTTAATTTTTCCATTTCTGGACAAAACACCAACGGTAATTTCAAGGAATCCCGTGCTGTGTTGATGCTTTAGTTTATTGGCTTTTACCTGCAAAACATCGGTTTCTATAAATTTTTCTAAAAGAAATTCAGCTGGCGGAACTGAAGGCATCTCGATAATGTCCAGCTGGCCTTTAAATGTTTGCTTTGGAATAAAGGCCGCTTTTTTTGCAACGAAATATAAATATTTTTTTAGATCGGCTGATGAATACAAGTGGGCAATGCCTGTAGTGCAGCCATCGGCTCGCGGTTTTATGATCAAGGTTTTTGCGTTCAGCTGTTTTTTAGTCTCTTGCCAAAATAATTGAATATCAGATTCGCCGAAGCGAAGCACTGCGGAAGTTTTAAAAATTTTACCAGGAATGGATGACACGCCCTTAATGCTAAGATTGCCTATGAAATTTGAAGTATCCCATTTATCCATGCAAAGCCGCGATGCTTTCTCGTCAGGACCATTAAATTTTACTCCGCTTGCCCTAAGGAGTTTCTGTAAATTTCCATTTTCTCCATCGCCGCCATGAAGGGCTATAAAAACGAAATCAGAATCCTTGATGAATTTTTTAAGCGTTATTTTGTAAGGCTCAAAAAATTCTTGCTGATCTTTAGAATTTTGCAGTCCCAAATGCAGGCGAGCGCGCTCCTCAAATTCGCCAAGTTTCTTTTTGGCAGTGGGGTAATTTTCGCAATTTTCCGTGATTTCTTCAACGGTATGATTAAGGCAAAGATGATAAGGCAGGCGCCAAATGTGGCCGCTAGCATCCAGAAGATATGGCCGCGGCTGATATTTATTTGAACGGCGGAGCTTGAGCCAGACATTCGTGCCGCTCATGAGCGAAACTTGTTTTTCTGAATTATTGCCCCCCATAAGGACATTTATTTTTTTCAGGTTCCCTAATGTTCTAACAATTGCCCTTGGGAATTTTACGCCGTGCCTGTTGCACGCTACTTCAACGATATGTTGCAAGACATTGCTATGCGTCAGTCCGATGCGGGACGCCTGCTGAAAAAGAAAGCTGTTTTGTTCCATGCCGCTTACCGGATTAAAATCGCAAAACCAGATATTTCCATCCGGCAATATCCAGCCGTCAAATCTTCCAAAACCGCTCATGCCAAATAGCGAGAACAATTGTTCCGCCTGTGCTTGGATTTTTTCAATGGCTTCCTTGCTGAATCTTGGCGGACAATGCCAGGTAACCTGGCGAGTAGGCAGATATTTTTTTCTAAAATCAAAGATTTGATGTTCAGTATAATCAGTTTCAATTTCTGTAGGCGGCAAAGCGACCGGCAGTCCAAAACGATTTTCAAGAATAATGAGCGTGAATTCCGTCCCTTCAGCAAAAGGCTCAACCACGACGCGCGTATCCATTCTTTTTGAAAAAAGAAGATTGGCTTTTTCCAGCGCTTCGCCGACGGCAGAAACAGAAAAAACTCCGATGCTTGACCCGCCACTGGCCGGCTTTACGATGGCGCGTCTTATCTTATGATCTTTAAAAAATTTTTCCAGGATTTTTTTGTGGTCAGAATGGTATATTTTTAGCACTACTGACGGCAGAGTAAAAAAACCATGCCGTCGGATAAATTCATTCGCGTTAAATTTATCAAAAGCCTTTTTGCAGGCAACTGAACTCGAACCGATAAAGGGAATGTTATGTTTTTCAAGAAAGGATTGGATTTCGCCGTCCTCTCCGAAAGGGCCGTGCATAACAGGGAAAACGATATCCGTTGTTCTTAATAATTTAACCAGCGTTTTTTCAGTTAAGGGGGTGGCCGTTTGTTGAAGCTTGAAATCAAAATCTGACGGCGTATTGCTGTAAAGCTGGGCTTTTGAAATTTTATAAGGCTTCCGTCTGGAATCAAAATAAATCGGAACTATCTCTACTTCTTCCGATTCAAGATGGTCCATGGCCGATCGCGCCGAATTCAAAGAGATGCCTCTTTCCAGAGATGGTCCGCCGCAGATGAGCCCTATCTTTAGTTTTGCAAAATTTTTGATCATATATTACTGGCTTATGATAGCATAAATATGCATTTTATAGCAACAAGAAAGGACAATTTATGAAAATTTTGCAAATTTTCAAATTAAAAAAGACGCTCTAAATTAGCCTCTTTTTAGTCAAGAAATGCTTACTTAACTTTGCTCATCGCCTTTATACACCGGACGCAAACTTTCTTTTTCTTGCCGTCGATTTTTTTTGTCTGAAGATTTATGGAGAATTTCCGACGAGTGGCGATGTTGGAATGGCTTCGGCTGTTTCCGGACCCCGGAACGCGGCCGCAAATGGCGCAGACTTTACTCATAGAATGTATTTGATTAGTAACAGAATCTAGCGTATCATAGTAATAAAGTTTTGGCAATACTCAAATGTTAAGCGAAATTATTCTCATTATATTCTATTTTTTGATTCTGATCTATTCCATCATTATCCACGAAGTTTCTCACGGCGTGGCGGCTTTATGGCTGGGGGACAACACGGCCAAATATGCCGGGCGCATCAGCGCCAATCCGTTCAAACACATTGATCCGTGGATGACCATTATGGTTCCGTTTCTTATGCTTCTTATGACGGGCGGGCGGATCGCTTTCGGCGGCGCCAAGCCCGTGCCGTATAATCCTTATAATCTAAAAAATCAAAAATGGGGTCCGGCCATGGTGGCATTGGCCGGTCCGGCTTCCAATATTTTGATCGCCATAATATTCGCCATTGGCGCGAAACTTATTAGCATTCCTTCAGCGATAAAAATTGACATCATCAACAATGTCCGTCTGGCTGACTGGAGCGCTATCTCGCAAGTCATAACTGGCTCGACCGGTTCCATATTTTTCACTTTTTTCATAATCGCGATTTTTTGGAATATATTGCTGGCTATTTTTAATTTGATTCCCATTCCGCCGCTAGACGGGTCAAAGCTTTTGTTTGCTATTCTGCCGATAAAAATAGAAACGATGGCGATTATGGAACAATTCGGATTTATTTTTCTTTTAATATTCATACTTGTTTTTCCCGGACCCTTGAGTCTCATCCTCAATTTCTTTTGGCTGTTGTTTTTCGGGTTGGCGATATGATAAAAATTATTTTTAAAGCTTGATTTTTGTCTTAAAATAAGCTATAATTGGTCATATGTATAACTGGTCCGTGGACACAAAAGAGCTCAAAAAAGATAAAAAACAATACGCCATCTGGCGGCTTGAGCAGATGGTAAATTTCGGCGCGGGAGGAAAAAAAATTAAAAAAAACGACTTGAAAAAATACTGGCCATTGCTCAATATGGACAAAAAAAAGAAAAAATTTCTTTCCCTGCTTCTATGGCCGAAACAATTCTAAGCAAAAACCAAAGAAAAATACTGGACATTTCCCGAAAAATTTGCTATACTTAGGACAATAGGAGGCAGGTAAGCCTTTATTAAAGGCTTGAAATAAACAAATAACTGAATAAAGGGGGCAAAAGCTATGAGCAGGGAAAAATTTGAAGCTGATTTCAAATCGGCCAGCGAGAAGTCGAATGAAGAAATAAGAAAGAATCTGGCAGGCGGCTACCAGGAAGAAGCGACAAAAGAGAACGCGGAACGCGATCAACTCAAAACCGAAATTCCAGCGGATATTTCCGCGGTGGAAGAAAAAAAGAAACGAATCGCCGAAATCGAAGGCAAGCCGGAAAGCGCAATCGCTTCCAAGAGAGAAAGAACCGCGGCGGAAAAGGAGGCAATCGCGGGATGGGAAAAATTTCTCAAAGATTGTTTTCCCGAAGAACAATTTGATTTGTCTGCCTTGGAAGTTCCCGAACGCACGCCTGAAGAAGAAAGGAAATTCACTCGCCTGCAGTTTAGATCCGGCAGTCTGTCGGATGAGACATTGTTTCAAAAGTGCAAAGAGTTATTTGCGGCCTGGAAAGATACTGATGAAAGCCTAGATGATGTTGCTGTGAAAAAAGCCGTCAGAGATTCTTTCATTTGGGTTAGGGACAATGAGGAGGCGGATGAAAAACACAAAAATAAATCCGCCAACATGATTGACGAGGAAGGACTGCGCACGGAAAGCTTGGGAGATAGGTTTTTGCATGAACTCAAGTATTTTAAAGAAACCGGCAAACATCTGGATAATAAAACAGTAACAATCACTTCCTCGCGCGGTGCAGATGGCTGCGCGCTGCTCGTGCACTGGTTCGACGACGGGATGGAGGTGAGGCGGTACGATCCTGGCACTCGGCTTGACTACTGGCGTCCCCGCCAAGTAGTTTCTTCCGCCGAAGGCGGAAAATAAACCTTCTAACTTTAATCTTTTATCCTTTTGGGGTTCGGCGTTAGCCGAACCCTGTTTTTATCTGAAAAATTTTGTGCTAAAATAAATTCAGGCTAATACAACCGGCCCCGCCTTGGCGGGGTAGCGGTTTGCCGGTAACTGCGAAACTGCTTGTCTGATTTTGGTGAAGGTTTTCCGCCAGAGGCGGAGATGCTTCATAAAAAAATCCGGCTGTGTCGCCGGCCAAACGCAGATAATTTTGAAAAACTCTTCAGCAAGTCTGAATCAAGATTATCGGTAAAAGCAGATAAAATCAGGCAAAAATAGCGGGTTCGCGCGATGCAGATGGCAACGCGCTGATCGTGAACTGGAACGACGACAAGATGAAGGTGAAACGGAACAATCCTGACAATCGCAATGACAACTGGCGTCCCCGCCAAGAAGTTTCAAAAAAGAAATCCCGATTATCTCGGGATTTCTTGCTGAAGATAGCCATCATTATTGCCGCAAATACTTTATCCAGCCATTGGTCATTTTGGAAAGCTCCTGCAAATCCAGTTCCATATCAATGTATAATTTCTGGTTAATAATATTCAATTCATAGGCAACGCGAAAAAATCTTTTTAGCGTCTCAATTTTTATCCTGGCGGAATTGAGAAAAGGAAGTTTATTGATTTTTGTTTCTAATGAAGCGGTAATTGCTAGGTCCATTATATCTAAACAAGCATCTTCTATTTTAGCATAAATTCCAAAACGGTCGCGCTTGGGAAGCTTAGACGAAAGCAAATAAATTTTTTTGTAAAATTCGCAAATCTTATGGACCAAAGGAACATCAAAATTGCTGGAAATCCGGGGGGGGGGGTCATAGAAGTTCAAAATTAAAAATTAAAAATGAAAAATTATTTGAGCGGATAAGTTCTTTGGAGAATCTATTTTTGGCATGGAGGGAATTTTGTCACGGAAAAAGAAATAAAGAAGATGTTCAAAAATTTGAATTCAATTTAGAAGATAATTTATTTCAGCTACACCTTGACCTGAAAAACAAAAATTATCAACATTCTCATTATACCGCATTTAATGTCTCTGATCCAAAATTGAGGCGGATTCACAAGGCCTGCGTCAGAGACAGAGTTCTGCACCACGCGATTTTCCGGATTCTATATCCAATTTTTGATAAGGGCTTTATCTTTGATTCCTATTCCTGCCGAATAGAAAAAGGAACGCATCGAGCAGTGCTGCGCCTGGAAAGTTTTTGCCGGAAATTGAGTAAAAATAATCACAGAAAAATTTACGCTCTTAAGTTAGACATCAGGAAATTTTTTGATTCAGTTGATCAGGGAATACTATTAAAACTTATCAAGAACAAAATAGATGATGAAAATACAATTTGGCTGATTGAAGAAATAATTAAAAGTTTCCCGTCCGGTTTACCGCTGGGAAATGTTACCAGCCAGTTGTTTGCCAATATATATTTAAACGAGCTTGACCAATTCATCAAGCATACATTAAAAGAAAAATATTATTTGAGATATTGCGACGACTTTCTAATTTTGTCAGATGATAAAGAATATCTAGCTGATTTGGTTTTCAAAATTAATGATTTTCTCGGCGAAAAACTTAAATTAACTTTACATCCCGATAAAATTATTCTCCGAAAATATAGGCAAGGAATAGATTTTCTTGGTTATGTTGTTTTGCCGCATCACAGAGTTTTACGGACAAAAACGAAAAAGAGAATATTTAAAAAGCTACGAAACAAAAGGCAAGATTTAGAAAACGCAATAATTTCTAAAGAATCATTCAATCAAAGTTTGCAGGCGTATTTAGGAATTTTGAAACATTGCGAGGGACGAAAAATTAAAGAAAAGTTAACGCATATTGACACATAACCGCAATTTGTATACAATTATTTTGCTAGTTCGCTAGCGATTTTTATTTAATTAAAAAAGTTAGAATACAAAATGCCGACCATCAATCAACTAAAACGAAGATCCAGGAAAAGTCTCAAGAAAAAAACCAAGACGCCGGCTTTTAAGAATGTTTTCAATACTCTGAAAAACCGGCCGATTGGAACCGAAAGCCCTTTTAAGCGGGGAGTCTGTTTAAAAGTGAGCACGACCACTCCAAAAAAGCCGAACTCGGCGCTTCGAAAAATCGCGAGAGTCCGTCTGACTAATGGAATGGAAGTTACGGCTTACATCCCCGGCATCGGACATAATCTGCAAGAGCACTCAATCGTAGTCATCCGGGGCGGAAGAGTAAAAGATCTTCCAGGCGTCCGGTATCACATCGTCCGGGGCGTTTTGGATTCATCGGGAGTGAGTGAAAGGAAAAGAGGGCGGAGCAAATATGGAGCGAAAATACAAAAGGCCAAGGGATAAAATTGTGGCCACCCCAGCACCAATTCCGAACATAGCTTTTGCGTAGTGTAAAGTTTATGTCCACGGAGTCGCCTCGCCTCGATTCGGCGAAGCGGGCTGCGGCTTGGTCTGGATAAATTATAAATTTAATAATTATGAATTGGTGCGGGGTTGTGCATTTTGTTGCCACTCGTACCTCGCGGACAAAATGCCAAGAAGAAAACGAATATTTAAGAAAAATTTAAAACCGGATTCAAAATTCGGCAATTTGACGGTAAGCAAGTTCATCAACAGCCTGATGGAACGGGGAAAGAAAACAATCGCGGAAAAAATAATGTATGATGCTTTTGACATTATTCACGAAAAAACGAAAAAAGGCGGACTGAATATTTTTGAGCAAGCCGTGAAAAATGTCGCTCCGCTGGTTGAACTCAAATCCAGACGCGTTGGAGGAGCGAATTATCAAGTGCCGATTCCGGTTTCAGGAGACCGCCGGACGACTCTGGCCATCCGCTGGATAAAAGACGCAACGGCCGCCAAAAAAGGAAGAAGAATGGCAGAAAAACTGGCCGACGAGTTGATCGACGCTTCTAATAAAACCGGTTCGGCTATGAAAAAAAGAGAAGATGTCCACCGCATGGCCGAAGCGAATAAGGCGTTCGCGCACTTTGCTTAAAAAATAAAACATGTCGCGCCAATACCCAATCGACAAATACCGAAATATCGGAATCATCGCTCACATCGACGCCGGAAAGACGACAGTCACCGAGCGCGTTTTGTTTTACACCGGAATCACGCACAAGATCGGAGAGGTGCATGAAGGCGAAGCCGTGATGGACTGGATGGAGCAGGAAAAAGAGCGAGGCATTACCATAACTTCTGCCGCGACGACTTGCTATTGGAAGGATCATCAGATTAATATTATTGACACGCCAGGGCATGTTGATTTCACGGTGGAAGTAGAACGGTCGCTTCGCGTTTTGGACGGCGGCGTGGTTATTTTTGACGGCAAAGAAGGTGTGGAACCGCAATCGGAAACGGTCTGGCGACAAGCGGATAAATATAAAGTTCCGCGCATTTGTTTTATTAACAAGATCGACAAAGAAGGCGCCGATTTTTATTTTTCTCTAAAAACAATTTGGGACAGACTGACGCCTAACGCGGTGGCTATTCAGTTGCCCATTGGAGAAAGAGGCGGTTTTGAAGGCGTGGTCAATTTGATGAATATGAAAGCTTACTCGTTTTCCGGAGATATGGGCCAGGAGGTCAATGAGGGAGAGATCCCGACCGAACTCAAAGATAAGGCTAAGGAGTGGAGAGAAAAAATGGTGGAGAAAATTACTGAAAACGACGAAAAATTGACAGAAAAATATTTGAACGGCAAATCAATAAGCGAAGCTGAACTGAAAGAAGCGCTCCGAAGAGAAGTGATTGCGGGATTAGTCGTTCCGGTTCTGACTGGCACGGCGCTTCGCAACAAAGGAGTGCAATTGGTTTTAGACGCGGTAATTGATTATCTGCCTTCGCCGATTGATGTTCCGGCTCTCAACGGGCACGATATAAACGACAAAGAAAAAGAGATGATAGTGGAGGCCAAAGACGATGCTCCGTTTGCCGCACTAGCTTTCAAAGTGGCGACGGATCCGTTTGTGGGGCAACTGACATTCTTTCGAGTTTATTCCGGCATTGTCAAAGCCGGTTCTTATGTTTTAAATTCTTCCAAGGGAGAGAGGGAAAGGATCGGGCGGATTTTGCGAATGCATGCCAATCACCGGGAAGAGATAACGGAACTTTACGCAGGCGGTATCGGCGCCTTGGTTGGAATGAAAGATACAACGACCGGAGACACTTTGTGCGATCCGGAACATCCGATCCTGCTTGAATCGATAACTTTCCCGGAACCAGTCATTTCCATCGCCATTGAACCGAAAACCAAAGCCGACCAGGAAAAAATGGGCATGGCGCTTAGGAAACTCTCCGCCGAAGATCCGACTTTCCGGGTGCGCACCGACGAAGAAACGGGACAAACAATTATTTCCGGAATGGGTGAGTTGCACTTGGATATTTTGGTGGACCGAATGAAAAGAGAATTTAAAGTAGAAGCTAACATTGGCAAGCCACAAGTGGCTTATCGGGAAACGATTAAAATTGCCGCAGAGGCCGAAGGTAAATATATCAAGCAGTCCGGAGGTCGCGGGCAATACGGGCATTGCTGGCTCAAAGTAGAACCACAGGAACCGGGCAAAGGATTTGAATTTGTGGATGAAATCAAGGGTGGAGTTATTCCTAAAGAATATATCACGCCGATTGGCAAAGGAGTTAAGGATGCAATGGAAAATGGCGTGGTGGCCGGCTATCCGCTCGTTGATATAAAAGCTACGGTTTATGACGGATCGTATCATGAAGTGGATTCTTCGGAAGCGGCATTTAGAATTGCCGGATCAATGGCTTTGAAAGAAGCGGTAAGAAGAGCCAATCCGATAATTTTGGAACCGATAATGAAAGTTAATGTGATTACTCCCGAACAATTTATGGGCGATGTGGTCGGAGATTTGAATTCCAAGCGGGGAGTTATCCGCGAGATGGGCGACCGGGGCGAAGGCAACGCGCGGGTCAAAGTGATTGACGCGGAAGTCCCGCTGGCTTCTATGTTCGGCTATGCCACGCAGATGCGGTCAATGTCCCAAGGCCGCGCCAATTATTCCATGGAATTCGGACATTACGCGGAAGTTCCGAAAAATATGGCGGAGGAAATTATCGGCGGGAAAAAGTAAGTCAAGTTTCATCCTTAACAAAATTGAAAGACCTGAAACATTTTCAATAAGAATAAAAAAGCAGCTCGAGCGAAGGGCTGTTTTTCATTTGCAAAGCAGGCCTTTTTGATATAGGATAAGGGTAGAAAAAATAAACTGGGAAACAATCGCGATAATCTCCGGACAAAAGGAGGGAGCCGTGGAACAATTTACGGGCATCATATTCAGGAGGGGAAAGGAGCAGTACTTTCATGTGTCCGCTACGGACCAGGCAGCGATTTTCGTCAAAAGAAGGAAGAGGGACGGATGCACGATCGAGAAAAGCATCCCGCTCAAGGAGAAGGAGGACTTCCAGGCCTTTCTCGCCAATGCAGCGAGAAGCCACGACACAGGGCGGGAGGCAGCGACCTACTGACTTTTCTTAACCGGGAATGTCGGTCAACCAGAAACAGGGGCGGGGTATGCGTTACCTCCCGCCCGCTTTTTTTATTTGAGCTTTTGAGAAAATCAGGCTAAAATGAGGGTAGTAAGTTAATTATTATTTTTAAAAAAGCCGGAGAGGTGGAAAAAGCAATCGCGAAATTAGTAATTATTATAAGTTTATGGAAAAAATAAAAGTTGAGCAGCACGGGTTTACTATGTTTTCCTGGTTCGCCGGATGGTTGTTTACCCTTGGCTTTTTGCATCTGCCGCTTTGGCAGGGACTTCTAGCCATCGTGTTCTGGCCATACTACATCGGCCTGGCCGTCAGCACTCTCGCCCAGCGATAACCCTATTATCTCTATCATCGTCCAATGAAATAGAGTCCGTTTTGTTTGACACGAAGCGTCGGACGCGTTAAGATTATTTATGTAACTCAAAAATCATGCTCGACAAAAAACTAAAAGATGCCCTAGAAATGCTCGGCGGGAAAGCGATCATAAAAGACGGCGAGCAACTTTATATTTTAATGACAGCTAAAGAATTCAGAAAAATTCGCCAAGAAGGCATCGGAGGCTTGACAAAGCAAGAACTGATTGATAGAATCAACAATGATATCGCCGCTTGGAAAGTTTCACAGGAAGAAGATAAGCTGGATGTTATGAATTTGGAAGATATCGGTAAAAAAGATCCGGATGAGGTTCGCTACGAAACAACTTAGTTATCCACAGAATATTATTGAAAAAACTTGCCAAAAACTGAAATTGCGGTATAATAATTCTTACGGAAAAAATTAATTAAATAACACATAAATTCGTAAATTATTTGCGAAATAAATATTTTGTTTTGCAAGTATCACGATCAAAAAATTATGGCAGCGGAAAAATTTGAACGCAATAAGCCCCATGTCAATGTCGGCACCATCGGCCATGTTGACCATGGAAAAACCACTCTGACAGCGGCAATTCTCAAAGTATTGAGTTACTCGGGAAAAGCCAAGCCGAAAGGCGTGGACGAGATTGACAAGGCGCCCGAGGAAAAGGAACGGGGGATTACCATTGCGACAGCGCACTGCGAGTATGAATCTGACGCCAGACACTACGCGCATGTGGATTGCCCAGGACACGCTGATTACATAAAAAACATGATTACGGGCGCCGCCCAGATGGACGGAGCTATTTTGGTTGTGGCCGCGACGGACGGTCCGATGCCTCAAACCAGAGAGCATATTCTTTTAGCTAAACAAGTGGGTGTTCCGGAAATCGTCGTATTCTTAAACAAAGTTGATATGGTAGATGATCCGGAGCTCATTGATCTGGTGGAAGCTGAAGTAAGAGAGCTTCTGACTAAGTATGAATTTGACGGAGAAAACGCGGCTATTATCAGAGGTTCGGCCTTGAAAGCTCTGGAATCCAAGTCGGCTGAAGAAGAAGCGGCCAAGCCAGTTTTGGATTTAATTGCTGCTTTGGATACAAAAATTCCAGAGCCAGTTAGAGACACCGATAAGCCATATCTCATGCCTATTGAAGACATATTTTCCATTGAAGGAAGAGGCACGGTTGTGACCGGAAGAATTGAAAGAGGCGTGGTTAATATTAACGATGAAGTGGAAATCGTGGGAATTCGCCCGACGCAAAAAACCATTGTTACCGGAATTGAAATGTTCAACAAATCTTTGGATCGCGGACAAGCCGGAGACAATGCCGGAGTTTTGCTTCGCGGAACTAAGAAGGAAGATGTTGAGAGAGGACAAGTTTTGGCCAAGCCGGGCTCCATTACCCCGCATACTGAATTTGAAGCCGAGACTTATGTTTTGACCAAAGAAGAAGGCGGACGGCATACTCCATTTTTCAAAGGATACAAGCCGCAATTTTATATCAGGACGACTGATGTTACGGGAGAAGTGATTTTGCCGGAAGGAACTGAAATGGTTATGCCTGGAGACACGGTAAATTTCGGAGTGAAACTTATCGCGCCGGTGGCTATGGAAGAAGGAATGAGATTCGCGATTCGCGAAGGAGGAAGAACTGTCGGAGCCGGAGTGGTCACTAAAATTACAAAATAAAACACTCGCGAATTAAGAGCTAATATTCAGCGAATATACGCGAATATTCGAGTTAATTAGTTTATATTCGATCATAATTAGCGAGTTATTGTTTTTCATTAAAAATGGCAAAGAAAGAAGAAGAGGTAAAACCGAGAATCAGAATAAAGCTTAAGGCGTATGATCATAAAATCATTGATCAGTCAGCCAAGCAAATTGTTGAAACGGCCGAGCGGTCGGGGGCGAAAATAGCCGGACCCGTTCCTTTGCCAACGGAAATTCGCAAGTTTACCGTTAACAAGTCAACCTTTGTGCATAAGGACGCGCGCGACCAGTATGAAATGCGCCTTCACAAAAGATTGATAGATATTTTGGAATCTACACCTAAAACTATAGACAGCCTGACCAATCTGGACCTGCCGGCGGGAGTGGATATTGAAATAAAAATGTAACATTGGTATCTAGTTAAAGTCCCGGAACATAAAAAGTTTTCGCGGATACTCAACTAGCCAGAGCGATTAAGTCCGTTAAGACGGATAAGCTGGCTGTTGGATGGCCAGTTTTTTGTTACTACGAAATGCGAATTTTTACGAATATACGAATATGAAGTTTATTTTAGGGAAAAAATTAGGAATGACTACCATTTACAGCGCTGATACGGGCGCGCTTAATGTTTCATTGGTGGAATGCCCGGCTAATAAAGTTTCGCTTGTTCGCTCGGAAGAAAAAGACAAATACGCGGCCATTCAGCTGGAAATTCAAAAAACTAAAAATAAAGTTTTCAAGAAAGAATTTCGGATAAAAAATTCAGAACTGAAAGCCGGAGAAACAATCGGCGTGGAAATTTTTTCGGTTGGAGACATAGTGAATGTCAGCGGAACTTCCAAAGCCAAAGGTTTTCAAGGCGTAGTGAAACGGCATGGATTCAAAGGCGCTCCCAAGTCTCATGGACATAAGCATGATCTACGCGCGCCCGGTTCCATTGGAGCGGGATTTCCGGAGCATGTTATAAAAGGAAAAAGAATGGCCGGAAGAATGGGCGGAACCCGGGCGACCAGCCAAAATGTAAAAGTCGTTCACATTGACAAAGAGAAAAATCTGATTGGATTAAAAGGCGCTATTCCGGGTATTCCGGGCGGAATTGTTGAGATCGTATCTAAATAAAAATATGGCGAAAGCGAAAGTCTATAATTTAAAGGGCAAAGAAGTTGAAGAGATAAAACTGAACGACTCGGTTTTTGGCTTGCCCGCCAATGATGATTTACTCCATCAGGTATATGTGGCGCTTTCGGGAAATAAAAGACAAGTCCTGGCGCATACGAAAACGCGGGGCGAAAGAGCCGGTTCTGGTATCAAGCCATGGAGGCAAAAAGGCACAGGCAGAGCCCGCGTCGGGTCAGTCCGAACTCCGGTCTGGAGAAAGGGAGGAGTGGCTTTCGGCCCAACGAGCGACCGAAATTTCAAGAAAAAAATCAACAAAAAAATGAACAGCAAGGCCATTACCCTCGCGCTTAGCGGAAAGCTGCGTGATGGAGAAATGACCATCATTGACAAGTTTGAGCTGGAAGAAAAGAAAACGAAAAAAATGGCCGAAGCGTTGAAAAATTTGAAATTAAAAGGAACAATACTCATCAGTTTTGCCGGCGCCGAAAAAGATATTCGCCAGTTCAGTCGGAATTTGACGGCCGCGCAAAATATTTTAACCAGTCAATTGAATGTTTTTGATATTTTAAACAGAAAAAATCTGATTTTTTCCAAAGAATCAGTGAAATATCTGGAAGATAAATATGGAAAAGATAAGGGAACAAAATAAAACGGTTGAAAATTTTGAAACATTCTCCGCGAATGTTTTGATCGCGCCCTGGATCACGGAGGCTGCGACGGTGGCCGCGGAGCTGAACAAGTATATTTTCAAAGTGTCTCTTCGGGCGACTAAGAAGCAAATCAGATTCGCGGTTGAAGATTTGTATAAAGTGAAAGTTTTGTCCGTGAACACGGTTAAAGCAGCTAAAAAATTTAGAAATTACGGGCGCACCCCGGGCTGGAAAGTGGGATTTAAGAAAGCCATCGTAACCGTGAAAGAAGGCGAGAAGATAGAATTATTTAAAGGAGTTTAAAAAATATGGCGATCAAGATATACAAAAGAAATACGGCTGGACGAAGGAATATGTCTGTGGTTAAATCGGAATTGATAACCAAGAAAGAGCCGGAGAAATTTTTGCTGGCCAAAAAGAAAAAAAGAGCCGGCCGATCGCAGGGAAAAATTTCAGTCCGGCATAAGGGAGGCGGACATAAGCAAAGATACAGAATAATTGATTTTAGGCAGGATAAGCTTGATATTCCCGGCCGCGTCGCGGCCATTGAAAGAGATCCGAATCGCAGTTCGTTTATAGCGCTTATAAATTACCGCGACGGGGAAAAAAGATATATTTTGGCGACCGAAGGAATGAGAACGGGCAAAGAAATCATGACTGGAATCAGCGCCCCTATAAAATCCGGTAACCGGACCATTGTCAAAAATATTCCGGTCGGAACGATAATTTCCAATATAGAAGCTTTTCCGGGACGCGGCGGCCAGATCGCCCGGTCGGCCGGATCGGGAGCGGTCCTGACGGCGGTGGAAGAAAATGCGGCCCAGGTCAAGCTTTCTTCCGGCGAGATAAGAATCGTTAATATAAATTGTTACGCGACTATCGGACAAATCAGTAATTTTGAACATAACGCGATCAATGTTGGAAAAGCCGGAAGGAAAAGATGGATGGGAGTTCGACCGGGAGTGCGCGGTTCCGCTATGAATCCGGTGGATCATCCTCACGGCGGAGGAGAGGGACGGCAGGGAATCGGGCTCAAACATCCGAAAACTCCATGGGGCAAACCGGCGCTCGGAAAGAAAACCAGAAAAAAGAAAAAATATAGCAATAAATTCATAATCAAGAGAAGAGAGAAACGCAAATAATATGGCGCGAAGTTTAAAAAAAGGCCTTTTCGTTGATGAAAGGCTGATAAAGAAAATACAGAATAAGAAACCGGGAGACAAGTCGCCGATAAAAACCTGGTCCCGGGCTTCAATGATTTCACCGGAAATGATCGGTTTTACTTTTGATGTGCATAACGGAAAGAATTTTATCCCGGTATTTATAACGGAAGAAATGGTCGGATCGCGCCTCGGAGAATTTTCTCCAACAAGAAAATTTACCCGGCACGGAGGCAAGATGCAGAAAGAACAAGAACTGGCTGCCAAACAAAAAGAACTGGACGCCTCCAAAGCGGCCAAAGCCAGCACAGAAGCCAAAAAATAATATGAAAGTATACGCGAAACTGAACAATTTAAGAGTAGCGCCTCGAAAAATAGGCTTGGTTGCCAATCTTATCAAAAAGATGGATGTTTCCGATGCTATCAATCAGCTGGATACGACCATCAAAGGAGGAAGCCTGCCAATTAAAAAATTATTAGAAAGCGCCATAAGCAACGGAGAAAATAATTTTGGCATCAGCCGGGACAATATGTATATTTTTGATGTGATTGTTGGAGCCGGTCCGACGCTTAAAAGATGGATGCCCAAAGCTTATGGAAGAGCGGGAAAAATTTTAAAAAGAACTTCAAAAATAAAGTTGGTTTTAGAGGAAAGAGTTGAAGGAAAAGACAGAAAAACCAAAGATCAATTAGAGAAAGAAAAGCAGGCCAGGATCGAGGCTAGAAAAAAAGAAGAAAAAGAAAGAGCGAAAGTTAGAGAAGAGGCGGAAAAATCTTCAGGCAGAGTTTCTGAAGAAGGAAAGGCCAATCTGGCGGAAAAAACAAAGGATGCGGAAAAACCAAAAAAGGCGATAGATAAAAAAGGAGGATGGGGAAGCAAAATATTCAGGAGAAAATCAATGTGACGCGGAGCGTCATCCCGAGCGTAGTCGAGGGATCTAATTAAGAATTTAAATTATCATGGGACATAAAGTCAACCCGGTAGGGCTCCGAATAGGAATAACAAACAACTGGAGATCTCGCTGGTTCAATAAAAAAGAATATAAGGAGAATTTGAAACAAGACATTGTCATGCGTGAAGCCATAATGAAGAAATGGAAATCTTCCGCCATTGCCGATGTTGAGATTGAGAAATCACTGGCGATGGCCAAGGTCATAATTCGCACTGCCCGGCCTGGAGTTTTAATAGGAAGAGGAGGAAGCGGAATTGAAGATATTCAGAGATATATAAAAAGCAAATTTTTTAAGGGCAAAAAAACAGGACTCAAAGTAGAAGTGCAGGAAGTGAAGCATTTTGAAGAGAACGCTATGCTTATTGCCCAAAACCTAGCTGAACAGCTGGAAAAAAGAATTCCTTTCCGGCGCGCGATGAAATCAATGCTGGATCAGGTTCTAAAAAACGCTGTTGTCAAGGGAGTAAAAATCCAAATGTCGGGAAGATTGGGCGGTGCGGAAATGTCGCGGGTAGAACAAGCCTTCAAAGGAACATTGCCTCTGCATACTCTCCGGGCCAATATTGATTTTGCCAGAGCCACAGCCTTTACCACATACGGAACGCTGGGCGTGAAAGTATGGCTGTATAAGGGAGAAGTGTTTGAAAAAAAGGATTTAAAGAAATAACAAGTACGAAATCGTATGTTAATGCCGAAAAAGGTAAAATTCAGAAAACCTCAACGGGGAGGAAAGATCCAGGGCACGGCCAATCGCGGTCAGGAAATTAGCTTTGGAAGTTATGGATTGAAATCCATTGAAACCAATTTAGTTTCAGCCAGGCAAATTGAAGCCGCCCGCCGGGCCATGACTCGCTATATTCAGCGGGGAGGAAAAATTTGGATAAGAATTTTTCCTGACAAAGGAATGACTAAAAAAGGAGCAGAAACTCCGATGGGAAAAGGAAAAGGAACAGTTGATCAGTTTGTTTCAGTGGTAAAAGCCGGAAGAATCTTATTTGAAATGGACGGAGTGAAGCCGGAAATCGCCAAAGAAGCGATGAAACTAGCCGCGTATAAATTGAATGTTAAGACAAAATTTGTAACTCGCGAAGATTAATATGAAGATCAAAGAATTGAGAGAAAAAAATACGGAGGAACTAAAAAAGCTTTTGGCGGAAAAAAGAGAAATTGTCCGGAAGCTAAGATTTGATCTGGCCTCTAAACAAATTAAAAATAATCGCGAGATCAGAAGCAGCAGGAAAGACATCGCGAAAATTTTGACCTTAATTAACGAAATAAAATAGATGGAAAAAAAGAATTTAATATTAGCCAAAAAAAAAGGAACAGTCGTCAGCGACAAAATGCAAAAAACGATTGTGGTCGCGGTGACCGTGCTGAAAACTCATCCTAAATACCGGAAAAAATATAAAGCAACGAAGAGGTATAAGGTTCATGATGCAGAGAATAAATATAAAATCGGAGATGTGGTTGAGATCGTGCCCTGCCGGCCGATGAGCAGGGACAAAAAATATAAAGTAGCTTAAAGCCATGATACAAGCGGAATCAAGATTAAGAGTAGCTGATAATACTGGTGCCAGAATCATCGAGTGTTTTAAGGTTTTAGGAGGAACCAGAAAACGATATGCCAAGATCGGCGATATTATTGTGGCTTCGGTAAAGATAGCTACTCCGAGAGGTTTGGTAAAAAAAGGAGATAAGGTAAGAGCGGTCATTGTCAGGCAAAAAAAAGAACTGCGAAGACGCGACGGATCATACATCCGTTTTGACGAGAATGCGGCTGTTATTCTGGAAGGCACAGATCCGAAAGGAAGCAGAATTTTTGGACCGGTTGCCAGAGAGATAAGAGAAAAAGGATTTAGTAAAATAATTTCGCTGGCTTCGGAAGTAATATAAAACCATGAAGATTAAAAAAGGCGACCAAGTAAAAATAATCGCGGGAAAAGACAAAGGCAAAGCCGGAAAAGTTTTGCGCGTGTTCAGGGAGGAGAAAAAAATTACCGTAGAAGGGCTGAACATCGTAAAAAAACATTCACGGCCAAAGCGCGAAGGAGAAAAGGGGCAAAGAATTGAAGTCCCGGGAAAAATAAATGTTTCCAATGTCATGCTGATTTGTCCGAAGTGCGGAAAACCGGCGCGGACGGGATACAAAAAAACAGACGCGGGAAAATTCAGGATTTGCAAAAAATGCCAATCGGAGATTTGAAATTTTTAATAATATGAACATTCGCGAACAATACAATAAAAAAGTGATTGCCGAAATGAAAAAAAGTTTCGGATTTAAGAATAATTTTCAAGTTCCGAGAATTGAGAAAGTTATCGTTAATGTCGGCATTGGAAAATATATAAAAGATGCCAATCTGGTAAAGGATGTGGTAGAATCCATTGGAATTATAACCGGACAAAAGCCGGTGCTGACCAAATCCAAAAAATCAATTGCCGGTTTTAAGATAAGAGAAGGTCTGGAAGTGGGGATAAAGGTAACGCTTCGCGGAAAAAGAAAATGGGATTTCCTGGAAAAGCTAGTCGGTGCCGCTCTGCCGCGCATTCGTGATTTTCAAGGACTCAAAGAATCCGCGCTGGATGAAAGCGGAAATCTGAATATCGGAATAAAAGAGCATACTGTTTTTCCAGAAATTCTTCCGGAAAATGTGAAAAATATATTCAGTCTTCAAGTGAATATTGTGACGACGGCTAAAAATAAAAAAGAGAGTCTAGAGTTATTTAAATTGCTGGGTTTTCCAGTAGCAAAATAAGCATATGGCGAAACAATCTGTAATAGCAAGAGCGAAAAAAAAGCCAAAATTTTCCACCAGAATAGTGAAAAGATGTTGGAGATGCGGAAGAAAGCATGGATATATGCGCAAGTTTGATATTTGCCGGATTTGTTTCAGGGAATTGGCCTCAACGGGTCAGATTCCGGGAGTCAAGAAGTCCAGCTGGTAATTCGTAGAGAAGATAAAACATTAATTTCAAAAATTTTATGGACGCGGTCGCGGAAATGCTAACAAACATAAGAAACGCTCAAAGAGCGGGCAAAAAAGAGGTGTCTATCCGGACATCAAACTTGAAATTTGCCATTGCTAAAATTCTTGAAAAAGAAGGCTTCGTGGAAGCAGTTTCAAAAGAAAGCATTGATAAGCAGGAAAAAATAAAAATCGGCCTTAGATATTTCAAAGTTTCCAATACCAGAAAAAACCCGGCCATAAAAGAGATACGAAGAATAAGCAAACAAGGGCAAAGAATTTACGCAAAAAATAAAGAAATTAAGAATGTCAAAAATAATTTTGGAATATCTATAATCTCTACATCTAAAGGAGTCATGACCGGACGAGAAGCTAAAAAAATCGGCCTGGGCGGAGAGTATATTTGTGAAGTCTGGTAGCCTCTACGAATTACGAATCTGTACGAATATACGAATATTAAAATTTGATAAAATTTATGAGTAGAATTGGAAAAAAAATTATAGAAATACCTGACGGAATAGAAATCAAGTATCAGAATAAGCGCTTGGAAGTAAAAGGTCCCAAGGGAACGCTTGATTTGAATATTCATCATGAAATTGATCTGGAAATAAAGGACAAAGAAATTTCCGTTAAAAAAATCGGAAAGTCAAAAAAAGCGCCAGCCATTTGGGGTTTGACGCGAGTTCTTGTTGATAACATGATTAAGGGAGTGAAAGAGGGATATGAAAAAAAACTGGAGCTTCAGGGGGTAGGCTTCCGCATGTCTGTTCAAGGAAAAAAGATAAATCTCGCGCTCGGTTTTTCTCATCCGGTAGAAGTAGTGGTTCCGGAAAGCTTGGAAGCAAAAATCCCGGAAAACAATATTCTGTCAATTTCCGGAATAGACAAGCAGTTGGTAGGCGAGTTTGCCGCCAAAATAAGAAAGCTCAAACCGGTCGAGCCGTATAAAGGCAAAGGATTCAGATATGTGGGAGAATATGTAAGAAGAAAAGCCGGAAAGAAGGCAGCCACTGAAAAATAGTCACTACGAATTGCGAATTATTACTTGCCCGCAATCGCTACGCGCTAGCGTTGCAGGCGGGCGAATATACGAATAAGTTTATAAGTAGGTTAAAAAATAAATGAGAATTAGCAGAAACAAGTTAAGGCTCCAAAGAAAAAAGCGTATCAGCGCTAAGATTAGATCTGACAAAAATAAACCGCGTCTTTCGGTTTTCAAAAGCCTGACCGGCATATCCGCGCAAGTAATTGAAGATTCAAAGGGTGTAACTTTGGTTTCAGCAACTGCCAAAGAAGTAAAGGCAAAAAATAATCTGGATGGAGCCAAAAAAGTCGGAATGCTTATAGCTAAAAAATGCCTGGACAAAAAAATAAAAGAAGTTGTTTTTGACAGAGCTGGATATAAATATCACGGAAAAGTAAAAGCTCTGGCGGATGGAGCGCGAGAAGCCGGACTTAAGTTGTAATTAAGATTAAAATTAGCATATGGCAAAAAACGAAAGAAGATTCAGCGGGAAAAGAGAAAAACCGGAATATGACCAGAAGCTTTTGGATTTGGCGAGAGTGGCTCGGGTGGTAAAGGGCGGAAGGCGATTTAGGTTTCGGGCGACCCTGGTTATCGGCAACCGAAAAGGAAAAGTCGGAGTGGGAGTCGGCAAGGGTGCGGATGTTTCCGATGCTATAAAAAAAGCTTTTGATGACGGGAAGAAAAACCTAATAACAATATCATTGGAAAAAAATACCATCCCGCACGATATTTCCTATAAAATCGGAAGCGCCAAGATCTTGCTGAAACCGGCAAAGGCTGGAAAAGGAATTATCGCCGGTGGAGCGATTAGGACCGTCGTTGATCTAGCTGGAGTCAAAGATATCGTTTCCAAGTCTCTCGGAACTTCCAATAAATTAAATGTTGCGCGCGCCACAATAGCCGCTTTCAAAGAACTGGCGGAAGCCAGATCGAGAAAATCCAGAATAACTCGCGAATAAGAGCTAATAAAATTACCATGCAGATTAATACTCTAAAAATTAAATATCCCAAAAAGAAAAGAAAGACCATAGGCCGGGGAGGGAAAAAAGGAACATATTCGGGGAAAGGCGGCAAAGGGCAAAAAGGCCGAAGCGGCGTTTCCATCAATCCTCTTTTTGAAGGGGGAAGGTCCTCTCTAATTGATCGGTTAAAAAAAGTGCGCGGATTCAAATCTGGAAAGCCAAAGGCGATTGTTATAAAATTAGCCGATCTTGAAAAGAAGTTCAAGGATAATGATATAATAGATAAGGAAGCTTTGATAAAAGCTCGAATGCTTGATAGAAAAGATATGAAAAAAAGAGTAAAGATATTGGGCGCATCTCTCAAAAAAAACAAATTTAAAATCGGAAAAGAAATAAGCCTGAGCTCTTCCGCAAAAAAATCTTTTGAAAATGTCAGCGAAGAAAAAAAGTTAAAGACAGCAAAAAAATAAATGCTGGAAAAAATCGTTCAAATTTTTAAAATTCGGGATCTTAGAAACAAGATATTTTTTATTCTGGGAATCTTGATAGTTTTTCGGCTGGCTGCCAACATTCCGCTTCCGGGAATCGATCAGGCGCAACTGGCCAAGTTTTTTCAAAGCAACCAATTATTCGGACTTTTGAATTTATTTTCCGGAGGAGGACTGCGCGGGATTTCCATCGTTCTTTTGGGAGTCGGTCCCTACATTACAGCGTCCATTATAATGCAGCTCTTAACTATGATCATTCCGCGCCTGGAACAAATTTATAAAGAAGAAGGGGAAGCCGGGCGGGAAAAATTCAATCAATGGACGCGCTGGCTGACTGTGCCTTTGGCCGCTATGCAGACATTCGCGATGATCTCGCTTCTTCGCTCCCAGGGCATAATAACGGAATTAAATTCTTTCAAAATATTTTCCATAATAACAATTTCCGTGGCGGGAACGATTTTTCTAATGTGGCTGGGCGAACTTATAACGGAGAAAAAAATTGGAAATGGAGTTTCACTCATAATTTTTGCCGGTATCGTTGCGAGCATCCCTGGAGCGGTATCAAAAATTCTGGCCACTTGGGATCCATCCCAATTTTTTACCTATGTCATTTTTCTGGCGATGACCATCGCGGCTATTGCCGGAGTGGTTTTTATGACTGAAGGACAAAGAAATATACCGGTTTCTTACGCCAAAAGGATCCGGGGAAATCGCATGTATGGAGGAACTTCCACTCACTTGCCGCTTCGAGTCAATCAGGCCGGGGTTATTCCGATAATTTTCGCTATGTCCATTATGCTTTTTCCCGGGATGATCGCTAATTTTTTGGCCAATGCAACCAACCCGACAATTGCCGGTATGGCCCGGACGGTCGGTTCAATTTTTCAAAATCAGTGGTTTTACGGATCAGCTTATTTTATTTTGGTTGTGGCCTTTACCTATTTTTATACGGCCGTAGTTTTTGATCCCAATAAAATATCGGAGAGCCTTCAAAAACAAGGCGGCTATGTTCCGGGAATCCGCCCGGGGAAAACAACCGCTGAATATCTCTACAGAATAATGAATCGGACTACTTTGTCCGGCGCGCTTTTTTTGGGACTCATCGCGATTCTTCCTTTTATAGTTCAAGGCTTAACCGGAATGAAATCAGTTACTGTGGGCGGAACCGGACTTTTGATCGTAGTTTCTGTCGTAATCGAAACTATCAAACAGATAGAGGGCCAATTAGTCATGAGGGATTATGAAGGATTTTAATATGAATATAATCATCTTGGGTCCGCAGGGTTCCGGCAAGGGAACGCAAGCCGAACTTCTGGCAAAAAAATTTGATCTGGAACATCTGGATATGGGAACGCTTTTGCGCGAAGTAGCCAAAGAGGACTCGGAGCTGGGGCGGGAAGTTTATAACATCCAAAATATTACCAACACTCTGGTTCCGGGAAGAATTGTAAAAGAAGTGTTGACCAGTAAGCTGGTTTCTATTCCAAAAGAAAAAAGTATTGTGTTTGATGGCGTGCCAAGGACATTGGAGCAAGTTGAATATTTAAACAATGCCCTGGAACAGAGCGAAAAAAAAATTGACAAGGTTTTTTTCATAAATATTTCCGGAGCCGAAACAATTGATCGGCTTTCCCGGCGCCGGGTCTGCGAAGATTGCAAAGCCGTGCTGATTATGGGAAAAGATGTTCAAAGCGAAAGCGATAAGTGTCCGGGATGCGGAGGAAAGATTTCCCAAAGACTGGACGATACTCCGGAAGGAATAAAAAAAAGACTCTCGGTGTATAATGAAGAAACTTTGCCGGTTTTGGATTATTTTAAAAGCAAAGGAATACTTACGGAAATAAATGGAGAACAAGCGGTGGAAAAAGTATCTGAAGAAATTATAAAAAATATAGAGAGTTAAAAATGATTACCATAAAAAGCGCGAGCGAGATAAAAAAGATGCGGGAGGGCGGCAAGATTCTGGCGGAAATTATGGAAAAAATCAAAGCCGAAATTGCTCCCGGAAAAAATACATTAGAACTGGACAAGCTTGCGGAAGAGCTTGTTTTTGCTAATGGAGGCGAGGCGGCCTTCAAAAATTATAAAGGAGAGGGCGGCCGCTCTTTCCCAGCTACCATCTGCGCGTCCATAAATTCTGAAGTTGTCCATGGCATACCCTCTATTGAAAAAGTTTTGCGCGTTGGCGATATAATAAAGATTGACATAGGAATAAAATACAAAAGCATGTTCACAGACATGGCGCGGACATTTCCTGTTGGAAACATAAATCCTCAAGCGCGTAAATTAATGAAGGTTACCGAAAAATCTTTCTGGCAAGGCGTGAAAAAAATCAAAGCTGGGAAATTTCTAAGCGATTATTCCAAGGCGGCGCAAGAATACGCGGAGGGTCAGGGTTTTTCTGTGATAAGAAACTTAGTCGGACACGGAATCGGAAAAGAGCTTCACGAAGATCCGCATATTCCCAATTATTACAATAAAAAATATCAAGATGTAAAATTGGAGGCGGGTATGGTTTTGGCGCTGGAGCCCATGATAAACGAAGGAAGTTTTGAAACTATTTTAGACAAAGACGGCTGGACTTTTAAAACAAAAGACGGCCATCTTACCGCGCATTATGAGAATACGGTTTTAGTGACGGAGAAAGGGGTCGAGATATTGACGATGTCATCCTGAGCGAAGTCAAAGTATCTAATAAAATCGGATTAGATTCCTCGACAGGCTCGGAATGACAAATAAATAAAAAAGCCCCGGGGTCGTGTGAGAACGACCGACGAGGCGATGCGGCGAGAGCCACAGAACGGGAGAGAAGGAAGGCGGGGTTATTTCTTTTTTGGTGGAAGGTGGTGCTTGAGGCCGTATGGAGGATGTTCCTGGTCCCAGATAAGAAAGGAGAACGCGAACATTAATGCAAAGGATATGATCATTCCCATTGCGAGAAACCACTTTTCTCCAGGGGTAAGTTTCGCTAAACTATCCCCCTCGAAAAAAAGACCAGCGAAGAGAGAAGTTGCCAGAAGTCCTAGAAAAACAATTACTGACAAGCCCTGTAAAATCTTGTATTTCTTGAGTTTATGTTTCGTGTACATGTTGCTAACCCTCCGTATTTTTTTTGTAAATCTACTTTCCGTTTCAACGACCTCTAACACTAGCATATTTTTAACCAAAAGTCAATGACCCATCAAAATAGCCCTAAAACAAAGCATTATCTGGCCATAGATTATGGAAAGGCCAAGGTCGGCTTGGCTATGGCGGATTCGGAAACAAAAATCGCCTTTGCTTATAAAACTTTAGATAATGATAAGGATCTTTTTCAAAAATTGGCAGAAATTGTTGAAGAAGAAAACATAAAGTCGGTTATTATTGGAATTCCATCGTATATCAATAAAAAAGAAGTTGAATACGACGGCGAAACGCTTGGGAAAAAACTGAAAGAACTTTTACCATTTGTGAAAATAGAATACCAAAACGAAATGTTCACGACTAAAATAGCCCAGGCTAATTTAATTGAAAGGGGAGTCAAGGGAATCAAAAAATATGACGATGCTGAAGCGGCGCGGATAATTCTTCAAAGCTGGCTGGACAAGCAATAAATTGAAAAATATAGCCCTTCTGCTATAATTGAGTTAAGCCAAAAGCAGGCTTTCTTAACCATTAAAGCAATAAAAGAATCATGGAAAATCAGCCTTATCTCTCGGTCATAATTCCGGCTTATAAAGAATCACACAGAATCGGAAAAAATCTCTTAGAAATCGAAAGCTTTTTAAGTTCCAAAAATTTTTCTTACGAAATTTTAGTCGTGGTAGACGGTTCTCCTGATGATACGGCGGAAGTGGCCAGAGGCTACGCGGATAAAGTTAAAAATCTCCGCGTTATCGCCAATCTTGAAAATCACGGCAAGGGTTTTGTGGTGCGGCAGGGGCTACTGGAGGCAAAAGGGGAGCTAAGCTTATTTTTAGACGCGGACGGCTCCACTTCCATAACTCACTTGGACTCTTTTCTTCCCGAGTTTGAAAAAGGTAATGATGTAGTAATCGGGTCGCGCGACATAGAAGGTGCTTTTGTGCAGATCCATCAGCCGAAATATCGGGAGATCATGGGCGATATGGGTAACTGGGCGATTAGGATTGTTCTGGGTCTTTGGAGTTATCCGGACACGCAATGCGGATTCAAAATGTTAAATGCCAAGGCGGCTGAAGCTGTGGCTAACCGGATGGTCGTGGATCGATTCGGATTTGATTTTGAAATGATAATTTTAGCAAAAAAAATGGGATTCAAAATCAAGCAAATGCCAGTCAGGTGGCTCAACGAAGAAGGATCATCGGTTGGACTCACGGGACCCAATGGTTTTATTCAAGTGCTGATTGATCTGTTTAAAACGAGACTCCGGCTTTGGACCGGAAAATATAAAATTCATTCTGAGAAATAAATTATAAATGAAGGAGGAAAAACAAACAAAAAATAAAATATCTGAACTACGCCAGGATTTGGTAACGGGGGACTGGGTGGTAATCGCGACAGGCCGATCTAAGAGGCCGGAAGAATTTGCCAAACAAAAGCGGGAAGTTGTCCAGGAAGATCCAGAAAAGCCTTGTTTTTTCTGTTATCCGGAAGAAACCGGCCAAGAAGAGGATGTTTTGATATATCAGGATGAAAATAAGAACTGGAGTCTCCGGGTTTTCCCCAATAAATATCCGGCATTCAACCGGAGCCGGACTCCCGGACATTTTGAGGAAGGACCCTATTTCGGAATGGACGGCATCGGCTATCATGAAGTTATAGTCACACGCGATCACAAGGAACAAATAGCTGAAATGGATGTGATGCGGGTGGCGGAAATCGTTGATGCCTATCAGGAACGCTATCTGGATCTCATGAACAAAAAAAGCGTCAATTACATTGAAATTTTTCACAATCACGGCAAGGAAGCTGGAGCATCCATCGCGCATCCACATTCGCAACTTATGGCGATTCCGGTAATTTCTCCCTATGTTGCTTCAGAACTCAACGGCGCGGAAATGTATTATAAATCCAACAAAAAATGCGTTTATTGCACGATGATTGAGTGGGAGGCGGAGCATAAAAAAAGAGTAATTTTTGAAAACGATGATTTTATAGTTTTCTGTCCCTTTGCATCGCGAGCAAGTTTTGAGACCTGGGTAATTCCCAAAAAACACAAGCCATATTTTGAGAGAATATCTCCTGATGAAAAAACGCATTTAGCGGAAGCTCTGCAAAGCGCCGTTGGTAAAATTTGGAAAGCCTTAGGCGATCCGGCTTACAATTTTTATATCCATACCTCTCCTTGCGATGGCAAAGATTATTCCCATTTTCACTGGCACATTGAAATTCTTCCGCGAACTTCCGTTTGGGCCGGATTTGAACTTTCAACAGGCATAGAAATTTCTACGATCGAACCGGAGGAAGCCGCTGAATACCTAAAACAAATTTAAATTATGCATGATTTAATAATTTCCTGGTTCTCTAATTTTCCAAAACCGCTCGCAACTTTTATAATTTCAATGATTCCAGTTACGGAGTTGCGAGCCGCTCTGCCGCTGGCTTATAAAGTTTACGGCTTATCCGCTTTCGCCTCATGGTTTTGGTCGGTTATGGGCACATTCTTTGCAATGATTCTGATAGTGTTGCTCTTGGATCCGATTGCTGATTTTTTATCCAAATATTCGCAAATTTTTAGAAAATTTTTTGATTGGCTCTTTGAGCACACCCGTAAGCGGGCCAATGGGAAAATGGAAAAATACGGATCTTGGGCGATTTTTATCCTGGCGGCCACGCCTATCCCTTTTCTTGGAGGAATGACTGGAGCGTTAGCCGCATTTGTTTTTGGAGTACCGCTTAAAAAATCATTGCCATTGTTGCTATTCGGAACAATGGTATCCGGAATAATAGTTTTAGTAATAACAATTTACTTATGAATAAATTAGTTATAGGAAATATAAAGATGAACCTGATAAGTCTCACTGAACGGGAAAGGTATTTTAAATTATTTGAAAAGGAGCTGGCAAACAAAAATTTTTCAAATACTGAAATTATTCTTTGCCCGCCATTTGTCCATCTGGAAGCGTTTGAGAAATGGAAAAATAAGAAAGTTCACCCCGTTAAATCCCCGCAAGGCGGGGTTCGCGGAGCGAAATTTAACGGGGTAAAATTAGGCGCGCAAAACATGTTCGCGGAAACCAAAGGCTCTTATACCGGCGAAATTTCCCCGGCGATGCTCAAAAGTCTCGGATGTGAATATGTGATTTTGGGGCATAGCGAAAGAAGGAGATATCTTTCGGAAAATGATCACGAAATAAACTTGAAAGTCATTTCCGCTTTAAAAAACGGCCTCATACCCATTCTTTGCGTGGGGGAAAATAAGGGGCAGGAAATCATTACCGTTATTCCGGAGCAATTGCGGGATTGTCTGGCGGGAGTAAGCCGCGTAAAAATTGAAAATGTCGTTATCTGCTATGAGCCGGTCTGGGCTATCAGTTCTAATAATCCGGATCATTTGCCAACTACCAATGAAATTATGAGCGCTCGGTTGCTGATAAGAAAATTTTTAGTGGAAAAATTCGGAATGAAAATTGCTGAAAAAGTGAAAATTATTTATGGCGGCTCCGTTGCTCCGGCGAATGTCGTGGAAACTTGCATTAATTCTGATATGGACGGTGCCTTGATAGGCAAGGAAAGTTTGACGCCATATTCATTTTTAAGATTAGCGCAGATAATTGATAAAAGTTAAATTTAATAAATTTTTATGATAACTAGCGTTAAAGAAATTTTGCAAAAAGCACGCGAAGGCGGTTACGCGGTCGGAGCTTTCAACACGGTTAATTTGGAAACAACCCGGGCGATTGTGGAAGCGGCCAAAGAGATGCGTTCGCCGATTATTATTCAAGTGACAGAGAAAACTATGGAGTATGCCGGCGGTCGAGGAATTTTTAACTTGATAAAAAATGACGCGGAATTTTACGCGCCGGAAATACCAGTCGGAATTCATTTAGATCACGGAAAAAGTTTTGAAATAATAAAAAGAGCGATTGCTATCGGATTTACCTCAGTCATGTATGACGGATCGCGCAAGAATTATGAAGACAATCTTATGCTCACGCGGGAAATTTCTGATTATTGCCATGAAAAAGGAGTGAACATTCAAGCAGAACTGGGAAGCGTTCCTTATCTCGGCGAAGAAAATATCGGAGAAATTGACTGGAACAAGTATATGACCGATCCCGGACAAGCCAAGCAATTTACCGAGGAAACGAAAATTGATTCGCTGGCGGTGGCTATCGGAAATGCCCACGGATTCGTAAGAGAAAGAAAAGAGCCAGATTACGCGCGGCTGGAAATGATAAATAATAGTTTAAAAATGCCCCTGGTTTTGCATGGAGCATCCGACTGGGAAAACGGAAGAGTCGCGGAAGTGATAAAAAGAGGCATAGTTTGCTTCAATGTGGATACGGCTATCCGTCTGGCTTTTACGAATAATTTAATAAACACGATCAGGGACCAGGACAATATATCTTTTGATTTGAGAAAACTTTTAGGCGACGCGCGCGAAGCTGTCAAAGAGGTAGTTAAGGAAAAGATAAAAATTTTCGGCTCGGACGGCAAAGCTTAAGAATATGTGTTTAACCATACCAAAAAAAGTAATATCTAAAAAAGGCGAAAATTATATCGTTGAGAAAAAAAACGGAGAAAAACAAGAAGTCAAAAGCATAATAAGCGTGAAAAGCGGAGACTTTATTCTTACGCAGAATAATATTATAATCCAAAAATTGACAAAAAAACAAGCCGAAGAAATAAACAATCTTTTAAATCAATAACAAACAAAAAAATGAAAAACAAAGGATATTTTTTAGTTTTGTCAACAGCTATTATTTCAGGATTCTCTATATTTTTAAATAAATTCGCGGTATCGGTGTCCAATCCGTATGTTTTTACTTTCTCAAAAAATATTTTAGTGGCGCTTTTTCTAACTGCTGTCCTGATGATTTTTAAGGATTATAAAATTTTGAAATCCTTGAACAAAAAGCAGTGGGCAATTCTTGTTGTGATAGGCCTGATTGGCGGAAGCATTCCATTTCTGCTTTTTTTCAAAGGCTTGAGCATGGCAAGCGCGGCGGGAGCGTCTTTTATCCAAAAAACGATGTTTGTCTGGATTTTTATTTTAGCTTCGATTTTTCTCAAAGAAAAAATTTTTACGCGCCATATCGCGGCCGGACTCGCTCTTCTGGGCGGAAATCTTCTATTGCTCAAGTTTTCGGATATAAGGCTTGATGCCGGCTCCGGATTGATTTTTGTCGCCACTCTTTTTTGGGCAGTGGAAAATGTCATATCCAAGCATACAATAAAAGAACTTCCGGCCAGGATTATTATGTGGTCTAGAATGTTTTTTGGATCTGTTTTTATTTTGATTTTTTTAGCGTTTACCCACCAACTGGTTCTTTTGGAAAATGTTAATATGCAGCAACTTGGATGGACAGCCATTACTTCTGTTTTATTATTTGGCTATGTATATACCTGGTATACGGGAATAAAGTATATAAAAATTTCCGAAGCTGCTATAATCTTAATGCTTGGCTCTCCGGTTACTACGGCACTTTCATCTATCTTTGCAAAACCAGCGACTCTTAAAGAATATTTGGCGATGCTTTTTATTGTCGGAGGAGTTCTGACTGCATTCTTGGCTAATAAAATTGCTGAAAAATTCAAGCAAATTTATGTCAGGAGCTAGCCTTTCTTTACTCTATGGATATATGCCGTGCCATCTGGGGCTATGCGGGCCGGAAGATAAAAAAAGAAAAGCGATAATAAAAGAGTATTTGCAATCGGACGGAAAATCAGAAAAAAACATCCGAGCCATCATCAAAGAATTCAAAGGCGCATATCCATATTACAAACTGATTGCCAGAGCGAATAAGATTTCAGATTCGTTTGATTTTAAAGTCGTTGAGGCTTATTGGGTGGGCAACTCTCTTCTGGAAAAAGTCAAAGTTTCTGCTTACGCAAAAATGATGGAAGAAGATTTTCTTCCGATGGGGAAAATGCCTAGGGAAAAGATAGAGAGATTACCAAAACGCGCCATTCCCTATCATAATTTCCATGTTTTATTCATCGGTTCGGTGACTGGAAGATTCAATGAAACGCGGGCTGGACTGGATCTATGCCGGGCGAGCTGGGGGAAAGTCGTAAAAATTGAAAAAAATAAAATTATAATTTCCCGCCAGCCACTCAAGTTTGGCCGTAAAATAACACTGGGAAAGTCGGGATTGAAAAAAATTAATTGGAACAAAGACATATTGCCAGAAGTAAAAGAAGGGGATTGGATTTCTATACATTGGGGAACAGCTATTGAAAAACTGGACAAAAAAAAGTTAGAAAATATAAAAAAATATACAAATCACACGCTAAAAATAATAAATGGATAAAAATAATAGGCTCACAATCAAAACCAAACCGCGCATTGCCATCGTCAGCCTGACCTCCTGCGAAGGATGCCAGTTCGCGCTTTTGGATTTGGGAAAAAAATTTTTAGATTTTGCGAATCAGGTTGAGATGGTTGATTTTAGGCTTTTGGAAGACGAAGAGGATTTGGGAATGCCGCTGGATGTGGTTTTAGTAGAGGGTAATCCGGTAACGGAAGAAAATGTAAAACTCTTGAAACTTGTCAGGAAGCGCGCGAAAATTTTAGCGGCGCTGGGAAATTGCGCGGCTATGGGCGGAATTCCGGAAATCAAGAATTATCAGGAAGGGGCCGGTACCATTAAGCATGTTTATAAATATGTCCAGGGCATAACGAACCCGGAAATAAAAGAAATTGATAATTTCGTGAAAGTGGATTTTATTTTTCCGGGATGCCCCATAACCGCGGAAGAGTTTCTAAAATATATGCCGGAACTATTGAAGAGAAAAATACCGCAGATACCGGATCAGCCAGTTTGCGTTGAATGCAAAAAGAAAGGCAATCGCTGCCTGCTTTTGGATAAAAAACCTTGTTTTGGACCGATGATTCTGGGAGGTTGTGACGCGGTTTGTCCGACCGCCCGGATGATGTGCCAGGGCTGCCGGGGACTGCGGCCGGCCGGCAATGTCAAGGCCATGCGGCAAACTTTAAAAACCATGATGACGGACGAGCAATTTGAAAACACGGCGGAGATATACGGATTGAAAGATGACATACAAACAAGAGAAAATGCGGGGAAATAAAAAATGAGATTTCTAAAGAAATTATTACCATCCATTTTTATCGTAATTGCAATAGCTGTTGCTGGATTTATAGCCCTGAAAAAAATGCAGCCGCGGTTACGAAATTATATCCCAGCAGTTAGTAATCCATGTTCATCGCCGCTTGCATATTCTATTGGCAGCGTGGATCTTCGGTTTAATATAAGTCAGGATAGCGTGATGTCTCTAGCTCAGAAATCAGAAAATGTCTGGGAGTCGCAGACGGGAATAAATTTATTCCAATACGAATCGAACGCGCCACTGAAAATAAATTTAATATTCGATTCGAGGCAAAAGCAAGCGCTGGAAGCGGTGGTGTTGGAACAAAAACTTGGAAAACTGAAAATTTCCGATGCAAATATAAAGGTGCAGTATGACAAACTCTACGCGGAGTATTCCAGAGAAACTGATAATTACAATACGCTCGCAAAAAAATACGAAAAAGAAATAAATTCATACAATAAAGAGGTAAGCCGCTGGAACGATGCGGGGGGCGCTCCGCCGGCCGAATACGAAAAACTCCAAAAAGAACAAGACGATCTGGAAGTGATGCGGAAAAAGTTGGAAAAAGAAAGAAAGAATATAAACGATTTGATTAATCAGATGAATTCTTTAGCCAGCCGGGAAAAGCAAATAGTTGGCAGCTACAATGAATCAGTGAGAACTTACAGCGAAAAATACGGCGCGACTCGAGAATTTGAAAAAGGAATTTTTAACGGGCAGGAAATAAATATTTACCAGTTCAACGAAGACTCCGATTTGGAATTGACAATCGCGCATGAATTGGGCCACGCGCTCGGGATAAATCATGTGGAAAATCCAAAGTCAATAATGTATTATTTAATGGGTGAGCAGGATTTAAATAATCCAATACTAACCACGGAAGATATTACCGCGCTCAAGGCATTTTGCGATTTTTGAAACTAAAAAAAATATATAAGACATTTCACATCAAAAGTGCTTCAGGTCGAAGCACTTTGTTTAAAATAAGCGCAATTAAATAATTCTACACTTTACCGCGGCCGCCGTATATTGTAGAATAGTATTATGAAAAATAATTCCAAATACTATGCGGAAAAGTTAAAGAGAAATATTTTAAACGGCGCTTTTGATATGTCTGCCTGGCTGTTCGATGCTGTCCTGACGCTCGGCGAAATAACTATTGAAGCATTTTTAAATCCCAGTTTATATGCCGATTTGCCTTCAGGAAGTTTAAATTTTTCCTGGGAAGGCAATAAGCCAAAAGAGGGGACTATCCGGCAGACAATCAGCCGGATGGAAAAACATGGATTTTTGAAAAAAGAAAAGAAAAAATACTTATTTACGGAATCCGGTAGAAAATTAGCCGAGTATATTTTAAGAAGGAAAAAAGTGTTTGATAAAAAATGGGACGGGAAATACCGGGTCGTCATATTTGATATCCCGGAGAAAAAGAGAAAAACAAGAGATTGGCTAAGAAATGAGCTATACGCATTGAGATATCAAAAGCTCCAAGAAAGTGTTTTTATTGGTAAATTTCCGCTGACAAAAGATATGATTAAAGAAATCAACAATAAAAAACTAAAGAAGTTTGTTGATTATATGTTAGTTGAAAAAGTTTATAGCAAGCTTAATGATTGAAAGAAATAAGATTATTTTGTTATTATAATTCTACACTTTACCGCGGCCGCGGTAAAGTGTAGAAAAATTATCCCGGGGGGTTATCCTAGGTTTTTTTATGGGCTTATTAATGGTTGTATGCTTTTCGGCAGATAAAAATTGCGGATAAAAAAGCGGCCATACTAGCTGATTTTTGGTAAAAGATTTTATTTAAAACAAAAAATGGCATTTGCGTTGACAAAAAGTTGACAAAATGGCGTTTTGGGCATATACTAACTAGCCGGTACATTTACATTAATTTTGGCATTTGCCGCGGCAGAAAGTGTCTTATTTTAGGACTTTTTCCGCTGTGGCAAAGAAATTTGCCAAATATGACAGCATAAGGGAGGACCGTCATGAGCGGTAAGACCTTGAATAACGCGGAACTGGAGTTAACGCAGAGGATTCAGCTGTACTTTCCCAGAGGAACAGATCTCAGGATAGTGCAGGCCTGGAATGGTTGTCCGAAGAACATCCTGACGGAAAAGCTCGCCGAGGTATTTTGTCAGCTTCCGCGACCCATCGTCTCAATCCTCCGGCTCATCTCCGGCGAAGAAGTGCTCGTCTTGGACGAGTGCGACGGGTCAGAGGGTCTCGCGGACGCGCGCGACATGTTCGCGTGGATCGACTCTGATTTCAATGACTACGGTGCCAACAAAAAAGGTCCGGCGACCGGGAAAACTCCAGTTGCCGTATACGAAATGAAGAAAGATAGCACCTTCTCCCAGATGTTCGGTTCGCTCTCGTCTGATGTGGGAAAGCTTTGTCTTACCCCGCATCAGATCAAGAACTTCGTAAAGAAGTATCGCAACTGGCTGCAAAAGGACGGCTACGGGACATTCTTTTTGTTCCAGTCCAGAAACCTCTTCTTCGTTGCCGGTGTGGGCTTCAGTTCTGGCGGTGGGCACAAGGTCGGTGTCAACCGGTTCGAGCGCGGCGGTGTCTGGAACGCCGAGAATCGTCATCGGCTCGTAGTCCCGAAACTGGCCGCTCGGTAGTTTTGTTCTCCCGTTCTTTTGTCCCTCGGATTCTTCGACGCTTCGACGCTTGGAATCCGGGGGATTTTTTATGCGAAATATTACTTTTTTAAAATACCGCGACTACAACCTTTTCGATTTATGAGTTATAATAAAAACGATGCTAAATATATAAAGGCATGAATATAAAAATAAACCACATAGCCAAAATGGAAGGGCACGCCGGGTTTATGGCGAGTGTCTTACAAGGCGATGTAAAATCGGCGAAATTGGAAATTCAGGAAGGAATTCGGCTTATTGAGGGCGTTTTGATCGGCCGGGAATACAAGGATATGCCGATAGTGGCGCAGCGAATTTGCGGAATTTGTCCGGTGGTTCACAATCTAACTTCAATAAAAGCGCTGGAAAACGCTTTTGGAATTGAAGTGTCCAGGGAAACGGAAAAACTGCGGACCGTTATGGAGCTGGCGCAAATCATCCACTCCCATGCTCTTCATCTTTTCTTTTTGTCGCTGGCCGATTTTTTAGATATAGATAATGACTTGTCGTTGGTAAAAAAATATCCGGATGAAACGCGAAAAGCCATAAAAATCCGGGAATACGGGATGGACATTGTCCGGGTAATTGGCGGAAGAGTGGTGCATCCGTTGACGAATGAAGTCGGCGGATTCAAGAAAATTCCGGATGCAGAAGCGATTAAAAAAATAATTTCGGATTCTGATGAAATATTGAGATTATCATTGGAACTCGGAGAATTTTTCAAAAAAATAAAAATCCCGGAATTTTCCCGCAAAACCGAATATGTATGTTTGGGAGATAATAAAAATTATGCCATATACGACGGCGATGTTGTTTCTTCGGAAGGTTTGCATATACCGGTCGCTAAATTTGAATCTAATTTTCACGAATTGCAAAAGCAGAAAGAAGTGATAAAAAAAGTTGAGCACGGCGGAAAAAGCTATATGGTCGGAGCAATCGCCAGGATAAATATCAATCGGGATAAATTATCCGCAGGCGCCCAGAAATATCTGGAAAGCTTGAACATAAAATTTCCAGACTATAATCCTTTTCACAATATTCTTTTTCAAATGGCGGAAGTCATCCATTCCGTTGAAACTTCAGCCGCGATTTTAAAAGATCTTTTGAATTCTGATTTACGGCAAGTCCTGACAAAAGAATATCAAATCAAAGAAGGCGCGGGTGTGGCGGCAGTGGAAGCGCCGCGAGGAACTTTGTATTATCATGTCGAAGTAGACGGAAAAGGGTATATAAAAAATGTAAATATCATCACGCCGACCGCGCAATTTCTGTCTAACCTAGAAGATGATATCAAGCAATATATTCCCGAAATTTTGAATTTACCCGACAAGGAAAAAGAAAAAAAACTGCGGGCTTTTATCCGGGCGTATGACCCGTGCATTAGCTGCGCGGTTCACTAATATGCATGATTTTTTACTAGCCAAAGAAATAATCAGAGAGCTGGAAAAAATAGTTCGGGAAAAAGGCTTAAATAAGCCAAAAAAAGTTAGTCTTGAAATTGGAAGCGTTGTGCTAACTCATGACGGAATGCCGGAGCACACGGAAGATATTAATTTGGAAAATTTAGAATTTGGCCTTGAATCTATTGCCAAAAATACAATTCTCAAGGGGGTAAAATTTGATATAAAAAAAATAACAGGCGAAAATTGGAAAATTACGGATATTGAGGTAGAATAAAGATATTCTCGCTGAAATAATATTTTTAAAATAATTTTATGATAAAAATCGCAATCAATGGTTTTGGCCGAGTTGGCCGGCCGTCCCTTAAGATCGCTTTTGAAAAAGAAGCCGTGGAAGTGGTGGCAATAAATGATCTAACCGACATCGAAACCGCTGCGCATCTTCTGAAATACGATTCATCCTACGGCATATACGGAAAAGAGATTGTTGCGGACAAGGAAAACAGCGAATTGATCGTCGGTGGAACCCGGGTAAAATATTTTTCAGAAAAAGATCCGGCCAATTTACCTTGGGGAGAACTGGGCGTAGATGTCGTTTTAGAATGCACGGGAATTTTTTTGGATAAAGAAGCGGCTGAAAAGCACTTGCAAGCTGGAGCGAAAAAAGTGGTTTTGTCCGCGCCGCCGAAAGACGGCACGCCAGTTTATCTTTTGGGAATCAACGCGCGCGAATACGCGGGCGAGGCTATAATTTCCAACGGATCTTGCACTACCAATTGCCTGGCGCCGATGATAAAAGTCCTGGATGATTTGTGCGAAGTGGAAAAAGGTTTTATGACAACTACCCATTCTTATACCAATGACCAAAAACTTTTAGATCTGCCTCACAAAGATCTGCGCCGGGCGCGCGCCGCGGCCTTGAGCATAATTCCAACAACTACCGGCGCGGCCAAAACGGTCGGCAAGGCTATGAAACATCTTGAAGGAAGGTTGGATGGAATTTCCTTTCGTGTTCCGACTCCGGTTGTTTCTGTTGTGGATTTTATTTGCACGGTAAAAAATTCAAAAACTTCAGAAGAAATAAATTCTGCTTTCCGGGAAGCGGCCAGCGGGGAACTCAAGGGAATTTTGGACGCGACGGATGAAGAGCTGGTTTCCATGGATTTCAAAATGAATCCGATGAGTGCAATTGTTGATTTGCCACTGACCATGGCACAGGGGAATTTAGTGAAAATTGTCGGCTGGTATGACAATGAGTGGGGCTATGCCAACCGGCTCGTTGAAATGGCGGAGTATATAAGTAAGTAAAAGCACCCCAGCACTAATTCTGGATAATTTTGATGTAGTGTTTTGTTGGTGCGCAATTCGCCTTCGGCTTAGGCAGGCAACAAATTTGAGTTTTTCCGTGGAATTAGTGCGGGGTTCTCAATTTTGTTGCTCCGCTAAAGCGGAGACAAAATTGGAAAACATGTTCAAAATAATAATAAAAAACGGGACAATAATTGATGGAACCGGCAGTCCGATGTATAAAGCCGATATTGGCATCAAAGAGGACCGGATTGCTGCGATCGGGGAGCTGCAGAATGAAAAATGCGAAGTTGAAATTGACGCGACCAATCTCTTGGTCTGTCCGGGCATAGTTGATGTTAATAATCACAGCGACACTTATTGGCAGATATTTTCCAATCCCGATCTGGAAAGTCTGATATATCAAGGAGTCACCACAATTATCGGAGGAAATTGCGGGTCGTCGCTGGCGCCGCTGGCCGATTCCCAAGCCATTGAATCCATTCAAAAGTGGGTCAATATCAAACAAATCAATCTAGACTGGTTGAATGTGGAAGAACTTTTTGAAGCGGTTGAGCAAAAAGGACTTTCAGTAAATTTTGCCACGCTTGTCGGGCACGGAACTATTCGCCGGGGAATCATAAGAAACGAGATGAGGAATTTGATGCCCAAAGAACTTGGATATGTTGAAAAAATATTAGACAATTCCCTGCGCGACGGAGGTATCGGCATGTCAAGCGGACTTATTTATACTCACGCGCGCCAGGCTTCAACCGAGGAACTGATAGAACTGGCAAAAACGGTTAAAAAATTTAGTTGCGTTTATGCGACACATATCAGAAATGAGCAAAAAGAATTTTTAGAAGCAGTTGAAGAAGCTATAAAAATCGCAGAAGTTTCCGGGGTCAAGCTCCACATATCGCACCTTAAGGTTATGGAAAAAGAAAACTGGAAACTTTTTGAAACTGCGTTAGATGAAATTGAAAAAGCTCATGAAAGAGGAGTGGATGTCACATTTGATATTTTTCCCTACACCAACACTGGAACAGTTTTATATACCCTGCTTCCGGAATGGGCTTCTGCCGGAGGCAAGAAAATGCTCATCCGCCGATTGAGAGATTTTGATACCAGATCTAAAATTATTTCTGATATGAAAAAATCCGGCTTTGATTATTCAAAAATTGAAATTGCCATATCATCGCTTGATAAAACATTGAGCCGGAGAAAAATTTCAGACATTGCCAGAGTGCAGGAAAAATCCATTGAGGACGCCGTGATAGATGTGCTTATCGCTTCTGAAGGGCGCGTTATCACTTCCATTGAAAGTTTAAGTGAGGAAAATGTTGAAAAAGCCATTGCTCATCCGCTGTCCATCATTTCCACTAATGGCGCGGGATATAACTCGGAACATTCAAGAACCGGCGAAATAGTTCATCCCCGAAGCTTTGGAACATTTCCCAGAGTTCTGTCCAAGTATGTCATCGGAAAAAAAATTCTTAGCTGGGAAGAAGCTATTCAAAAAATGACCGGAACTCCGGCCAGAAAATTCGGAATAAAAAAACGGGGAGAGATAAAAGAAAAAAACTTTGCCGATATCATGATAATTAACCACGACAAGCTGGCGGATCCGGCTACCACTGAAAATCCTTATCAATACAGCCGGGGAATTGAATTTGTTTTGGTCAACGGAGAAATCGCGCTAAGCGAGGGAGTTTATGCAGGGAGGCGAGCTGGAAAAATATTAGTAAGATGAAACCAGAAGATCTAAAAGGAAAGAAAATTACAGTCATAGGACTGGGACTTCATGGCGGAAGCATTGGCACCGTTCGTTTTTTATGTTCTGCCGGAGCCAAAGTTACGGTAACGGATATAAAATCCAAAGAGGAGCTGGCAATTTCTATTGAAAAGCTGAAAGATCTAAAAAACATAAGTTATATTTTGGGCCAGCACCGACCAGAAGATTTTATAAATGCCGATATGGTTATAAAAAATCCGGCGGTTCCCTGGAGCAACAAATACATAAAGCTGGCACTTGAGAAAAAAATACCAGTGGAAATGGATTCCAGCCTTTTTTTCAAATTTTGCAAAAATTCAATCATCGGCGTGACAGGAACTAAGGGCAAAACGACAACTGCCACTTTGATTTATGAAATTCTAAAAACAGCAAAGAAAAATCCAATACGCGCCGGCGTTGGCCAAGTATCGGTTTTAGATAAAATTGATGATCTGAAACCCGAAAGTATCGTGGTCTTTGAGCTTTCCAGCTGGAGGCTTTCTGCGCTCGGAAAAAACAACTTAAGTCCGAAAATTGCGGTTTTGACCAATGTTTATCCTGATCATCTCAATTATTATAAGAGCATGGAAATCTATATAAGAGATAAAAAAAATATTTTTTTAAACCAAAAGTCAGGAGATTTTTGCGTCATCAATTGGGACGATGAAGTTTTGAACAAACTGGAGCCGGAAATAAAATCCCAAATAATAAAATTTTCTACTTCCAGAATTTCCAAAGGAAAATCAGTTTTTATACACGAAGGTGCGATTTATCTCAATGACGGAATTGACGAAAAAAAAGTAATGGACATTTCTGAAATCCAGTTGAAGGGAAAGCATAATTTTTCTAATATTTTAGCCGGTATCGGAGCGGCCTATGCTTTGGGAATAACCCTGACGGATATTCGAAAAGCTATTTCAGAATTTAATGGCATTCCTCATCGCCTGGAGCTAGCAAGAGAATTTGAAGGAATAAAATATTTCAATGATACGGCTGCCACCCAGCCGGAAAGCGCGATATTTGGTATTAATTCTTTTGAAGAACCGGTAATTTTGATTTGCGGGGGAGCGGATAAAAATCTGGACATGGCTTTTTTGGCAAAAACTATTCAGGAAAAAGTTAAAGGCGCGATATTTTTAAAAGGCGCGGCGACAGACAAGATAATTTCCGAAATAAAAAAACTTTTGCCTAAGGGCGAAAAAGATAAAAATTTTACGATCGTCGGGTCAATGGAAAAAGCGGTTGAAATGGCCAGAGCCTCGGCCGAAGCGGGGGATGTGATTTTGCTTTCGCCGGGCGCGGCCAGCTTTGGACTTTTTAATAATGAGTTTGACAGAGGGAACAAATTTAAAGAAGCGGTGAATAATCTGAAATAAAAAAATAGCCTTTCGGGCTATTTTGTGGGCGATCGGGGACTCGAACCTCGGACCTCGTCATTATCAGTGACGCGCTCTAACCAGCTGAGCTAATCGCCCGTTTTTACTAAACTTTGTGGACCGTGCCGGGATCGAACCGGCCACCTCCGCTGTGCAAGAGCGGCGCTCTACCAGATGAGCTAACGGCCCGGCTCTTCTCGGGAACTAAAACCCATTATACAAGAAAAATCGGACTTGACAAGAGTTTGGGTCTCATATAATATTAATATACAAAAAGCCCCAAGGGCTTTTTAAAAAACCTCAAAAAAATGTCACAAATAACACAATTTCTAAAAGAGGCCAAGGCGGAACTTTTGAAAGTCAATTGGCCCACGAAAAATCAAACCATAAATTACACTCTAATTGTTATCGGCATCAGCATTGCTATTGCGATTTTTCTCGGTGGACTGGATTATTTTTTTGAGTATTTAATAAGGACTTTTGTAATAAAATAATATGGCCAAGCAAACACAACATCACGGACGAGCCTGGTATGTTATCCATACCTATTCCGGATATGAAGATAATGTGGCGCGGAATTTGCGCCAAAGAATCGAATCCATGGATATGCAGGATGTTATTTTTGATGTGATGGTTCCGGTGGAGAAAAAAATAAAAATAAAATCCGGCAAAAGAAATATCGTAGAAGAAAAAATATATCCCGGGTATGTTCTGGTGGAAATGGTTGTTACGGATGCTTCCTGGTATGTGGTGCGGAACACGCCCAATGTTACCGGTTTCATTGGCCTCGGAACTACGCCGACTCCCGTTGATCCGACTGAAATTGAAACGCTCAAGAAGCGGATGGGTATGGCGGAACCGAAATACAAAATTGATGTCAAATCCGGAGACGCGGTAAAAATAATTGACGGGCCCTTTAAGGATTTTGACGGTAAAGTAGACAATGTGGACGAAGAGAAAGGAAAGATAAAAGTACTAGTTTCCATATTCGGGCGCGAAACGCCGGTGGAGTTGGATTTTTTACAGATTAATAAAATATAATTCTATGGCGAAAAAGATAAAAACAGTTATTAAATTACAAATCCAGGCTGGGAAAGCTACGCCAACGCCTCCGGTCGGGCCGGCTTTGGGGCAGCACGGGCTAAATATCCAGGAATTTTGCACCAAATTCAATGAGGCAACTAAGAATAATGCAGGAGATATTATTCCGGCTGAAATTACGGTTTTTGAAGACCGGACATTTAGCTTTATTCTAAAAACTCCGCCGGCTTCGGATCTTCTACGAAAAGCGGCCGGCATTGAAAAGGGTGCGGCTAACGCGCTCAAAGACAAAGCCGGAAAAATTACCAAAGCGCAACTTCGCGAAATCGCGGAAAAGAAAATGCCGGATCTCAACGCGAATAATGTTGAAGCGGCAGAAAAGATCATCGCGGGAACAGCCAGGAGCATGGGAATCAAGATAGAATAAATGTTATCCCGGACTTGATCCGGGATCTAATTAGATGCTGAATCAAGTTCAGCATGACAATATTAATAATTAAATTTGTGGGAGTTCCGTCACTCGCGAGCGGCAGGACATTATAACCACGAAAATATATGAAACACGGAAAAAAATATCGGACTGCGGCCGAAAAGTTAGACAGAAATAAAAGCTATCCAGTTGAGGAAGCTGTTAAGTTCATAAAGGAAAATAAATCCGCCAAGTTTGACGAGTCGGTGGAAATTCACATCAAAACAGGAATTGATCCTAAGAAGGGGGACCAGCAAGTTCGAGGAATGGTAGTCTTGCCGCACGGCACAGGCAAATCCAAAAAAATCGCGGTTATAACCTCAACTAGCGCCGCGGAAGCCAAAGCGGCCGGAGCGGATATTATTGGCGGAGAAGAATTGATTGAAAAAATGAGCAAAAAAATAGACTTCGATATTTTAGTGGCTACTCCGGAAATGATGCCAAAACTGGCCAAGGTCGCTAAAATTCTTGGTCCGAAAGGCTTGATGCCTAATCCAAAAACTGAAACTGTTACGACCAAAATCAAAGAAACCATAGAGGCTTTGAAAAAAGGAAAAGCGTCCTTCAAAAATGATGATACGGGAAATATTCACCAAGTGGTGGGAAAAGTTTCGTTTGAGGAAAATAGACTGACTGAAAATATCAAGACTTTTTTGGATAGCATAAACAAAGCTAAACCGGCCGGACTCAAAGGAAAACTTATATCAAGTGCTACTCTTTGTTCAACGATGGGACCGGGAATAAAGATTAGTTTTTAGTTTATGGCTTATGGTTTTTAGCTTCTGTGAAATTTTAAAAATCCTCCGGTTTTCGGGGGATTTTTTGACTTGAAAATAGAACCTGCTAAACTTAAATTATGGACAAGCGAAACAAAATCATCATTGGATTAGTCGGGGAAACAGGCTCTGGCAAAGATACGGTGGCGAATTATCTAAAGGAAAAATATGGAGCGAAGCTTTTGCGCTTTGTCGATCCCATCAATGAAGCTCTTGAAATATTTTTCGAAAAATATTCCAAGCAAGACCAGCAGTGGCTGGTGACAAAATTCAGAGAAAGATTCGGCAATGACATTCTTTGCCAAGCCCTAATTAAAAAAATAAAAAATGAAACAGGGCTTTTGGTTTTGAATGGAGTTCGACTTTTGGAAGACGAAAAATTTATAAGAAACTTAGAAAATAGCCGCATAGTTTATATTACTGCTGAACAAAAATTGAGATGGAAAAGGATTTACAACCGGGGTGAAAAAGCGGATGATAATTCAAGTTTTGAAAAATTCCAGGAAATTGAAAAAGCCATTACCGAAATTCATATTCCTGAAATCGGGTCTCAGGCCGATTTTACCATAAAAAACGAAAAAGACTTGCCGAGCCTCCTTGGTTCGGTAGATGAGGTAATGGGTAAAATAATGTAATATGCAATCCCGTTCAAGCGGGATTTTTTTGACCAAAAAAGTTAAAAGTAGTAAAATGGAATAACCTAAAATCTAAAAATATCTTAATATGAAAAAAGCACGAAAAAAAATTGAGAAATTGCCTCGCCCGTCCTGGGATGAAACTTTCATGATGATGGCAAAAATTATGTCCAAAAGAGTAGCTTGCCGCCATCACAAAATAGCTTCTATTTTTGTTGATGAAGATCATAAAATCGTAGCTACCGGATATAACGGTCCGACCGTGGGCGATGTTCACTGCAATGAAGTTGGGTGCGCAAAAATTGATGGCGACCCGGTAACCGGTGAATTAAAGCGCTGCCGCGGGGCGCACAGTGAAATGAATGCTATTATGAATGCCGGAAATCCGACGAGGCTTAAAAATTCGACTCTGTATAATACTGGAACGCCTTGTTACGATTGCATGAAAGCGCTAAATAATCTTGGCGTCAAAAGAATCGTTTATTACGCAGAATATATCCGCATTCAAGATGGCGGAAAGGGCCACGAAAAAGAAAGCGAAATCTGGGAGCTGGCTAAAAAAAGAAAAATAAAACTGGAAAAATTTAAGGGCAATCTAGATTTTTTCAAAAATACTCTAATGGAAGCTAATTAGCATAAATTTATGAACGATAAAAAACATCCTGAACATCAATATCTAGATCTGATGAAAGATTTGATAGATAACGGTGCGGAACAGATTGATGCCGGAACCGGAGTGAAAACCTACAGCTTGTTCGGACGCCAATTGCGCTTTGATTTAAACGAAGGTTTCCCGTTGCTGACGACAAAAAAAGTTTTTTGGAAAGGAGTTCTGCACGAACTACATTGGTTTGCAACCGGCCAATCTAATATAAAATATTTGGTTGACAAAGGCGTTCATATTTGGGATGACTATCCATACCGCATTTATCGGGAAAAAATGCTTCAAGGAATGGAACCTGAAATGACCCAGGATGAGTTTATTGAAAAAATCGCAAAGGAAAATGAATTCGCTCTAAAACACGGGAACTTGCCGCATGTATATGGCGACATGTGGCGCCACTGGCCGGCAACGGACGGCCGCAAAATTGACCAGCTTCAATGGATCATCGATAATGCCAGAAAAGATAAAAGCACTCACAGCGCTCTGCTTACCGCATGGAATCCGGAATTTCTCTACGAAATGGCTGCCCCGGGCCAGGCTTGCCGCTTTCCGATTTGTCATAATATGTTTCAAATCAATGTAAATAATGGCAAATTGTCGCTGCAGCTTTATCAGAGAAGCGCGGACATTTTCCTGGGAGTGCCTTTTAATATTGCCAGCTATGCTTTGCTTACGATGATTCTGGCGCAAATTATTGGTGTCGAGTTCGGAGAGTTTATTCTTACATTTGGCGATGTGCATATCTACGAAGATCATTTTGCTGCTGCGCGCGAGCAACTGGAAAGAAAACCATCACCATTCCCTACTGTTAAATTGGATCCTGCAATAAAAGAAATTAGCGATTTTACGCCCGATAAGGTCGAATTAGTGGGATACCAAGCGCATCCTCAAATAAAAGCTTCGTTATCACCAACGGGCGGCTGGGTTGATGACATCTGGAAGGAATTTGTACAAGACACAAAGAAAAATAAAAAATCATGATTTCAATAATCGTTTGTGTAGGTAAAAATCGCGCTATCGGACGGAATAACCAGCTTCTTTGGCATATCTCGGAAGACTTGAAGCATTTTAAAACAATTACCACTGGCCACACAGTAGTAATGGGAGATCGGACTTTTGATTCCATCGGCAAACCGTTGCCGAATCGAAAAAATATTGTAGTTACCCGAAATAAGGATTTAAAAATCGAAGGCTGTGAAGTGCGTTATTCTCTGGAAGAAGTTTTGGCGGAAGCTAAAAAATCTTCGGAAGAAATTTTTATAATTGGCGGCGGGCAAATCTATAATCAATCTTTACCTTGGGCAGATAAGCTTTATCTAACGATTGTTGATGACACGCCAGAAGACGCTGACACTTTTTTTGATGATTATTCGGAATTCAAAAATATTGTAAAAGAGGAAAAAATGGACAACGGGAAATATAAGTTTACATTTTTAGAATTAACGAAATAAAATATGATCTTAGGCATAAAAAAACTTCACGAATTAGTGGATAAGATAAAATTGGTTGAAAATCTTTGCGAACGGGAAATGAACAATCCGGAAGGTGCGGGATTTGATCTGCGTCTCGGCGAAGTTTATGAACTGGAAGGGGATGGATTTTTAGGTGTTGAAGAAAGGCATACGCCGGAAGCCAAGTTAATTGCGAAATATGAAGAGGGAAAACCGGAAGCGGATAATAATTTTATTTTTGAGCCCGGAAAATATTATCTAATCAAGACGATGGAAAAAGTGAATTTGCCTGTTGATTTAAGCGGAATTATTTTCCCGCGAACCACGATGTTTCGATCGGGACTTGGACTTTTCAACGGTGTTGTGCAGCCGGGATATTGCGGAGAACTGACTTTTGGCGTTTGTAATTTAAGTAAAAGCAGCATCAAAATTTCTTTTGGAGCGCGCGTTGTTCATATCACTTTTCATCAAGTGGACGGCGAGGGCAATCAATACCGCGGACAATGGCAAGGCGGACGGGTCAGCACTGGCGGAAAAGAAACGCAAATTTAAGCCAAAAGTCCGTCCTTGACTAACTTATTAACGGATAGTATAATTTAGGCGCTTGTTATTCTAAACAATGAAAAAATCATCTTTAAATAAAATATCCAAAATAACACTCTTATTTTTAACCGTAGCTCTCATCGGCAGTTTTTGCGTTCAGCTTGTTTCATCTGATTATGGCCAAATGGTCGCGCAAGAGTTTTCCCACACCAAAAGCGCGTCGTCCAATATGATGCCATGTTGTGAGGAAAGCAGCGGACATATCTTGGCTACTCTCGATCTGCCATCAACAAAATATCCTCTGCAGGTCTTGGGTTTGCTATTGATGAGTATTCCGGCGAGTTTGATTTTGTTCGCGAATAAATTTTCCAAATATTCGTTTTCATATTATTCTTTAGCTCCGCTGGGGCCGGATCTTCTGTTGACCGTTATTAAGAAAGAATAAATTTTATAAAATCCTCATCCAAGGGATGTGAGGGTTTTTTTAATTTTTCTTTAACTAACATCAACTTAAGATTTATAATGAATCACGCAAAAAAAATAACTATTCCAATCTCCGGAATGCATTGCCGCTCGTGCGAAATGATGATTGAAGGGAAACTCTCGGAAATTCCGGAAGTCAAGCGGAGCGTCGTGAATTACAAAAAAGGCAGAGCCGAAATCCACTATTCAGCGCAAAAACCTAACACGCGCGAAATTGAAGAAGCGATTCGGGAAGCCGGATATTCTATTGGAGTTTCGGCCAAAAAGCCTTTCTTCAGCCGCAATGCCAGCGATTACAAAGATCTTGGAATTGCGATATTTTTTCTAATTGGCGTTTATCTTGCGTTAAAAAGCTTAGGCATAACCGACATCAAGATTAACGGAGGATCAAATCCTTCCAGCTTGCCAGTAGTTTTTTTAGTCGGCATCACGGCCGGACTTTCCACCTGTATGGCGTTAGTGGGCGGATTAATTCTCGGAATATCATCCCGTCACGCGGAACGGCATCCGGAAGCGACAGCTATCCAAAAATTTCGTCCGCACTTATTTTTTAACGCGGGTCGAATAATTTTTTACGCGCTTCTCGGAGGTTTGCTGGGATCGCTCGGAGCTATTTTCCAATTTTCTGGAACGACTTTGGGAACAATGACGATTCTCGTAGGCTTTGCCATGCTTCTATTGGGACTTAAATTAATCGGAATTTTTCCCCGGCTGGAAAGTAGAGGGTTAACGCTTCCCAAAAGTATAAGTCACCTGTTTGGGATAAAACAGCATGAAAAGGAATATAGCCATGGAAGCTCTTTTATTACAGGAGCGCTGACTTTTTTTCTGCCTTGTGGGTTTACCCAAGCCATGCAGCTTTACGCGGTTAGCACTGGAAGTTTTCAGCGCGGAGGCCTGATTATGGGCGTTTTTGCCATGGGAACCACTCCGGGACTTTTGGGAATTGGCGGGATAACTTCCGTCGTGAAAGGAATATTTGCTAAGCGCTTTTTCAAATTTGCCGGCGTGGTGGTAATTTTGTTGTCGTTGATAAATATTTCCAATGGCTACACCTTGACCGGATGGCAATTAGGAGCGGCCTTGAGCGCCGAAAAAGTTAGCCAATCAGAAACTTCAGATCCGAATGTTACTTTAGAAAACGGAGTGCAGATAGTGCGGATGAAAGAAATTTCCCGCGGCTATTCTCCAAACAAGTTCACTATTAAAAAAGATATTCCCGTTAAATGGATAATCAGCGCGACCGATCCGTATTCCTGCGCTTCAAGCATAATGATTCCCAGTCTTAATATCCGTAAAAACTTAAGGGCGGGAGAAAACATTATTGAATTTACTCCGCGCGAAGCGGGGAGATTGATTTTTTCCTGCGGTATGGGAATGTATGTCGGCGTGTTTAATGTGGCTGACGCGGAAGGTGATGGAACAAATTCTACAATTAGCAATCCACCCTCAACGGCTTCTTCTCCGCCAGAGTCTCCTGTTTCCGCGGGTACGCAGATAATAAAAACCGTTTATACCTATAACACAGATATAAAGCCAAATTCGTTTACTGTTAAAGCCGGACTGCCCGTTCGGTTGGAAGTGGATGTTAAGGAAGATGGGCAGGGCTGTATGAGTACTATTATGGTGCCCGGACTTTACAATACGCCGCAATTGCTGGACAAAGGAAGTAAACTCACAATGGAATTCACGCCGGTCAAAGCCGGGCAATACAACATTACCTGTGCGATGGGAGTTCCCAGAGGTATAATTAAAGTAATAAATAATTAAATAGCAAAAAATAATTTTATGGCAAAAACAATTTTCAAAATAACCGGCATGACCTGTGCCAGTTGCGCGCTCAATAATGAGGGTGAACTTAAAAAAGCCAAAGGAGTCATGAATGCCAATGTTAATTTCGCGTCCAAAAAAGCGCTAATTGAATATGACGAAAATATTACAAGCGAAAAAGATATTCGGCAAATAATCATAGACAATGGATATGGCGTAAAAGAAAATACCGGAATGGGCATGGAAAACCACGAAATGCACAAGACGCACATGAACAGCAGCGAACACGAGCATGAGATGGAAGATGTTAAAAAAGACTGGCAGGCATTTAGCTGGTCGGCTATTTTGAGCTTACCTCTGCTTGCTCAAATGTTTGTTTCAATTAAGGCAGGCTCGATGATTGGGCGGCTAAACTTAATGGAATGGATCAATTTAATTTTAGCTACCATCGTGGTCTTTCACTTCGGCTGGCGTTTTCACAAAATGGCTTTTAAGCAGGCCAAAAAACTCAAAGCCAATATGGACACGCTTATTTCCATGGGAACGCTCGTAGCCTATTTTTACAGCGTTTGGGCATTGTTTAATGGACGGGAAGGATATCTTGAAGCGGCCGCTCTCATTGTCACTCTTATCCTTTTAGGAAAATATTTTGAAGCCAAAAGTATGGGACAAGCCGGGGAGGCTATGAAAAAATTAATGGAACTCGGCGTCAAGAAGGCGCGGGTTATAATTGATAACCAGGAGCGGGAAATAGATATTACCGATATAAAAATTGGCGATGTTCTGCTGGTAAAGCCGAGCGAAAAAATTCCCCTGGATGGAGAAATTTTGGAAGGAGAATCAAATGTTGATGAATCTATGCTCACTGGCGAATCTTTGCCAGTGGAGAAAAAAGTCGGAGCGAAAGTTTTCGGCGCGACCATAAATGAAGACGGGATTTTAAAAATAAAAGTAACGCAAACAGGCGAAGGAACGGTCTTAGCGCAAATCATCAAAACTGTTGAAGAGGCTCAAGGATCAAAAGCGCCTATTCAGAAACTGGTGGACAAAATTTCCGGAATTTTTGTCCCGGTGGTCATCGTTATCGCTCTCCTGACTTTTGCTGGCTGGTATTTCGCGGCGGGAAATTTTTCAATCGCGCTCATAAATGCGGTGGCGGTTTTGGTCATAGCTTGTCCCTGCGCTTTGGGATTGGCTACGCCGACTGCTATTATGGTCGGAACGGGAAAAGGAGCAAAACAAGGAATTCTTTTCAAGACCGGTGAGAGTTTTGAACGGGCGAAAGCCATTTCTTCGGTAATTTTTGATAAGACCGGAACGCTTACTAAGGGAATGCCGAATGTGGAAAAAATTATTCCTAATCCTAAAAACGATTTTACGGAAGAGAAAATTTTAGAAATCGCGGCATCCGTCGCTAAAAATTCCGAACATCCGCTTTCCAAGGCGGTGCAAAAATATGCCGTAGAAAAAAATACCAAAATAGCCGAGCTAAAAAATTTCAAGGAGATAAAAGGCAAGGGAATAATTGCGTCCTTGTCTAAAGACGAGGCGCAGGTAATGCTCGGAAATAAAAAATTAATGGAAGAAAATGGTGTTGATGTTCAATGGATTTTGGAAATCCTGGCTTTAAAAAATTTGGAAAGCGGAACAAAATTATTCGTCGCGCAGGATAAAAAAATCATCGGGTCCATTATCGTGGCTGATGAAATTCGCGCTGAATCAAAAGATATTATTTCGGAACTGAAAAAGATGGGTCTCAAAGTGGCCATGATAACCGGGGATAATGAAGCAACCGCTCGGGCGGTGGCTGGGAAACTTGGAATTGATTCGGTGCTCGCGGAAGTTTTGCCTTCAGAAAAATCCAGCCGGGTTAAGGAGTTACAAAACAACGGAGAGAAAGTTGTTTTTGTGGGAGACGGGATAAATGACGCGCCGAGTCTGGTTCAGGCGGACTTGGGAATAGCGATGGGCAGCGCGACTGACATCGCCAAAGAAGCTGGACAGATAATTCTAATGCAAAACAATTTAAAGAAAGTCGTGGAAGCTCTCAAACTTTCCCGGCGCACTTTCAACGCCATAAAGCAAAACTTATTCTGGGCTTTTTTCTACAATGTTATTGCCATTCCTCTGGCCGTGGCTGGCTTTTTGAATCCGGCGATCGCGGCGGGAGCTATGGCTTTCAGTTCGGTTTCTGTTGTTTTCAATAGCCTCCGAATTTACAAAAAATAAATAATTATTGATAAAAATATGGAAAAAAGCGAACAAGCGGGGGAACAAGAGGCAGGAGAAATAAATCATAAAATGACCGAAGGAAAGGATAAAAATAATTGGAGCTTGTCTAGAACAGCATAGTAAATTATGCTAATTCTATGACCAAGCGGTTGATTAAAAATTCGAAATTAACCAATAGGCAAATCAACAAATTAATTAGTTTTTTCGTTCTGGAAGTGTCGG
>Ga0334722_10000066_pt1 | contig 150389 bp, 137 predicted proteins | sample C3_bottom_MG_FD_207210 | JGI IMG/M metagenome (GOLD analysis project Ga0334722, IMG submission 207210) | Sediment microbial communities from Yellowstone Lake, YNP, Wyoming, USA - C3_bottom | ecosystem: Environmental > Aquatic > Freshwater > Lake > Sediment | place: USA: Wyoming | collected... | reverse complement strand
GGCTCCTCACCTCGCTCGCCACCACCGCGAAGCCCCGCCCCTGCTCCCCGGCCCGCGCCGCTTCCACCGCCGCGTTCAGCGCCAGGATGTTGGTCTGGAACGCAATCCCGTCGATCACGCTGATGATGTCCACGATCTTCTTCGACGATTCGTTGATCGAACTCATCGTGCCCACCACCTCGCCCACCACCCGCCCCCCCTTCACCGCCACTTCCGAGGCGCTCGCCGCCAATTGATTCGCCTGGCGCGCGTTCTCCGCGTTCTGCTTCACCGTCGAAGTCAGCTCTTCCATGCTCGAAGCCGTCTCCTCCAGCGAACTCGCCTGCTCCTCGGTGCGCTGGCTCAAGTCGGCGTTGCCCGAGGCGATCTCGCGCGTCGCCGTCGACATCGCATCGGTCCCGCTCCTGACTTCGCCCACGATCCGCTGCAGGCTCGCGTTCATTTCCTTCAGCGCCTGCAGCAGCTCCGCCGTCTCGTCCCGCCCCACCACCTCGATCTCCGAGGTCAGGTCGCCTCCGGCTATGCGCCCCGCCAGATCGATCGCGTGCTTCAGCGGCCGCACTATCACCCGGCTCATGAAAATCGATATGCCCACCGAAATCCCCAGCGCCAGCACCAGAATGGTGAGCACCACCACCACCAACCGGCTGTAGGCCGCGCCGGCGCTGTCGTAGTCCTCCTGCGCCAGGCGCATTTCCGCCTTGACCAGCGCCTTGAAATCCTTGAGCATCTCCTGGAAGCTGCTATCGGCGGTCTGCATCGCTGCCATCCCGGTATTGACGTCGACCATGCTCAGCTCGATGGCGTCGTCGGATAGCTTGCGGTACTTGGACAACTGCTTGACCACGCTCTCCGCGACCTTGCGCTCGTCTGCGTCCAGCCCCGGGCGGGCGCCGAACGCCGTGATGTTCTTGATCATCTCGTCGATTTTCGCCTTTTGCCCGTCGGTGATCTGCTTGATCTTGTCTTCCTTCAGGTTGCCGATCCAGGTGAACAGCCGATACACGCTGGAATGCACTTCGGTGATTTCCTGGGACGAGTTCGCGGCAAGCTGGTAATTGGCGAACCTGTCGTTGAACAGCTCGCTCAAGGCCCACTGCTGGCGCGCCAGTCCGCTATAGGACATCGCCCCCAGCGCCAGGAGGAAAATAATCGCCACACCCGGCGCCACTAGAATCTTTTGCCAAACTTTCATGATATTGGTCCTCGGTTGTCCCGCACGCAGTCAACGCCGCAAATGGATTGCAGCGCCCCTCCCGCTGCCTGCCCCTGCAGGCGCAGCCGGCCGCGGACCCGGTCCGCCGCCGGCCCCGCTGCCGCTATTTGTACACGCCGCCGCACACCACGGTTTCCTCGAGCCGCTCGCAATACATCGTCTTCGGCTCGACTTTCCGGCTCACCGGGTTGGTGAACTTGTAGTCCTGCCAGAAGCTGGCCTTGGTTTTGCCCAGTTGGACGCGCTCCTTCACGAACTCCTTGCCGTCGACGTCCTTGAGATCAATCAGCACACGCCCTATCATCTTTTCGTTGGCGCCGTGGGCCCATACCTTGCCGTCGAGCCCGTAGACCACCAGATACAGGTCACGGTCCGTGAACTGGCCCTGCTTGTTGCTGATTTCGGCATAGCCTTTCTGGACGCCGTTGGCCTTGATATAGGCGACACCTTTTTTCACCATCGCCTCGGCTTCCTTGGCGTTCGCATGTTGCTGCGCCCAGGCGCCGCTGCAGGCGATCGCTGCCGCCGCCGCCAATGCCGTCACCACCAACTGTTTCACACCATTTCCGTTCATTGCAGCTCTCCTCCAGTCAAATTAAGAAAAATGCCATCCCGCTCCTTCTGCATCGTCCGGCGCCTGCACCAGCGCGGCGTTTCGCAACACCGCGCCCGCCGCTATTTCTTGTACACGCCGGCGCATACGACAATGTCGTCCATGCGCTCGCAATACATCGACTTCGGCTCGATCTTCTTGCTCACCGGGTTGCTGAACTTGTAGTCCTGCCAGAAGCTGCTCTTGCTCTGGGCCAGTTCCATGCGCTCCCTGATGAACGGCTTGCCGTCGACGTCCTTCAGATCGAGCAGGTTGCGGCCGGCCATTTTTTCATTGGCCCCGTTCACCATTACCGTCCCGTCGAGCTTCCAGATCGTCAAGTACAAATCGCGGTCGAAGAACTGCCCCTGCTTGTTGGCGGCCTCGGCATAGGTTTTTTCCTTGCCGTTGGCTTTGATGTAGCCAACCCCTTTCTTCACCATCGCTTCGGCCTCTTTGGCCGTTGCGCCTTCTGCCGCCCAGGCCCCGCCGCCCGCGAAGGTCACACTCGCCGCGGTTGCGATGGCCAACATGCTTTTCACAAAACTGCGCTTCATTCGCTTTCTCCCGTGATTAAAAAAAACGCGCGGCCGATGTCCTGCATCGGCCTGCGCCCGGCGATGCCGTTCAGTGCAGCGCATCCATCAGCGCCATGTCGCTGCCGGTCATCAATTTCTCGATGTCGACCAGGATCAGCATGCGCGCGTCGACCGTGCCCAACCCGGTGATGTACTTGATGTCGAACGACGAGGAAAAGTCCGGCGCCGGCCGGATCTGCTCGGGCCCGAGCTGAATCACGTCCGAGACCCCGTCCACCACCATGCCGACCACCCGCCCGGCGACGTTGAGCACGATCACCACCGTCAGCTCGTTGTATGCCGCCTCGCCGAGATTGAACTTGATCCGCATGTCCACGATCGGCACGATGATGCCGCGCAGGTTCACCACGCCCTTGATGAACGCGGGCGCGTTCGCGATCGTGGTCACCTGCTCGTAGCTGCGGATTTCCTGCACCTTGAGGATTTCGATGCCGTATTCCTCCTTGCCCAGGGTGAAGGTCAGGAACTCCTCGCGCTCCACGGTCCCGCCTGTCACCGGCCTCGCCGCCCCGGTAGTAACCTGCATTGCCTCGCTCATTTTTTTCGCTCCTTGCAAAATCGAATGATTCAATGCCGACGTCGCGGCCAGGCCAGATCCGCGCCCGGCAATCGTTTCGGTCGATACCAGCCATTACGGCATGCCAGCCGCAAACTTGACTCCGGCTTCACGCGGCCTTGCGCTCTTCTTCCCGCGAGGACAGGCGCACCAGCGCCTCGACGTCGAGGATCAGTGCAACCTTGCCGTCGCCCATGATGGTTGCGCCCGACACGCCCGCGACCTTGCGGTAATTCGTCTCCAGGCTCTTGATCACCACCTGGTGCTGCCCGAGCAGGTCGTCGACGAACATCGCGCTCTTCGCGCCTTCGGATTCGACGATAACCATGATGCCGCGCTCGAACTCCGTGACCCTCGGCCGCACGTTCAAAACCTCGTGCAGCGTGACCACCGGCAGGTACTCGCCGCGCACGTGCACCACGGTGCCCGACCCGGCGATGGTCTTGATGTCCTGTTTTGCCGGCTGCAGCGACTCGATGATGAAGGTGAGCGGCACGATGAACACTTCCTCGCCCACCGACACCGACATGCCGTCCAGAATCGCCAGAGTCAGGGGCAGCCGCACCGATATGCGGGTGCCGACGCCGAGCGTCGATTCGATCTCGACGCGCCCGCCCATGGCGTAGATATTGCGCCTGACCACATCCATGCCGACGCCGCGGCCCGACACCGCGGTCACGACTTCGGCGGTGGAGAACCCGGCTTCAAAAATCAACTGCCACACGTCCTGGTCGGACATGGTGTCGCTCACCTGCATGCCTCGCTCTCTTGCCTTGGCGAGGATCTTTTCCCGGTTCAGGCCGGCGCCGTCGTCGCCCACCTCAATGACGATGTTGCCGCCCTGATGGAAGGCGCGCAGGGTAATGGTGCCCACGGCGGGCTTGCCCGCGGCGACGCGCTTCTCCGGCGACTCGATGCCGTGATCAAGGCTGTTGCGCACCAGATGGTTGAGCGGATCGGCGATTTTCTCGATCAGCCCCTTGTCCAGCTCCGTGCCTTCGCCCACGGTCTTCAGCTCGACCTGCTTCCCGAGCTTGCCCGCGAGGTCGCGCACCACGCGCGGGAAGCGGCTGAACACGAAGGAGATCGGCATCATGCGTATCGACATGACCGATTCCTGCAGGTCGCGGGTGTTGTGCTCGAGCTGCGCGAGGCCGGTGCGCAGCGACTCGTACAGCACGGCATCGACACGCGACGCAGTCTGCGCCAGCATCGCCTGGGTAATCACCAGCTCGCCCACCAGGTTGATGAGCTGGTCGACTTTCTCGACGCCGACGCGGATCGAGGTGGTTTCGGCATCGGCGCGGTCGCTGGCGCGGCGCCCGCGCTTGAGCGGCGCGTCCTCTGCCGCATCGCTCGCCCGTCTGCCGAAATTGTCCCCGTCGGTCGCGCCCGCGCCCAGCCTCTGCCCTTCGGCCGCGGGTTTGCCCGCGCTTTCGCCGCCGGCTGGAGCAGCTAGCGCTTCCTCGGTGAAAAAGCCGTACGAGTCCAGGGCCGCGGCGCCCGGGCTGGCGCCCGGTGCGGGTCCCGCGGCTGCCGCCGGTGCCGCCGGGATCTGCGCTCCGGTCAGAATCGCATAAAGGTTTTCCGGACTCGGATCGACCCGCCCGGTTCCGCCCGGGGCCGCGGCCGGCGCGGCGTCCACCGCAGCCACGGCCTCGGCTGGCCCCGCCTGCGCCAGATCATTCAGCTGCCGGCAGATGTCCGCCACCGCCTGCGCGTCGACCTCGCTGCCGAATTGCCGGCCGGCGAGCTGCATCTTGATCACATCCACTGCTTTGAGAAACACGTCCACCATCTCGACCCGCAGACGCAACTCGTCATTCCGGAGCTTGTCCAGCAGGGACTCGAGTACATGTGTGGTCTCGGTGATTTCGTTGAAGCCGAAGGTGGCGCTGCCGCCCTTGATCGAGTGTGCGGTGCGAAAGATCGCGTTCAGCGCGTCCTTGCCCGGCTCGGCCACGTCGAGTTCGAGCAGCAGCCGCTCCATTTCCTCCAGAAGTTCTGCCGACTCCTCGAAAAACACCTGGTAGAACTGGCTCATGTCGATGGTCATTGCGGGTCCTCAATGCGTTGTATTGCTTGAATCGTTCGGGGTCGGCGCACCCGGTGTTCAGCCCAGCACTTTCTGCACCACATCGATCAGGCGCTGCGGATCGAAAGGTTTGACCAGCCAGCCCGTGGCCCCTGCCGCCTTGCCCTGGCTTTTCATATCCGCGCCCGATTCGGTGGTCAGGATCAGGATCGGTGCGGAGCGATAATCGGGAAGCAGGCGCAGCGAGCGCACCAGCGTCAGCCCGTCCATGCGCGGCATGTTCTGGTCGGTGAGCACCAGATTCATCGGCCGCGCCTTGGCTTTGGCCAGCGCATCGACGCCGTCCACGGCTTCGATCACCTCATAGCCCGCGCTTTTCAGCGTGAAGGACACCATGCTCCGGATGGAGGCCGAATCGTCGACTGCAAGTATGCTTTTAGCCACGCTGCTTCCTTCTCTCATCCCATATCAGAACAGCTCGATTTCCCCCGCGTGCATCAACTCCTGTCGCACCGGGCTCGCCGCCTTGCCTTGCTCCAACTGCTGCAACAGACCCCGCACCTGCGCCACCAGATCCACTTGCCCCGGGGCGCGCCCCCGGACCAGCGCCACTGCCGGGTCCGCTTGCGCGCCCGATACCGCGCGGATCCGGTGCATCACCTGCTCCAGCGCTTCGAGCTCCCGCCGCACATGGCCCAGTTTCTGACCAACCACGTCGCGGAACTGCAATGCCGTCACCGCACCGTTTACGTCGTTCGCGACGCGCTCGACGGCGGCACGCAGGCGTTCCGCCTCCGGGGTCCCCTGCGCCCCAGCCGCCGCCCGTTCAAGCTCGCCCTGGTGCCGGCGCGTCTCATCGCTCACGCTGTTGAAGGCCGTCATCAGCTGCGCGATGGCGTGTGCCAGCAGTTCGTCCACGCGCAGCAATTCCATGCACGCCCGCTGCATCTCCAAGCCCATCGCCCGCGCCAGGCCGTCGATCACGGTCCGGGTTTCACCGCCGGCCGCGGCCAGGGCCGCGCTTGCCGCGCGCTGCCCGGCCGCAAGCGCCTGCAGCAATACCCCCGCCCAGCCCAAGGCCACGACGCCCAGCGTCCACAGGTATATCGGCTCGAATTCGGCGGACTTGAAGAACACAAGCGCCGCAACGGCGGCCAGCGTCCATCCGGTTCCCGTGAGGAGCGCCCGTTTGTAGGCGCCGTTAGCTTGCACTTGCCGTTTGCTCCAAAATTGCTCGTGGTTGGCGGTTCGCTTTCTGCCCGGTCACCTTATCAGGCGGGCGCGCGCGCAATACCGCGAGTAACGTGGGAAAACACGGTCAATTTGAGCGAACCCGGACCCGTCGCGCCGGGTTACAGTGCAGGCACCGCGAAGCCGGCGCAATCGATGCGTCCGGATGTCATGGTTAGGCCTCGCGGCTATATAATGGCGTCACTGTTGCACCTGCACCGGAAGCGGAGACCTCTTGATCAGCACTTCTCAGGACGAGCAAGCACTGCACGCGCTCAATGCCGAATTGCGACAGCGAGCGCACGACAGCGCGCTGCAACTCGAAGCGACCGCAAGCGAACTCGAAGGATTCGGTTCTTCCCTGTCCCACGACCTGCGCGCGCCGCTGCGCAGCATCGAGGGCTTCAGCCGGCTGCTGCTCGAGCCCCCCTACACCGGGCAGCTCGACGCCACCGGACAGGACTACCTGCAGCGCATCCACCGCGCCAGCCTGAGGCTGGCGCAAATGATGGAAGAGATGCTGCAACTGGTGCGCCTCGCGCGAAACGGGGTCAAGTCCGAGCGCGTCGATTTGAGCCGCATGGCCGAGGAGATACTCGCCGGGCTGCAGGCCGGGGCGCCGGCGCGCCGGGTCGAAACCGTGGTGGAGCCGGACATCGTGGTTGCCGGCGACGCACAGTTGCTGCGTCTTGCCCTGGAGCATCTGCTTGGCAACGCGTGGAAATTCACCGGCAAGCAAGACGCCGCCAGCATTTTTTTCGGCCGCGAGACCGAGGACGGCGTTCCGGCGATCTGCGTGCGCGACAACGGCGCCGGCTTCGAGCAGAAATACGCGGACAAGCTGTTTCGCGCCTTCCAGCGGCTGCACAGCGGGAGCGAATTCGAAGGCAGCGGCATCGGCCTGGCCAAAGTGCGGCGCGTGATGCACGCGCACGGCGGGCGCGTCTGGGCGCAGGGACAGCGAGGCGTGGGGGCAAGTTTTTATTTCACCCTGCCCGGCATGGCGCCGGCAGCGGCGACCAGCACCGAACATTCACATGAGCAATAGTGAACTGCACATACTGCTGGTCGAAGACTCGCCTGACGATGCCGAGTTGCTGAAGCAGACGCTGCTCCAGGCCGGACTCCGGCTGACGCTGCACCGAGTCGACTCGGCCGAAGGCATGGCCGAAGCGCTGGCGCAAACCACCTGGGACATGGTGATCTCGGATTACAACCTGCCCGGTTTCAGCGGCCGCGAGGCCCTGCGCATGCTGCGGGCGCACTCGTCCTACATCCCGTTCATCGTGGCCTCGGGCCGCATCGGCGAGGAAGAAGCGGTGGCGCTGATGAAATCAGGAGCCGACGACTACGTCATGAAGGATCGGCTGGCGCGGCTGGTTCCTGCGGTGGAGCGTAGTCTGCGGGACGCGCACAACCGGCATGAGGCGCGGCTGGCGCAACTCGCCTTGCGCGAGAGCGAGGCGCGCTTCAAGGCCATCGTCTCGAACATGCCCGGCATGGTATTCCGCTTGCAGGTCGGCAGCGGCGACCAACTCTCGTTTGCTTATGTAAGCGACGGCTGCCAGGCACTGTTCGATCTTCCTGCGCAGGCCTTGCGCCAGGACGCGCAGGCGTTTTTCGACAGCGTCCTGCCCGAGGACCTGCCATCGTTGATGACATCGATGCAGGCCGCATTCCGGCGGTGCAGCAACTGGAACTGGGAAGGCAGGATACGCGTCGCCGGAAGCAAAGAGGTCAAGTGGGTGGACCTGCGCTCGCGCCCGCGCGTGCTCGACGACGCTAACAGGTGCTGGGAAGGCATAGTCTCCAACATTACGCAGAACAAGACTGCCGACCTCGAGATCCGGCGCTCGCGCGAGAATCTGGGCCGGCTGTCGGCGCACGTCGACACCGTCAAGGAGCAGGAACGCAGCCGCATCGCGCGCGAAATCCACGACGATCTCGGCGGCACGCTGACCGCGATCAAGATCATGTTGATGCGCTTGGGCCAGGGGCTGCAGACGGCGACGGCGGAAATGCTGCACCGCCTGCATTCGACCGAAGCCCTGGTCGATAGCGCGATGGAAGTCACGCGCCGCATTGCCACGGAGCTGCGTCCGGGCATCCTCGATCTGGGTATTGTCGCCGCCATCGAATGGCAGGCGTCCGAGTTCGAAAAACACATGGACACGAGCTGCGTGGTGACCTGCGCGTACAAGGAGATTCCGCTGGACGCCAAAGTGTCGATCGCGCTGTTCCGGATTTTTCAGGAGACGCTGACCAACATCGCCAAGCACTCCGGCGCGACCCGGGTGGAAGTCGAACTCGAGGCGGACGAGGACAGCGTCATGTTGCAGGTGCACGACAACGGCTACGGCATCGCCACGGAGGATCTGGCGAAACCGCAGGCGTTCGGCATCCTCGGCATGCAGGAACGCGCGCGCAACCTCGGCGGCGAAGCCGGCGTGCGCAGAACGCGCACCGGCACCGCAGTCAAGCTGCGTCTGCCGCGAGCGCTGCAGGAAACCGCGGCGGAACCGGCCGCCGACGCGCAGCTACCGCATTTCGAAAGCGCCGTGCAGGCGCGGCTTGCACTCCAGGAGCGCGAGCCCAACACCAAAGGATTTGCCAGAACATGATACGGGTGCTCATCGCCGACGACCACGCCATCCTGCGCCGCGGGCTGGCACAGATCATTGCCGAAGCCGGCGACATGCAGGTCTGCGCCGAGGCCGAAACCGGCGCGGAGACAGTCAAGCTCGCGCGCGAGAACGCGATCGACGTGGTGCTGCTCGACATCACCATGCCCGACCGCAACGGCCTGGACACACTGAAGCAACTGAAGAAGGAAAAACCCAAGCTCGCCGTGCTCATGCTCAGCATGCATCCCGAGGAAACCTACGCCCTGCGCTCGATCAAGGCGGGCGCCTCGGGCTATCTCAACAAGCAAAGCGCTCCGGCTCTGCTGGTCACCGCGATACGCAAGGTAGCGGCCGGCCGCCGCTACATCAGCCCTGCGGTCGCCGAAGCGCTGGCCGGAACCATTGCGGACGGCGCGGATCGCCCCGCGCACGCAACCCTGTCCGACCGCGAATACGAAACCATGCGCCTGATCGCCTCCGGCAGGACGCTGTCCCAAATCGCCGCGGAAATGCACCTCAGCGCCAAAACCGTGAGCGTCTATCGCGCGCGGCTGCTGGAAAAAATGCAGCTCAAGAACAACTCCGAACTGACCCATTACGCGCTGAAGAACCAGCTGGTGGATTGATCAGCCTTCCATCACCCCTCGCCGCTGTTGGCGGAGTTGGGGCGTTCGGATTTGGCGCCCACGCTTGAAGAAGAAGCAACCCTAAGCCCCTTTTGCCTTTATCCAGAACCCTGTTTTTGGTGCGGATACGCTTTTCATCCGCACCAAAAACAGGGTTGGCGCGCGGAGCGCGCAATGGTCGAAAAGCGGCGTTGACGGTCATCGCGGGATAGATCGAGCTGGCGCTCGGTCTTGCGCGGCCGGCGTCCCGTCCGCGCGGATCGCCGATAGCACACGGACGAGAATCCGTCCGTGTGCTATCGGCGATCTTGGATAAAAGCAACCCCATCGATCTTGAGACACCAAGCTAAAGTTTCCCCGCGCGCTGCCGATATAAGTCATCGAGCAGCCGCTTTCCACATGCGCCTGCCCCCAGACAAAACATGAGCGAACTCACCAACCCGTCAGATATTGCCCGGGAGACCCTGCGTCTGCTGGCCTCGCGCCGCATCGCCCCCACTCCGGACAGCTATCGCCAGCATTACCAGGAGATTTCCGGCCAGCCGGAGGTCGACCAGAAAGCCGTTGCCGCGACCTGGGCGCAGCTGATCCCGGACCTGTTGAAGCAATGGGAGATGCGTCACAGCGGCCTCACCATCGCGCGAAAGCGCGAGGGCCTGGAGCGGGTCCTGGGCGTGCCTGGATCCGACCCGGCGCGCCTCGCTGACAAGCTGCGCAAGCTGGTGAGCTCCTGGTCGGAGACAGCCCCGGCGCCAGCCGAGGAACCCGGCCTGCCGGATCAAGCGGCGGCAACGGAGATCAACCCGGCCGCCCGGCGGTCTGCCGCCCAGCCAGCCGCCCCTGCAGTCGATGCCGAGAGCGGGCTTGCCGAGTTGCGCGAGTTGCTGGCCCAGACCCTGGAATTCGCGGTGGTCTCGCACCTGGGACAGGCGCCTGATCTGGCCGAGGAAGCAGGCGCTCTGGCCAGGACGGCGCGCGCCGCCACCGAAAAAAGTGCCATCGCCAGCCTGACGGCCGCGCTGCGCCAGTTCTGGTTCAAACTCGAATTGCGCGGCAGCGACAACGCCGAATTGCACCAGGGCTTGCTGCGCCTGCTGCGCCTGCTCATCGACAATACGCATGAATTGCTGAGCGAGGACCAGTGGCTGCGCGGCCAGGTGGCGATGCTGCAGGAGATTGTCGCCCGCCCACTCGATCTCGCCGCCATCGCCGAGGCCGAGCGCCAACTCAAGGAAGTGATCTTCAAGCAGGGCACGCTCAGAAACAGCCTGCAGGAGGCGAAGGCGGCGCTGAAGCAGCTGATCAGCCGTTTCATCGATCGGCTCGGCGACCTGTCCGAAAGCACCGGCGGCTACCACGACCGCCTCGAGGGCTATGCGCAGAAAATCCGCCAGACCGACGACATCAGTCAGCTCAACGTCGTGCTCGACGACCTGCTGACGGACACGCGCGCGGCCCAGATCGACGCCGCGCGCACCCGTGACGAACTGATCGCGGCGCGGCGCCAGGTCGAAGCGGCCGAGATCAAAGTGAAGGAACTGGAACGCGAGCTGGCGCAGGCGAGCGAACTGGTGCAGGAGGACCAGCTCACCGGCGTGCTCAACCGCCGCGGCCTGGAGGATGCCTACCAGCGCGAGGCGGCGCGCGCCGAGCGCACCGGCAAACCCCTGTGCGTGGGCCTGCTCGACGTGGATAATTTCAAGCAACTGAACGACACCCACGGCCACCAGACCGGCGACGAGGCGCTGCAGCACCTGGTGCGCGTCACCAAGCGCACCATGCGCCCGAGCGATGTGCTCGCGCGCTACGGCGGGGAAGAGTTCCTGCTGCTGCTGCCGGAGACCGAGCAGGACGAGGCGGTCGAGGTGATGGTCAGGCTGCAGCGCAACCTGACCAAAGCGTTTTTCCTGCACAACAACGAACGCGTACTCATTACTTTCAGCGCCGGCGTGGCGCAGCGCCGCGCAGACGAGCCCCAGACGACGATCGTCGAGCGCGCCGACCAGGCCCTGTACCAGGCGAAACGCAGCGGCAAAAATCGCGTCTGCCCGGCCTGAGGCGCACGGCGCGCGGTCCGGACCACGAACCGCGAAATGCGGCGGATTTCCCCCTCTTCTTCCGGTCTTGCACCCCCTCGACCCGATGTTAGCCTAGCTCCGTCTGCCGATTCCCTGGACATTCCCAGGCGGCGTGCTAAGGAGAGCAAATGATGGGAAGCGAATTGGACCGGGGCGTGCTGCGCCTCGCGCCCCCTCCCCGGACGGGGGGCATAAGGCGCGCAGCGCGCACCTCGGGCAGGACACCGCTGGCCACAGCCCCGACCGACTATTACAAGCGCATTGAGACTTACGCGGAAAAGATCCGCGCGACCCAGGATGTGCGCAACATCATCGGCCTCCTGGACGAAGCGCTGAACGAAACCCGCGCGCTGCACACCGCCAACGAAATGGCGATCGTACGTCAGCAGGTGATCCTCGCCGAACAGCGCATCGAGCACTTGAAGGGCGAACTTGAACTGGTGAACAAGCTGGTGCGCGAAGATCAACTCACCGGCGCGCTCAACCGGCGCGGCCTGGACGACGCGCTGGCGCGCGAGGCGGCGCGCGCCGAACGCGCGGACACGCCCCTGTGCATCGCGCTCCTCGACATCGACAATTTCAAACGCATCAACGACACCTACGGCCATCAGGTGGGCGACATCGTGCTGGTGCACCTGGTCGCGATCATCAAGGAAACGATACGCACCAACGACCTGATCGGGCGCTACGGCGGCGAGGAATTCCTGCTGCTGCTGCCGGATTCGCGCCTGGAGGAAGCCGTCGCGGTAATGAACCGGCTGCAGCGCGAAATTGCGCGCAAACCGATCGTATGGGGCAACAAGACGCTGCTGGTGACGTTCAGCGCCGGCGTCGCCGCGCGCGATACGGGCGAGGGCGAAAGCGCTCTCCTGAGCCGTGCCGACAAGGCCTTGTACGACGCCAAGCACTCAGGCAAGGACCGGGTGATCGTCGCCGGCTGAATGATTCAACCCGGGGAACGCGCGCATCGACCAGGGATTTCAGTATTCCAAAACCCTGCCGTTATCGCGCTCTTCCCTGGCATTGGCGCCGCGCGCCTGCCATCGCGCCACTGCACCACCGCCCTGCGCGCCGACGCCAATCGCACCGACGGCCTGCGCATAATTCTGTTTCAAAGCAATAACTAAGCGGCTGCTTCCAGCGCGCCGCCACGCCGCGTAACCGGCGCTTCCAATCGCGCTCGGCGCACAAACGCAAGAAAACCCTAAACCTTTTCCAGAGAATATCCGATAACTGTTGCAACGGCGGTTTCAATGCTTCGGCGACGAAGCTAACCAACGTGCCCGGCCGAACGCCGGATTTTTCTCAAACACACGGCAAAGGAGATTCATCATGGCTTCAGTCATCAACACCAACATCGCGTCGCTGAATGCGCAACGCAACCTCAACAATTCGGCGTCCGCATTGCAGGTCTCATTGCAACGCCTGTCCTCGGGCCTGCGTATCAACAGCGCCAAGGACGACGCGGCCGGCATGGCCATTTCCAGCCGGATGACGGCGCAGATCAACGGCCTCAACCAGGCCGCGCGCAACGCCAACGACGGCATTTCGCTCGCGCAAACCGCGGAAGGTTCGCTCAACGCGATTTCGGACAACCTGCAGCGCCTGCGTGAACTGTCGGTACAGTCGGCCAACGCCACCAACAGCTCCTCGGATCGCGCCTCGCTGGATGCGGAAGCGGCCCAGTTGACGGCGGAAATTAGCCGCGTCGCCAGCACCACTCAATTCAACGGCGTCAACCTGCTCGACGGTTCGTTCAGCGCCCAGGCCTTCCAGGTCGGCGCCAATGCCAACCAGACGATCACGGTCAGCTCGATTGCCGATGCGCGCGCAACCGGTTTGGGCAGCAACATCCTGAACGGTGTGGGCACGGTCATCGGCGCAGGCGGCGTAGGCGTCACCAAGGCGGCAGCCGCGGACCTCACCGGCGGCAATACCGTCGGCATCGAGGCCGGCCTGACCATCACCACGACCGGCGGCGGCACCACGGCAGCCTTCGGCTACGCGGCCAACTCCGACGCCAAGGTCGTCGCTGCGGCGATCAACACCAACGCAGCCGGCGTCGGCGTCACCGCCACCGCCAGCAACAGCGCCAGCCTGAGCGGCGTTTCCGTCGCCGGCACCGTGTCCTTCGACCTCAACGGCACTACGGTCACTGCCGCCGTCGCGGATCCGACCGACCTCACCGCATTGATGGGCGCGATCAACGGCGCGCAGGGTGCCACCGGCGTGACCGCTGCCTTTACCAGCAGTTCGACCAAAGGCGGCCTGACCCTGTCAACCACCGACGGCCGCGACATCAGCATCCTCAACTACGACAACACCGGTGGCGCAGGTACCGCAACCGCCGTGTTCTCCGGTGTGACGCTGACCGACGCCGGCAACGACTCCTCCATCAAGAGCGGTTCGGTGTCCTTGAGCAGCAGCAAGGGAACGATCACCCTGGCCGGCGCGAATACCGACGTGTTCAGCGCCGCTGCCCAGGCGAGCGCGTTCTCGTCGCTGTCGAGCATCAGCCTCACCAGCGCCGCCAATTCGCAACTCGCGATCGCGGTGATCGACGCAGCGCTGAGCCAGGTCAACGTTTCGCGCGGCGACCTCGGCGCCTACCAGAACCGCTTCATGTCGGCGGTTGCCAACCTCGCAACGACCTCGGAAAACTTGTCTGCTTCGCGCAGCCGGATCCAGGACGCGGACTTCGCGGCTGAAACAGCGGCGATGACCCGTGGCCAGATTCTGCAGCAAGCCGGCACCGCGATTCTCGCGCAAGCGAACTCGCTGCCGAACAGCGTGCTGTCCCTGCTCAAGTAAGCGTAAGCAGCATGAAGTAAGCCCCGGCCGGGATCTTCCCGGCCGGGGATTTTCGCTCAGCTCAAGGAGCACAGAACATGAAGATCGGTACGGCTCCGCCACCCGCGGCCGGATCGAAAGCAGCGCCGGCCGCACATTTGCCGGGCGCGTCCGCAGCAACAGCGGCGGGATCACCGCCCTCTGCGCCCGTGCACCCTGTCGCGCAACCGCAGCCGCCCGCAAGCGCGGAGGCGGCGAAACAGGCGGCAGCCCGGATCAACGAATTTCTGAAGTCCTCCTCGGCGAACGTCGAGTTTACCGTCGATGCCGCGTCGGACAAGGTCATCGTGCGCGTCATCGATACCGAGACCCACCAACTCATACGGCAAATGCCGACCGAGGAAACGCTCGCCATTTCGCGCGCGCTCGACCGGCTCTCCGGCCTGCTGATGGCGCAAAAAGCCTGATCGCTTGCCGTCGAGAAACGGCTGAAGGATCAGGAAACAGGCGCACCGGTCATCCTGCCCTCCCGGCGATCGGCCCCTGCCTCGGCGGACATGGAAGGGGCCAAGCAAGGGATCGGACCCGTCCCGTCCGGCGCGCCCTTTTTGAACTGCCTGATAGCGGGTGTTTTGCCTTTGTGCTTAAAGGATTGCCCGGCAGGCGCCGATATTAAGCTGTAGCGGTTATCCACAGGAAGGTGCGCATATGGCAGTGACCTTGTCCGGCATCAGCGGCACCCTGAACGCGGCCGGCGTCGGCTCCGGCCTCGATGTCAAGTCCCTGGTGAGCCAGTTGATGGCGGTGGAGCAGCGGCCGCTGAACCTGCTCGCCACCCAGGAAGCCAGCTACTATGCGAAATTGAGCGGCCTGGGCTCGGTCAGCGGCGCCCTGTCCAACCTGCAAACCGCGGCGAAGTCGCTGGTGACGGCGAGCACCGATGCGTTCATGACCTCGGTCAGCGACAGCACGGTGCTCACGGCCTCGGCCGCCAGCACTGCGGTCGCCGGCAGCTACACCGTCGCCGTAAGCGCCCTGGCGCAGCAGCAAAAGCTCATTTCCGCCGGCGTGACCGGCAGCACCGACAAGATCGGCGCCGACGTCAGCACCACGCTGACCTTCCAGTTGGGCACGATCAGCGGCGGCACGCTCACCGACGGCATTTACACCGGCGCAAGCTTTGCCGCCGATCCGGCCAAGGCGTCGGTCGCCGTGACCATAGACAGCAGCAGCAACACGCTCGCCGGCATCCGCGATGCGATCAACGCGGCCGCTGCCGGCGTGACCGCCACCATAGTCAACGACGGCAGCGGCTCGCCCTATCGCCTGAGCCTGACTTCGAACGACACCGGCGCCGCCAGCAGCCTGAAGCTGACGGTGAGCGGCGATGCGGCGATCGATGCACTGCTCGGCTACGACCCGCAGACTCCCAACCAGAATCTCACCCAGACCCAGGCGGCGCAGAATGCGCAGCTCAAGGTCGACGGCGTGAGCATCAGTTCGGCCAGCAACTCGGTCGCCGATGCCATCCAGGGCGTAACGCTGAATCTGGCCAAAGCCAGTCCCGAACCCGCCCCGGAGACGGCGACGGTCACGGTGCAGCGCGACAGCAGCAGCCTGACGGCAACGCTGACCGCGCTGGTCAACGGCTACAACAACGCGAACAAGGCGGTCGCCAGCGCCACCGCCAAGGGCGCAGCGCTGCAGGGCGACTGGGCAGTGCTCGGCCTGCAGCGCCAGGTGCGCACGATCCTGGGCAGCGCCCAGTCCACCGGCGGAAGCTACACCATGCTGTCGCAGCTCGGCGTCAGCTTCCAGACCGACGGCACGCTCAAGCTGGACTCGACCAAGCTCGCCGCCGCGCTGTCGGCGAATTTCGGCGACGTCGCCGCGTTCACCTCTGCGCTCGGCAGCGCGATCGATAGCGCCGCCGATGGCCTGATCGGGACGACCGGGTCCCTGGCGAACAAGACCGACGGCATCAACCGCTCGATCAAGAACATCGGCTCGCGCCGCAGCAGCATCCAGAGCCGCCTGGCCGCGGTGCAGACGCGTTACGAGCAGCAGTTCCGCGCGCTCGACACGCTGCTGAGCGGCATGAATTCCACCAGCAGCTTCCTCTCCCAGCAACTGTCCAATCTGCCCAATTACTACAACAAAGGATAAGGCACATGTTTTCCGCGAATTCGCGCACCGCGCTCAATAGCTACCGCAATGTGGGCGTCGAAACCGGCGTGATCGCGGCCTCGCCCCAACAGCTGATTCTGATGCTGTACGAAGGCGCAATCGCGGCGACCGCCTCGGCGCAGCAGCATATCCGCATGAACAACATCGCCGCCAAGGGCGAAGCGATTTCCAAGGCAATTTCGATCATCGACGGCGGCCTCAAGGCGAGCCTCGACCTGAGCGTCGGCGGCGAGCTGGCGCAGAACCTGTCCGGGCTGTACGACTACATGGGACGCCGCCTGCTCCAGGCCAACATCAAGAACGACCCCGCCGCGCTCGACGAAGTGCGCCAGTTGCTGCAGCAGTTGCGCAGCGCATGGGAAACCCTCGCCGCCACCCCGGCCGCCGCTGCGGCCCAAACCAACGCCGCGCCGCAGCCGCACCGCGCCGCGATGTCCTATGGAAACATCTGAGCCATGAACGAACAAGACCACATACTCGACATCTACGGCTCGATCTCCGACAAGACCGGAGAGATGCTGAAGGCGGCGAAAGCCAGCGACTGGGACCGACTGGTCGAACTGGAGCAGGATTGCCGCGCGCTGATCGACTGTCTCAAGTACACCGACACCGGCCCCGCCGCCGGTGCCCAATTCGTGCAGCGCAAGATCGCGCTCATCCGCAAGGCGCTCGCCGACGATGCCGAGATACGCAAATTCACCGAGCCGTGGATGACCCAGCTCGAAGCCTACATAGGCAACGCGCGCCAGGAGCGAAAATTGCAGCAGGCCTATGACACCGGCCACGGCGGCTAGGGCTTAGAAACGGTTGCAAAATGAAATACCAAGACCTTGCACGGGCGATAACTCCGCCCGTGCGGATCATCGATGGCACGCGGATGATGAAACTATCCGCATGCCATCGACGATCTTGGATAAAACCCAACGCCTTCCAGGTTCCTACCCATAACCGTGAGGTCTGTACGGATGCTTTCTATCCGTACAGACCTCACGGTTGGCGCGCGTAGCGCGCAAGGTCTTGGTCGACCTTGCACCAACGAATAGCCCGTCCTTCTCATTTTGCAGCGGATTCTTAGCTCACGCCGCAACGCCAGGACTCAGACGCCGCCTGGGCTGCAGACCTATTGCCTTGGCACTCCGGCGCCCCTGGACCTTGGGTTTTCCGACGATCCGCTGAATTGTTTCTTGCGGTTTGCTTCAAGCGCAGTCTGGTCGCGGCCGTTACTAGAGTGGAGTATTCCTGCCAACGGCGACATTGAGTAAGCGATGATTCTTGCCACCTTGCTGAAGGGTATCGAACCGGTCACGGCGGCCAGGCCTTCGGGCGGCGGCCGCGACGCCGCGTCGCGCCTGCTGCCGCAGCTCGACCCGGGGGATATACTCAGCGCAAAGATCGAGGCCAAGCTCCCCGACGGCAGTTACAAAGTGCTGGTTTCCGGCCAGCCGCTGCACATGGCCTTGCCTGCGTACATCTCCCCTGGCGACACGCTGGAACTCACTTTCGTCGCGCGCGAGCCGCGGCTGACCTTCGCGCTCAATGACGGCGCGCAGGCCGCATCCGCGCCGGTGCCGCAATTGTCGGCCGCAGGCCGCTTGGTTGCGGCGACCATGCTGCAAGCGGGCGAACTCGCGCTGCCGGTCGAGGCCTCGGCCAAGGCACCGCTGCTCACCGCGCCGCCTGCCGACGGCGCCCGCCTCTCTGGCGCGCTGGCGCAAACGCTCGCCGATACCGGCCTGTTTTACGAATCGCATCAGGCGCAGTGGCTGGACGGCAGGCGCGACCTGGCGCAGATCAGACAGGAGCCGCAGGCGCGGCTGACGCAGGGCACGCACGCGCGCGGCGCAGTCAACGCCAGTGCCGTGGCCGCAGCCATCGATCTCCCTTCGACCTCGGCGTCGGCCGCGCCCGCGCTGCGCCAGGACCAGTCGATAGACCCGCGCACGGTACCGCTGGTGCAGCAGCAGCTTGCCGCGCTCGACAGCGCCAAGGTCCTGCTGCATCTCGAGATCTGGCCCGGACAGTGGATGCAGTGGGAGATCGACGATGAGCGGCCCGGCCCCGGGCGCGAACCGGATGCGCCGCAAAGCTGGAATACAAACCTGCGGCTGGAACTGCCGCACCTGGGCCAACTCCAGGCTGCGTTGACGCTGGGCGCCGGCGGCGTGCGCGTCAGGCTGGAGGCCGACAGCGCCGCCAGTGCGGCACGGCTGAAGGACCATCGCGCCGCCTTGCGCGCGGCGCTGGCCGCGGCAGGCGTACCAGCCGCCGGCATCGCGATCGCACACCATGAGCCAAGCTGAATCGCCCCCGCCCGAGCGCGCCGCCGCCCTGCCCCGCGCGACGCCCCCGGCAGGTGTGCCCGACACCCGGCAATTCGGCCCACAGCCCTCGGCGGTCGCGCTGGCCTACGGCGGCGACGATGCCGCGCCCAGAGTGGTCGCCAAAGGACGCGGCCTGGTGGCGCAGGCGATCATCGAGCGCGCGCACCAGCACGGTGTGTACGTGCACGAATCGCGCGAAATGGTTGCGCTGCTGATGCAGCTCGATCTGGACCAGCGCATCCCGCCCGAGCTCTATCGCGCGGTGGCGGAGCTGCTCGCCTGGCTATACCGGCTGGAACGAGGCGGACCGGAGCCCGCCGCCGCGGCGGCGGGCGCGGATCCGTTCCCCGTAGGCATTATTTACAGGGACAATTGACTGGGAATAGGCCCTCATTTCGTCGCCAGCCGCGGCGGCGACAGGCTTTAGAATCCAATGCTCAGACAAGCACGACACCACGATGCCCGATTACAACGCACAACCGCTAAAACCCGACACCGCCAGTGCCGACCAGAGCAAGTATCTGATCCACTCGCGCCTGGAAATCGCGACCATACTCGGCACGCTGAACAAGGCAGGCACCATGGTCACGGCTTATTTCGACGGCGGCAACGATTTTCTCCTGACTTCGATCGCCGCGGTCCGGCCGGAACAGGGCCAGGTCTTCATCGACTACGGCGCGGACGACGCGGCCAACCAGCGCGCGCTCAAGACCCGGCAAATCACCTTCGTCGCGGCGCACGACCGCATCAAGATCCAGTTCGCCGCCGAGTCCCTGCGCGCGGCGCGCCTGGGCGGCCGCGACGTGTTCGGCATGGCCATGCCGGCAACGCTGCTGCGCCTGCAGCGGCGCGAGTATTTTCGCATCACCACGCCGCTCACCAAACCGCTGATGTGCATCATTCCACCGCAGGCCCGGCTGGTGGACCTGCCCGCCGAAGTCACCATCGTCGACATCAGCTGCGGCGGGATCGCGGTCATCGATGCCACCGAGCCGGCCGGGATAGAGACCGGGGCGCATCTCAGCGGCTGCCGCATCGTTCTGCCCGAACTGGGCGAGGTCGCGGCGGACATCGAAGTCAGGAGTACCTTCGAACTGACCTACCGCAACGGCGCCAGGCACCGGCGCGCCGGCTGCGAATTCATCGACATGCGGGAGCGCGACCGGGCGCTGATCCAGCGCTATATCAGCCGGCTGGAACGCGAGCGCAAGGACCGCTCCGGCGGGCGCTGACGCGGGCGCGCCGCCTTTATGCGCGGCGATTCAAGCCGTGATCCCAGCCGTTGTCGCTTTTATCCATAACCATGTTTTTGGTACGGATACGCTTTTCATCCGTACCAAAAACATGGTTGGCGCGCGGAGCGCGCAATGGTCGCCCCTTCAGTATCGATCGACGTAGGACGACACATCGAACTGCAGTACTCGCTCTTGCGCGGACGTCGCCCCGTCCGCGCGGATCGTCGATGGCGCGCGGATGAACAGCATATCCGCGCACCATCGGCGATCTCGGATAATGTCGAGTTCCAATACCGCTATTAGCCAACGGAACATCACACCTGCATATTCATGATGTCGTGGTAGGCCGAAACCAGTTTGTTCCTCACCTGCACCATCTGCTGGAACGAGAGATTGGCTTTCTGCATCGAGATCATCACATCGTTGAGGCTGGCGTTGGGAGCGCCGAGTTCGAAATCGCGCGCCAGGCGTGCGGCATCGAGCTGGCTGCCGTTGATCCCGTCGAGCGAATGCTTCAGCAGCTTGGCGAAATCCGTTCCCGCCGCGGGTGAGGCCGCCGCGCGCGCGGGCGCAGCCCCGCTGGCGGCGGCGCGCATCTGTCCAATCAGATTGTCTATAGCGCTGGTGTCCATCTGGCTCTCCTGATATCCCGAATCCGATTCGTTCGCGGCTAAAGCGCCGGCCCGCCGTCCAGTCGGTACTGCCGCAGCTTGTAGCGTAAGGCGCGCTCGCTGATGCCCAGTCTTTCCACCGCCAGCTTGCGCGAGCCGTTCACCGCCAGCAGCGTTTCCGTGATATGCGCGCGCTCCAGCGATTTCATGTCCATCACCGCCAGGCGCTCCAGGCGTTGCACTGACAGGCGCAGCGCTTCGTTCTCTCCCAGTTGGCGCCGCAACTCGCCTTGGGCCAGCGCGAGCTCTTGTGTCAGCGACTGCGCCTGCTGCCGCAATTCTTCATAGGCGACGCCCAACTCCGACGCGGCGGAATTGAAATTCTCGAATGCCCGTACCTGTTGCTGCGGACTGAGTTTGCCGATCGGATGCATGTTGCGCGCGGCGCCGGGGCGCCCTCCGCCTTTCCCTTTTTGACGGATGAGAGACTAGCATCGCCCGATTTGTTCGCGCCGCGCAATAAAGGCCGGTAAAAGCCCTCTTCTTGCGGATTTAACGCGCGGCATATTGGCCATAATCGCTGCAGCCCTCCATCCGAGGGTCAGAAACAGGATGGCGACCACATGAAGCACGCGCAAACATTCACCGCCCCCGGCGACGCTGCAGGCAGGCAATCATGGCAGTAGGCGGCGCTCAATTGCCGGCACCCCGCATCCAGGTGCTGGGCATGATCCCGATGCAGCAGAAATTCGGGCTGATGGTCGCGCTGGCGGCGGTCGTGGCGTTGCTCGCCGGCGGCTGGATGTGGGGCCAGACCCCCGACTACCGGGTGCTCTACAGCAACTTGTCCGACCGCGACGGCGGCGCGGTGATCAGTTCGCTGCAGCAGATGAATATCCCGTTCAAATTCGCCGAAGGCGGCGGCGCCCTGCTGGTGCCCGCGAACCAGGTGCACGAGGTGCGCCTGCGCCTCGCCGGCCAGGGGCTGCCCAAGGGCGGCCTGGTCGGCTTTGAAGTGATGGAAACGCAGAAACTGGGTACGTCCCAGTTCCAGGAACAGGTCAACTACCAGCGCGCTCTCGAGGGCGAGCTGGCGCGCTCGATCCAGTCGCTCTCGGCCGTGAACGGCGCGCGCGTGCATCTGGCTTTTACCAAAGCGTCGGCGTTTGTGCGCGAGCAGCAGAAGCCGAGCGCCTCGGTGCTGCTCTCGCTGCATCCGGGCCGCAGCCTCGACCCCTCCCAGGTCAGCGCCATCGTGCATCTGGTCTCAAGCAGCATCCCCGACCTGCCGGTGAAGAACGTCACCGTGATCGATCAGAGCGGCAATCTGCTGAGCGCCCAGGACGGCGGCAGCATCGGCATCGACCCTGGCCAGTTCAAGTACCGGCGCGAAGTGGAGCAAAGCTTCGTCAAGCGCATCGAAGCCATCCTCACCCCGATCACCGGCCCGAACAACGTGCTGGCCCAGGTGACCGCAGACATGGATTTCACGCTCAACGAGAACGTGGCGGAGACTTACAGCCCGAATCAGGCCGTGCGCAGCCAGCAGACCAGCGAATCCAGCGGCAGCGCCGGCGCGACCGCCGGTGGCGTGCCGGGCGCGCTCAGCAATCAGCCGCCCGCCAACGCCAGCGCGCCGATCAATGCCGCCCCCGGCGCGGCGCCGGCCGCTCCTTCCACGCCTGGGCAGAAGCCCGGGGCCGCCGCTGCGGCACCCGCGGCCCAGAGCGGCGCCGCAGCGGCGCCCGCCACCACCCGGCGCGATTCCACCATCAACTACGAAGTCGACAAGACCATCAAGCACACGCGCGCCCCCGTAGGCACGATCAAACGCCTGTCGGTCGCCGTGGTGGTCAACCACCGCAAGCTGACCGATGCCGACGGCAACGTCACGTCGAAGCCGCTCAGCGCGGACGAAATAGCCCAGATCAATGCGCTGGTGAAGGAAGTCATGGGCTACAGCAAGGAGCGCGGCGACACGCTCAACGTGACCAACAGCGCCTTCTCCCTGCCGCAGATCGAGCCCGCGGCGGAAGTGCCGCTGTGGAAGCAGCCCGAAACCGTCGCCACCGCCAAGGACATCGGCAGAAACGCGCTGATCGCCGGCCTGGTGCTGTTCCTGGTGCTCGGGGTACTGCGCCCCTTGCTCGCCAAGCTCGCCGAAGTGCGGCTGCCCGCACCTGCGGCGCCCGGCGACGACGTCGCCCCGGCCGCTCAACAACGCGTCGGCTACGAACAGAATCTGGACGCCGCGAAACAGCTCGCGCGCAGCGAGCCGAAACTGGTCGCCAACGTGGTCAAGGAATGGGTGACGAGCGATGAATGACGAAGGCATAGAGAAAGGCGCCATCCTGCTCCTGTCGCTGGGCGAGGAAGGCGCGACCGAGGTGTTCAAGCATCTCGGCCCGCGCGAAGTGCAAAAGCTGGGCACGGCCATGTCCAACCTGAAGAACGTCACCCGCGACAAGGTCGAATCGGTGCTCAGCGCCTTTTGCAGTCGTGCCGAGGAAAAATCCCCCCTCGGACTCAATTCCAGGGAATACCTGCGCAAGGTGCTCACCAACGCCCTGGGCGACGACAAGGCGGGCAATCTCATCGACCGCATTCTCCATGGTGGCGATACCAGTGGCATCGAAGGCCTGAAATGGATGGATTCCGCGTCCGTGGCCGAACTGATCAAGAACGAGCATCCGCAGATCATCGCCACCATCCTGGTGCATCTGGACCGCGACCAGGCGAGCGAGATCCTGAGCCTGCTGGTCGAGCGGCTGCGCAACGACGTGCTGTTGCGCATTGCCACGCTCGACGGCATCCAGCCTGCGGCGCTGCGCGAGTTGAACGATGTGCTGACCAAGCTCCTGTCGGGCAACAACAACCTCAAGAAAAGTCCGATGGGCGGGGTGCGCGCAGCCGCCGAAATCCTCAATTTCATGTCCGGCAACCTGGAGGGCGTGGTCATCGAAAGCGTCAAGGAATACGACGCCGAGTTGGCGCAGAGAATCCTGGACGAGATGTTCGTATTCGAAAATCTCATCGATGTCGACGACCGCGGCGTCCAGCTGCTGCTGCGCGAGATCCAGTCGGAGTCCCTGATCGTTGCGCTCAAGGGTTCGTCCGAGGTGCTGCGCGAGAAGATATTCAAGAACATGTCGCAGCGCGCAGCCGACATGCTGCGCGACGATCTCGAATCCAAAGGACCGGTGCGCGTATCCGAAGTCGAAGCCGAACAGAAGGAAATCCTGAAGATCGTGCGCCGCCTCGCGGACGAAGGCCAGATCGTGCTCGGCGGCAAGGGCGACGACAGCTATGTCTAGCCTGGCCACGCCGAAAGAGCAATTGAGCGCCTACCAGCGCTGGGAACTCAACTCGTTCGACGCCCCGGAGAAAGCCCTCTTGGGGGGCGCCCCGACCAAGAGCGGCAAAACCGCGATCCTGCCGACCGCGGCGCAATTGGAGCGCCTGCATCAGCAGGCGCACGAGGAAGGTTATGCCGCCGGCCACTGCGAAGGCAGCAAGCGGGCGGCCGCCGAAGCGCAGGCGCTGCAGCAGATCGTGGCCGCGCTGTCGGAGCATTCGCGCCAATTCGATCAGCGCGTTGCCGATGAACTGCTCGGGCTCGCCCTGTCGGTCAGCAAACAGATACTGCGCCAGTCGCTCAAGCTGCGGCCGGAATTGATCCTCGCGGTGGTCAACGAAGTGCTCGGCCAGTTGCCGCTGGCGCATCAGCGCGCGCGCCTGTTCCTGCATCCGGAGGACGTGACCCTGGTACGCCTCGCCCTGGGCGAGCGCCTCATACAGTCCGGCTGGGAGCTGGTCGAGGATCCGGAAATCGCCCGCGGGGGCTGCCGCCTGGAATCAGCCGAGTGCGAGGTCGATGCGACGCTGGAGCGCCGCTGGCAGCGCGTGATCGATGCGATCGGGAGCGAGCATGCCTGGATCGAATGAGTTCGCGTTCGAGCGGCGCGGCGAGCGCTGGCGCAGCTTCCTCGGCGACTGCAACGACCTGGTGAACCAGACCAGTCCGGTGCGCGTGAGCGGACGTCTTACCCGCGTCGCCGGCCTGGTGATGGAAGCCACCGGACTGAAGCTTGCCGTCGGCAGCGGCTGCTCGGTGGAACTCCCGAACGGCAGCGCCGTCGACGCCGAGGTGGTCGGATTTTCCGGCGACAAGCTATTCCTGATGCCGGCCAACGACGTCTACGGCCTGGTGCCGGGAGCGAAAGTGGTCCCGGTCGAGGTGGCGCAGACCCTGCCCCGCAATGGCGGCGGTATCCGTCCGCAGCGACGCGGCTCGGATCGCGCCAAGCGCATTCCGGTCGGCAACGCCCTGCTCGGACGCGTCCTCGACGGCGCCGGGCGCCCCCTGGACCGCCTCGGACCCTTGCTCGCCGCGGAAAGCACACCGCTGCAAAACCGCCCGTTCAATCCGCTGGAGCGCATGCCCATCACCCAGGCGCTGGATGTGGGCGTGCGCGCGATCAACGCGCTGCTCACGGTGGGCAGGGGACAGCGCATGGGCCTGTTCGCCGGCAGCGGCGTGGGGAAAAGCGTGCTGCTCGGCATGATGGCGCGCTATACCAGCGCCGACGTCATCGTGGTCGGCCTGATCGGCGAGCGCGGCCGCGAAGTGAAGGAATTCATCGAAGACATCCTCGGGCCCGAAGGCCTCGCGCGCGCGGTGGTGGTTGCGGCTCCGGCCGACACCAACCCGCTGATGCGCCTGCAAGGGGCCGCCTATGCCACGGCCATCGCCGAGAACTTTCGTGACCAGGGCAAGCACGTGCTGCTGATCATGGACTCGCTCACGCGCTACGCCATGGCGCAGCGCGAGATCGCGCTCGCGATCGGCGAGCCGCCCGTCACCAAGGGCTATCCGCCTTCGGTGTTCGCCAAACTGCCGCAGCTGGTCGAGCGCGCCGGCAACGGCGCCGAGGGCGGCGGCTCGATCACCGCGTTCTACACCGTACTGGTCGAAGGCGACGATCTGCAGGATCCGATCGCCGACAGCGTGCGCGCCATTCTCGACGGTCATATCGTGCTGTCGCGCCTGCTGGCCGATCAGGGGCACTACCCCGCGATCGACATCGAAGCCTCGATCAGCCGCGTCCTGCCCAACATCGTGAGTCCGCAGCAACTGGAACTGGTGCGCCGCTTTCGCTCGCTCAATGCGCGTTACCAGCGCAGCCGCGACCTGATCAGCGTGGGCGCCTATTCGAGCGGCCACGACCTCGCGCTGGACCAGGCGATACAGATGCAGCCGCAGCTCGAGCGCTTCCTGCAGCAGGGCATGCGCGAGCGCCAGCCCTACGCCGGCAGCGTCAGCCAGCTCGCCGCCCTGTTCCCGCCGGAAACCGTGCCGTTAACCAATCATTGATCGAGAAGGAGAAAACCGATGTCCAAACCTTTTCCCTTACAAGCCCTGCTCGACCTGGCACAGGGGGACAGCGATGCGGCGGCGGTGCGCCTGGGCGTCGTCAACGGACATGACCGGGACATGCAGCAGCGGCTGCAACTGCTGCTCGAATACCGCAGCGAATACACGGCGCGCCTGGCGCGCGTCGCCCAGAGCGGCATGCACAGCGTCGACTTGCGCAATTTCCGCGAGTTCATCGACAACATCGACAGCGCCATCGAGCAACAGCGCGAGCTGGTGGCTGCCGCCAGGCGCGAGGTGGAAACCGGCCAGTTCCTGTGGCATAGGCAACAGCGCCGTCTCAAGTCTTTCGACACCCTGTCCGAGCGCCATCATTCGGCCGAGCGCAAGAGCGAAGCGCGCCAGGAGCAGAAGGAGCAGGACGATTTTGCGCTGAAAGGCTTCCTCAGCCAGCGGATGATGATGGGATAGGCGCGACTCGATTCGCGCCGCGCCTGCATAGAGCCGCCTACGCCGTATACCGAGCCCTACCACCTTTACCGAAGGATGCGCCTTGATCGATCTGCCCGTTGCCCGCACTTCGCCCTCTCCCGCCGCGGCCGCCACGGTGCGCCCGGGCGCCAATTCACCGCAGCGCGAGCCTGGCGCGCCGGCCGAAGACTCCCCGTTCCAGGCGGCGTTGGCGCTGGAGCTGGGCCAGCCGGCCATGGTCCAGCCCCTCCCCGGCCCGGCAGCCGGGGCAGGCAAAGCAAAGTCCTTGCTCGCGCTCAACGACGATACGGCACAGACCATAGCCGCAGGCGATGCCCCGCCCGTCACAGCTGACGCCGGCGCGCTCGCGTTTCTGCCTGCGCTCCCCGGCGCGTTTCTGTTTCCGCCAGCGCCGGCCGGCACCTCCGCCGAGCTGCCCGCGGCTCGCGGCGCGTCGTCATTGTCCCTCGCGCTCGCGCCCGGATGCGCTGACCGTGCCGGGCTTGCGACCGGCACGCGCAAGGATCCGCTCGCACGCGCTGCGGCAGCGCCGGGGACCGAACCAGCCTTGTTCGTCGCCGCCACTGCGACCGACATGGCCGCATCCGCACCGCACCTGACGCTTGCGTCCGGAAGACCCGAGCCCGCCGGGCTCGCGCCCGATGCGCGCAAGGACCCGCTTGCCGGCACTCGCGCTGCGGCTGCGGCCGAACCAGCCTTGGCGGCCGCGGCGACCGCGGCCGATATCGCCGCGTCCGGGAAGTCTGCATCGTCCGCCGAGGGCGAGATCCGCCGCGAAGCCGCCTTCGTTGCCGGCCTGCCGGATCAGCACCAGTCGATATCGGCGCCCGCCACCGCCCTGCACTCCGGCAATATCCCGACGGCCGCGACCGCGGTCACCGCGGCGCCCGTCGCCGTGCTGGACGCGCGCGTGGGCGAGCGCGGCTGGGACCAGTCTCTGGGCGACAAGCTCGTATGGATGGCGGGGCAAAAGCAGCAGGTCGCCGAACTGCATCTGAACCCGCCCGAACTGGGCCCGCTGAAGATCACGCTCACGCTCAATCAGGACCAGGCCAGCGCCCAGTTCGTCTCCGAACATGCCGCGGTGCGCGATGCGCTCGAAACGGCCATGCCGCGGCTGCGCGAAATGCTCGCCGATAGCGGCATCACGCTAGGCAACACCAGCGTGAGCACCGATGCGTTCCGCGAGCAGGCGCAGCCGCAGCACGAACCGCGCGCCCGCGCTGCCCCGACCATCGCAGCGGCAGCGGACGCGGATGCCGTCACGCGCGGCGAGCGCCTGCTGCGCAGCGTGCACGGATTGGTCGATACCTTCGCCTGATTCGCCGGGGCGCAAGAGCATCGCGACCGATGGCGCAAAAGCGCAAGCTGATGGGGATTCACCCGTCTGTTTCAGCCGGCACAGCGGTTGCGCATCGCCAATAATGCAAACACACCCGATGATCCACGCACACGCAACGGCACAGGCACAGGCATAGCATGGCAAGCACAGCGACCAAGATCTCCAAGACGGCCCCGAAGGCTGCCGCCCTGAAAGAGTTGGACGCAGACCTGGAAGAGACGGCCGCTCCGGCAAAGACACGGCGCAGCCTGCCGAAGATTCTATTGCTGCTGACGCTGCCGCTCGCCGCCGCCGGCGGCGGCGGCTGGTACTACCTGGGCAACCAGGAACCGGCGACGCCGCCCAAAGCGGGCAGCGCCAAGACAGCGGCGGCCAAACCCGTTTCCACCAAGCCGCCGGTGTTCGTGGCGCTGGAGCCCTTCACCGTCAACCTGCAGCGCGAAGACTCTTCGCCCCAGTACCTGCAGGTGGGGCTGTCGCTCAAACTCGCCGATGAGATGCCGGTCGAGAAGATCAAGCTGCACATGCCGGAGATCCGCAACCGCGTATTGCTGCTGCTGTCGAGCAAGAGAGCCAGCGAGATCGCCACTTCGGAAGGCAAGAAGTCGCTCAGCGAGGAACTTCAGCGCGAGGTCAGCCAGCCGCTGGCGGGCGGCGTGCCGACCAAGGCGCTGGACAGCGTGCTGTTCACCTCGTTTGTCATCCAGTAGCGGCCATGGGCCAGGATTTTCTCTCCCAGGACGAAGTCGATGCGCTGTTGAAGGGCGTCAGCGGGGAAGCCGACGAGGTCAAGGCAACGGTCGATACCAAAGGGGTGCGCCCCTACGATCTGGCGACCCAGGAACGCATCGTGCGCGGGCGCATGCCGACCCTGGAAATCATCAACGAGCGCTTCGCCCGCCAACTGCGACTCGGCCTGTTCAATTTCATGCGCCGCACCGCGGAAATTTCGGTCGGGCCGATACGCATCATCAAGTACAACGAATTCATCCGCAACCTCGTGGTCCCGACCAATCTCAACATGGTTCAGGTCAAGCCGCTGCGCGGCACTGCCTTGTTCATCTTCGATCCGAACCTCGTATTCCTGGTGGTCGACAATCTGTTTGGCGGAGACGGCAGGTTCCACACCCGGGTCGAAGGCCGCGACTTCACCCAGACCGAGCAGCGCATCATTCAGCGCCTGCTCGGCGTGGTGTTCGAGGAATACGAGAAAGCCTGGAAGGCAGTGTATGAATTGAAATTCGAGTATTTGCGCGCAGAAATGAACACCCAGTTCGCCAATATCGCCACTCCCAACGAAGTGGTGGTCGTGACCACGTTCAACATTGAATTCGGTTCCACTTCCGGCGAATTCCACATCTGCATGCCGTACGCCATGGTAGAGCCGATACGCGATCTGCTCTACAGCAGCCTGCAGGGCGACCATCTCGAGGTGGACAAGCGCTGGCTGCGGCTGCTGGCACAGCAGGTGCAGACGGCCGAGGTCGAACTCGTGGCCACCCTCGGGCACTCGGAAGTGACATTCAACCAGATCATCAAGATGAAAGCAGGCGACGTGATCGCGCTGGAAATACCGTCGGCCATCACCGCCGCCGTCGACGGCGTGCCGGTGATGGAATGCAGTTACGGCATGTTCAACGGCCAGTACGCACTCAAGGTCGACAAGATGCTGGCCGGGTCGGCCAACGAATGAGAGGCCGATTCGGCAATTCCGGATCGACCGGTGAATTACGAGAGCATGAGGGAAGCCATCCCCTCATTTTGAGGTGGGCTCGAGGAAGGAGATGAACATGGGTGAAATCGCGCAACAAGCACAGATCAGCGCCGACGACTGGGGTGCGGCGATGCAGGAGCAGGAAAAGGCGACGGGCGCCGCCGTCGCGGGCGAATCGGCAGCGGCGCCGATTTTCGAGCAATTCACCGCCGACGGCAGCAGCGCGGTCCAGCGCACCGACCTGGACATGATCCTCGACATCCCGGTGCAACTGGAAGTGCAGCTCGGACGCACCAAGATTGCGATCAAGAACCTGCTGCAGCTGGCTCAAGGGTCGGTGGTCGAGCTCGACGGCATGGCGGGCGAGCCGATGGAGGTGCTGGTCAACGGCTGCCTGATTGCGCAAGGCGAAGTGGTGGTGGTGAACGACAAGTTCGGCATACGCCTCACCGACGTCATCACCCCATCCGAACGCATCCGCAAACTGAACCGGTAAGCCCAATGCCGAAGCATCACCGCAAGACCGCTGCGTTCGCCCTGTTCGCCGCCTGCATCGAACCCGCGATGGCGGCCGCTCCCGTGCCCGGCGCCGGTTCCGCGGTGGCCGCAGGCAGCGTGGTTCAGGTGGTACTCGGTCTCGCCGTCGTGCTCGCCCTGGTGGGGGCGACGGCCTGGCTGCTGAAGCGATTTTCGTCCATGGGCACAGCCAGTTCAGGCATCATCCGCGTCATCGGCGGCGCCGCCGTCGGTCAACGCGAACGCATCGTCCTGGTTGAGGTTGCCGGCACCTGGCTGCTGGTCGGCGTCGCCCCGGGCCAGGTGCGCATGCTGCACACCATGCCCCGCACCGAATCCGCCATCGCGAACGACGCACCCGCGCCAGCGGCGCCGGCGGCAGGCGCCGGTTTTGCGACCTGGCTGCGCCGCGTGACCGAAAGGCGCAATCATGGGTAAACGAAGCGCGGCCCTGGTCGCGCTGCTGCTGCTCGGCCTCGCCATCGCCGTACCCGCGCTGGCGCAGGATCTGTCGCTACCCGCATTCAGCAGCAAGCCGGCGGCCGGCGGCGGCCAGACCTATACCCTGAGCGTGCAGACGCTGCTGATGCTCACGGCGCTGTCGTTCCTGCCTTCGGTGCTGCTGCTGATGACCAGCTTTACCCGCATCATCATCGTGCTGTCGCTGTTGCGCCACGCGCTCGGGGTTCAGACCGCACCGTCGAACCAGGTGCTGATCAGCATGTCCCTGTTTCTCACGCTGTTCGTCATGTCCCCGGTGCTGGACCGCATCTACACCGAGGCCTACCAGCCGCTCGCCGAGAACAAGATCGGTTTTGGCGAGGCGCTGGAAAAAGGGGCGGTGCCGCTGCACGGATTCATGCTGCGTCAGACGCGCGAGGCGGACCTGGCGCTGTTCGCGCGCATCGCCAATCTGCCGCCGCTGCAGGACGCGACACAAGTCCCGCTCAAGATCCTGGTCCCGGCCTATGTAACCAGCGAGCTCAAGACCGCGTTCCAAATCGGCTTCCTGGTATTTCTGCCGTTCATTATCATCGACATGGTCGTGGCGAGCGTGCTCATGTCCATGGGCATGATGATGATGTCGCCGGCGACCATTTCGCTGCCGTTCAAGATCATGCTGTTCGTGCTCGCCGACGGCTGGAACCTGCTGATCGGCTCGCTGGTACAGAGTTTCCACACCTGAGCCGGCGCGAGCGTTTCAGATGACTCCGGAAACCGTCCTCACTCTGGCGCAGCAGGCGCTGCAAGTCACGCTGCTGATGGCCGCCCCGCCGCTGCTCGCGGCGCTGCTGACCGGCCTGATCGTGAGCGTGTTCCAGGCGGCGACCCAGATCAACGAAATGACCTTGTCGTTCATTCCTAAACTGCTGGCGATATTCGTCGTGCTGGTGCTGTTCGGCCCGTGGATGCTCGGCGTCCTGCTCACCTACATACGCGAACTGTTCACCGGCATTCCCGGAATGATCGGCTGAACCGCCGGGCATGCTCAGCGTCACTTCGGCACAACTCAATGTCTGGCTGGCGGCGTTCGCGTGGCCGCTGGCGCGCATCCTGGCCCTGATCGCCAGCGCTCCGGTAATCGGCAATCCGAGCGTGCCGGCAAGCGTCAAAATCGGCCTCGGTCTGCTGCTTACCGTCCTGGTGGCGCCCCTCGTCCCCTCCCCGCCCGGCATCGATCCGGCTTCGGCCACCGGCATGCTGATTCTGGCACAGCAAATCCTCGTCGGGCTCGCCATGGGATTCGCGATGCAAGTGGTGTTTTGGGCGGCGGAACTGGCCGGCGAGTTCATCGGGCTGCAGATGGGGCTGGGTTTCGCGACCCTGTACGACGCCTCGGTGCCGGGGATGATCCCGGTCATCGGACAATTCCTCGGCGTCATCTTCAGCCTGGCGTTTCTCGCGGTCGACGGCCACCTGCTGCTGATCTCGGCGCTGGTGCAGAGCTTCGAGGTCCTGCCGCTCGCCCCGCTCGCGGCCGCCCCCGGGCTGCGCGCCCTGGTGGAATGGGGCGGAAACATCTTTTCCTACGCCCTGACCCTGTCGCTGCCCTTGCTGGCCGCCCTCCTGGTCACCAATATCGCGCTCGGGGTGCTCACCCGCGCCGCGCCCCAGCTCAATATTTTTGCGGTCGGCTTTCCGCTCACCATCCTGATCGGCATCCTCGGGCTGGCGCTGGTAATGCCGTACTTCGCGCCCGCGCTGGAGCGCATGTTCCTGGAAGGCCTGGCGGCGATGCTGCGGCTGGTGGGCGCGCTGCGCTGATATTGGCGGGCCCAGGAGAATACTTCGAACTGCAGCATTCGAGCTTGCGCGGACGGCGGCCCGTCCGCGCGGATCGCCGATTGCGCGCGGATAAAAAGCGCATCCGCACGCAATCGACGATCTTGGATGAAACCCCCACGCTGGGTTTGCTTTTATCAATAACCGTGTTTCCTGTACGGATGCGCTTCTTATCCGTACAGAAAACACGGTTGGCGCGCGTAGCGCGCAAAGGCGGCTGCGTTGGCATCGGTCGACGTGGGACAAAACATCGAACTGCAGTGATCGAGCTTGCGCGGACGGCGGCCCGTCCGCGCGGATCGTCGCTGGCGCGCGGATGAAAAGCGCATCCGCGCGCCAGCGACGATCTTGGGTAACACCCAACCCCAGACTGTTGTTGCATCTATCCATAACGATGTTTTCTGTACGGATGTGCTTTTCATCCGCAGCAAACACACGGTTGGCGCGCGGCGCGCGCAATGCCCGCTCACCGACATCGACAGAGGCGAAAGCTTAGATCGAGCTACCGCGACAGAACTTGTGCAAAAACCCCGCGCAGGGTTTGGTCTTCCGAGTAAGTCAGCGATCCAACTGAATCACGCCCTGCGCCACGCGCTGCGCCAGCGGCAGCGTGGACTCGATGCCTTCGCTGTATTCCATCACGGTGTAGCGGGCGTAGCCGCCCGCGCGTGCGACCTGCTCGGCGCGCCGGGCGAACACCTGCGCCGCCTCGCCGTCGCCGCCGCTCGCGAAGCGTTTTTTACGCAGAGAGATGCGCATGCGGTCCGCGCCGAGCGGCGCCTGTTCAAGCTGCCAGTTGGGCGCCAGCGGATCCACCGCCCAGTACAGAGCGGCCCCGAGCAATACGTTTTCCACGCTCAACGCCAGTCCGGGCGTGATGTTGTAGGTCTTGTCCGGGATCAGGGTGCTGATCGAATGGCCGGAAGCGTCGAACACGCCCGGGTTGCTGCTGACCGCGGCGCAGCCCGAGGCCATGGCGGCGGCGAGGCAGGCTGCCGCCAGCGCCGGCCCGCGTCCCTTGTGGAGTCTGCATGCCATGGTCAGGCTCACAGGTAGTTGAACAGGGACAGCCCCGAGACTTTGGCGAAGGATTTCTGCGCCGCTTCGAGGTTTACCTGCTGCTGCGACAATTCGGATGCCGCCTTCGCATAGTCGAGATCCTGCAAACCGGACAAGGTCTGGCTGTAAAGCAGCGCCCGGTCGTTGCCGGCGCTTTTCACCGAGTCGAGTTCTCTCAGGCGCGACCCGGTCGACGTGCGCACGGTGAGCACGTTTTCCATGGCGTTATCCAGATTGCGATGCACGCTGGCGAGCCCGTTGGCCAGCGGCGCGCCGCTGGGCGCGGTCTGCAACAGCTTGATGAGGTCGTCGAGGGTCTGGAACACGCTCTGGTTCGTGCTCGCCTTGATGCTGAAGCTGTCGCCATCGGCAGGGGTGCCGGATATGCTTACCTGTGCGCCATAGTCGAATGCCGGCGGCCCAACCTGGCTCAGATCGATTTTGCTGCCGCTGGTGTACACCCGCGGATAAGCTGGTACACCGTTGTTCAGCAACGACAGCCCTGTGCCTTTGTCGATGATGTCGTAGGTGGTGACGCCGCCGCTGATCTTGAACGCCACGCTCAGGTCCTGGCTGTTCCACTTCGACGCGTCGAGCACGGTGCCGCCGTCGATCACCGCCGAGCCGCCGTTGGCCGCCGCTTGAGTGGCGAAAGTGCCGTTGCCGCTGGGAATGCGCTGAAACACGTCGACGCCGGCGTCGCTGACCGCAATCTGGCGCGACGGGCTGACCTGGATCAGGCGCTGCCCCTGGTCCCCGCTGTAGGCCACCTTGCCCGGGGCCGACTCGCTGAACGGGCGGATGCCGCCCTGGTAGCCGGAAAACATATATTGGCCGCTGCCGTCGGTGCTGTTGGCCAGACCGAGCAGCTCCTGATACCTGCCGCGCAACGCGTCCGCCAGAATGGCGCGGTCGTTCTGGTTGAGCGTCGCGTTGGCGGCCTGTACCACCACATCCCTCACGTCCTGCAGCAGTCCCGAGACGCTGCCCAGGACGGACTCTTCCAGCGCCAGGCTGTCGCCCGCGGCGGCGCTGTTGGTGGCGTACTGCTGGTTCAGCGACTGCGATTGCGACACTTCGAGCACGCGCGCCGCGGCCACCGGATCGTCCGCCGGAGTCAGGATGCGCCGTCCGCTGGAGATCTGCTGCTGCACCTGCATCAGCTTTTCCGTTTGCTCCTGCATGGCGCGTATCCCCGCATCGTAAATGGCGCTGGTACTGATACGCATGAGTCGCTCCTTAAAGTCTGCAACAAACGAGGGAATGCATCCCCTCGCGCCCGGCTGAATCAGGGACCATTTCGGTCATGCTGAAATGGCTTCTCATCGTCCTAGATCCAGCACCGTCTGGAACAGGGTGCTGGCAATCTGCATCATCTTGCCCGAGGCCTGATAGGCCTGTTGGTAGCGCAGGAGGTTGGCCGCCTCCTCGTCGAGGTTCACCCCCGACACCGACTGCTGCGCCTGCTTGGTCTGCGCAATCATGTTCGCCTGCGCCTTCGCCGTCACCTCCATTTGCCTGGTGGTGTTGCCGATCTGGCTCACCAACTGGCTGTAAGCCCCCTGAAACGAGGTCGTAGGCTGGCTGCCGCTGCCGCTGCTCTGCCCCAGGGTATAGGCCGTCTGCAGCGCGCCAAGCGCGAGCGCATTGCGATTGTCGGAAACGCCGTTGGCGTTGCGCTCGATGGTCAGCACGTCGCCGTCTGCCGGCGCGCCCGAAATCGTGAAGCTAATCCCGTTGAAACTGATGGTGTTGCCCGGGGTAATGGCTGCGGTCAATCCAGTGTCGGTGACATTGCCGGTAATGGCGATTTGCCGGCCGCCCGGCGCGGTCAAGGTGACCGCGCCGGTGGTGGCCGAGGAAGTGGCGCTGACCCCCGATGCGGCGGAAACCAGATTGATTGCCGCGGCAACGCTCGCTCCCTGAGCAATTGCGTCCGCGCCCACAGCCACGGCACCGACATTCACGCCGTTGATCGCGAATGTATTGGCCGGGATATTTGCAGCAAACGTAGGCACGGCGCCGGTTACGGTAGGAGCGACACCCGGTACTGCGGCCGGATAGGCAAATGGGCCTGCCGCCGCCCCGGTGACCGTAAATTGGCCCGCCGCCGCGTCGAACGTGAGCGTCACTTTCGCCCCCGGCAACGGCAAATTGGCAACGCTGGAAACGCTGCCCGCGGAGATGTCTGCGCTGCCGGCGTTGCCGATCGCGGCGGCGGTGCGGATCGGGGACGCCGCGGCGATCGCGGCGGGATCTGTCAGCGCCACGCTGAGGCTCCCCGCGCCTAGGCGGGTGGGCTCGATCAGCCAGCTGTCGTTCGGCTTGGCTCCCGCCCCCACCGCAAGATTCAGGGTGATGCCATCCACGTTGTAGTTGAACCCGGGGGGAGAGAGGGTCCCGATCGGAAATACGACCTGGGGGAACGCAAAACCATCGGAGACTCGCGTAAGCGTGAACTTTTCGTTGACGCCGTCGTCGCCGTTGTACTGCAGCCGGTAGTCGCTGGTCGTGAGAGCGCCTACGTTCTGCAGCGCTGCGCTCACAGAGACGCCGCCGGCATTGCTTGAACTCGGCAACACCGCCGGGCCCGCAATCGAAAAGAACTTCTGGCCCAAATTGCCGTTCAGATCCTGGCCGAGCACATGCTGATCGTTGAAGGTCTGCGCCACGCCCATGGCCACCCGCCCGAGGCTGTTCTGCACGGCATCGAGCGAATCGCTGCGGAAGCTGAGCAGCCCGCCCAGCCGTCCGCCCTGGATGCTGGATGACGAGATCAGCCCGACCGCCGCGCCATTCTGGTAGCCCACTTCGACACGTTGCGGATCCTCGAGCGAACGGCCGGCAACCAGGGCGAAGGTGGTGCTGCCGACGACCACCGGCTGGCCGTTGCCGACGAAAACGTCGTAGCTGCCGTTGCTTTCCTTCACCACCGAAGCGCGGACTTCCTGATTCAGCGCGGCGACAAGCGCATCGCGCTGGTCGCGCAGGTCGTTGGCCGGCTGCTGCGCGGTCGCGCTCTCGACCGCCAGGATGCTCTGGTTGAGTCCCGCAATCTGCTGCGCGTACTGGTTGATCGAGGCGATGCTGCTGGTGATTTGCGAGTTGATGCCGGCGCGGATTTCCGCGATCTGCTGGTCCAGGTCCTGGAAGCGCGCGCTGAGCGCGTTCGCCGATGCGAGCAGCGACTGGCGCGAAGGCACGGATTCCGGGTGCGCCGCAACGTCCGCGACCCCGCTGAAAAACTCCTGCAGCGCCGGCGCAAGGCCGGCACTCGGGTCGCCGAGCAGGGTGTCGATCTGTTTGATCTGCGCGTAGTAGGCGTCCAGCTGGCTGCCTTGCGTCTGCGCCAGCGTAAGCTGGTTCGACAACGCGTCGCTGTAAATGCGCTTGACCGTGGCCACCGCCACGCCCTGGCCGAGAAAGCCCACCCCGGTGAACTGCGGGATGTTGCTCACCTGAACGACTTCCTGTCGGGTGAATCCGGGAGTCGAGGCGTTGCTGATGTTGTGCCCGGTCGTGACCAGCCCGGCCTGAGCCGCGGTCAAGCCGCTCATGCCGATGCCGAAAATGCTGTTTCCCATTTAGGCGATCCCCGACTTGTCAGTAATCAACGGCAATTTCGCGGAAAAATTGAATGGCGCGCAATCCATGCCACCCTCTCCTCAGGCGGTGATGGTCCGACGCATGCGCGCGCCATTCAGGATGCTGGTGAGCTTGTCCGCATAGCGCGGGTCGGTGGCGTAGCCGGCGCGCTGCAGGCCCAGGGCGAAACCGGCGCTGTCGCGCTGCTTGAGCACCGCGGCATAGCGCCGATTGCCCTGCATCAGGGCGGCGTAGTCCTGAAACGCCTCGGCATAAGACCCGTAGGCGCGGAATTTCTGCAGCACCTTGCGCGGCTCCCCGCCCACGTACTCGGTGGTCATCACCTCCACGCTCGCGCCGTTCCAGTTCTTCCCGGCCTTGATGCCGAACAGGTTGTGGCTCTGGCTGCCGTCGGCGGCGCGAATCTCGTGTTTGCCCCAGCCGCTCTCCAGCGCCGCCTGCCCGAGCAGGAAGCGCGCCGGAATTCCGGTCGCAGCGCTCGCCTGCACCGCGTGTTCCTTCATGCGCGAGAGAAAATCCTGTCCGCGCTGCACATCCTCGGTCCTGAGCTCCCCCGGCACCGCCCGCGGCTTGGGGGCCGTGGTCGGCGTCGCGGCCGGCGCCGCATCGCCCGCCGGCGCAGCCTCGGCCCCGGGCACCGCAGCGCGATTGCGCGTCAGTTGACGCAGCATGACGTCGGCCAGGCCGATTCCTTTGGCCGACAGGCTTTGCGCCATCTGCTGGTCCAGCATCGCGGTGTAGGTGCGCGTCTGGTCGCTGTCCATGGGACCGTCCTGCGGCGTCGCCTCGCGCATGGTCTTCAGCAGCGTGTGCAGAAACACCGCCTCGAATTGCTGCGCCACGCCTTTGAGGGCCTGGTCCGGATTCTGCCTGGCCTGCAAGCGCAGCGCGTCCAGTCCGTGCGCATCGAGCACGAGTTTGCCGCTGAGACTGTTGGCCTGGATCATGAAAACTGTTCCCTTTCGATCGATTGCGCGCTGACCATGGCCCGCGCGTCAGATGATTTCCAGCTCGGCGCGCAGGGCGCCGGCGGCTTTCATCGCCTGCAGGATGGACAACAGGTCCTGCGGCGTCGCGCCGATGGCGTTGAGCGCCTTGACCACCTCGCCGAGCGAAGCCCCCTGCTGCACCAGCGAGAGGCCGCCCTTGTCGGAACGGATTTCGATTTGCGTGCGCTCGGCCTGCACCGTCTGCCCCTGGCTCGAGAATGGCGAGGGCTGGCTGATCACCGGTTCGCTGCTGACGACCACCGTCAGGTTGCCATGCGCCACGGCGAACGCATCCACCATCACCGTCTGGTTCATCACCACCGAGCCGGTGCGGGCGTTGACCACCACCTTGGCGCTGGTCTGCGCCGGCGTCACGTCCAGACTCTCGACCTGGGAAAGAAAGGTCACACGCTCGTCGATCACCGCCGGCGCGCGCACCTTGATCATGCGCCCGTCCACCGCCACCGCTGTGCCCGGCGCGAAGCGGCCATTGATCGCCTCGACGATGCGGCGCGTGGTGCTGAAATCGGTGATGTTCAGCTCCAGGTTGATGTGTTCCCCCTGCCCCAGTTCGGTCGGCACACCGCGCTCGACCGTGGCGCCGCCGCTGATCCGGCCCACACTCAGGTGATTGACCTGGACGCTGGTGCTGCCGCTCGCGGAACTTGCCCCCACTCCGCCCACCAGGATATTGCCTTGCGCCACCGCGTAGATCTGGCCGTCGCCACCCTTCAACGGCGTCATCAGCAGCGTGCCGCCGCGCAGGCTTTTGGCATTGCCCATGGAAGACACCGTGACGTCGATAGTCTGCCCGGGCCGCGCGAATGCCGGCAGCGCCGAGGTCACCATCACTGCGGCGACGTTCTTCAGCTGCAGGCTGGTTCCCGCCGGCAGGCTGACGCCCAACTGCGTCAGCATATTGATCACGCTCTGAACCGTGAACGGCGTCTGCGTCGTCTGGTCGCCGCTGCCGTCCAGTCCCACCACCAGGCCGTAGCCGATCAGCTGGTTGCTGCGCACGCCCTGGATCGACACCAGGTCCTTGATGCGATCGGCCCGCGCGGCGCCACAGGCGAGCAACAGCACGACGAGCAGGCAGGTTCGGTACGCTTTCATGCTGATCTCTTTGATTTCCGCGGCTAGAACGGGAGGAACGACAGGAAAAACCGCGCCATCCAGCCCATGGTCTGTGCCTCGTCGATGTAGCCGTTGCCGCGGTATTCGATGCGCGCGTCCGCCACCTGGGTCGAAGACACCGTATTGGCGGGAGAAATCATGGCCGGATTCACCACCCCGGAGAAGCGCACGAACTCGGATCCCTGGTTGATGCCGATCTGCTTCTCGCCGCTGACCAGCAGGTTGGCGTTGGGCAGGACTTCAATCACGGTCACGGTGATGATGCCGGTGAAAGCGTTGTTGCTGGCGCTATCGCCCTTGCCTTCGAAGGTGCTGGCCGAGTTCGCCCCGAGATTCGATCCGAGCAGCCCCTTGCCGGGCAGGCCGGCGAGCCCGGTGACCGCCATGCTGCTGCTGCCGGTGCGGGCGGCGGTGCTGCCCGATTTCTTGCTCGCCGCGGTGGTTTCATTGATGTTGATGGTGAGGATATCGCCGACCGCGCGCGCCCGCCGGTCCTCGAACAACGGCCGGTAGCTGTAGCCCGACTGCCCGGCATACTGGGCCTGGTAGATCGCGCCATTGGCCTGTGTAGGCTGCGGTTGCGGCGTCGGCCGCGCGCTCATCGGCTGGTGCACACTCGCCGGCGGGGTGGTAGCGCAGGCGGCAAGCAGCGCGAGCGCCATGCCCGCGGCCGCAAGGGTCTGTATGCAACGCTGGTTCATGATGCGCTCGCCATGGTTGTCGGAATGCCTACAGCTGCGACAGCTTTTGCAGCATCTGGTCGGACGTCGAGATCGCCTTGGAGTTGATCTCGTAGGCGCGCTGGGTCTGGATCATGTTGACCATTTCCTCGACCACATTGACGTTGGAGGTCTCCACCGTGCCCGGGCTGAGGCGTCCCAGGCCGTTGGTGCCTGGGGTATTCGCGCTGGGCGTACCGGAGGATGCGGTTTCCAGATAAAGATTCTCGCCGGCGCTTTGCAGGCCGGTCGGATTGATGAAGTTCACCAGCTGCAGGGTCCCGACCTGGGTCGGCTTGGCCGAGCCCGCCTGCAGCACCGACACGGTCCCGTCCTGGCCGATAGTGACGGAGAGCGCGCTCGCCGGAATCGTGATCTGCGGCTGCACGTGGTAGCCGCTCGAGGTGACCAGCGCGCCCTGGTTGTCGACCTGGAACGAGCCGTCCCGGGTATAGGCGGTAGTGCCGTCGGGCTGCAGCACCGAGAAGAAGCCGTTGCCCTGGATCGCGACATCGAGAGGGTTGCCGGTCTGCTGCAAATTGCCCTGGGTGAATATCTTTACCGTCGCCACCGCATGCACACCGGTGCCGATCTGCAGGCCCGAGGGCAGCTGCGTCTGCTGCGAGGACTGCGCGCCCGGCTGGCGCAAAGTCTGATACAGCAGGTCCTCGAACACCGCGCGCGAACGCTTGAAGCCATTGGTGCTGACGTTGGCGAGGTTGTTGGCAATCACGTCGAGCTGCGTTTGCTGCGCCTCGAGGCCGGTCTTGGCAATCCACAAAGATCGAATCACGTTCTACTCCTCGGTTGAAGTCGAAGCCTGCCCGCGGGATGCGCGGTCCGGCGAACCCGCAGGCGTTGGTCTGCATGCGCTTTCGCTCATGACTTGATATTCAGAATCTGGCTCGCCTGGGTGGCGTTTTTCTGCGCGTTGTTGAGCAATTGCATCTGCAGGTCGAACTGCCGCGCGAGGCTGATCATGCTGATCATCTCCTCGACCGCGTTGACGTTGCTGCCTTCGAGCGCGCCCGAAGCCAGCGCGACCTTGGGATCGGCAGCGGCGCTGCCGCCGTCGGCGAGCCGGAACAGTCCGTCCCCGCCGCGCACGAGCAGCGTCTCGTCCGGATTGACCAGCTTGATCCTGCCGACCGCGTTGACCGATTTGGGCGGCGGCACGGTCGACACCACCGACACCGTGCCTTCCTTGGCGATGCTGATGATCGAGTCCGGAGGAATCGAGATCGGCCCGCCGTCTCCAAGGACGTTCAAGCCGTTGCGGGTCTGCAGCATGCCGTTGGGGTTGACCTCCAGGCTGCCGTTGCGGGTGTACGCTTCGCTGCCGTCGTTCGCCTGCACCGCGATCCAGCCCGGCCCCTGCACCGCAACATCGAGTTCGCGCCCGGTGCGCTGCAGCGCGCCTTGCGCAAAACTCGAACCCGAAGTCGAATCCACGACGAAGGTGCGCGTTGGCAGGCCATCGCCTTCGACCGGCACGGCGCGAAACGCGCTGGCCGCGGCGCGATAGCCGTTGGTGGAGACGTTGGCGAGATTGTGCGCCACCGCCGCCTGCTGGCCGAGGATATGTTTGGCGCCGGTCATGGCGACGTAGATCATGCGGTCCAAATGGCTTCTCCTTTGTCTGCGGCGCGCGCGCCGCGGCCTTACTTCAGGTTGACCAGGGTCTGCAGCACCGCGTCCTGCGCCTTGATCGACTGGGCGTTGGCCTGGTAGACGCGCTGCGCGGTAATCATGTTCACCAACTCGGCGGTCAGGTCGACGTTGGAATCCTCTTTCGCCCCGGATTGAATTGCACCGAGGCTGGCGCTGCCGGGCGAACCGGTGAGCGGAATGCCGGAAGTGGCGCTCTCCGCCCACATGCTGTCGCCCAGGGGGGACAGGCCCTGCGGGTTGACGAAATTCGACAGCGCGACCTGGCCGAGCTTTTGCGACTGCCCGTTGGTATAGCGCCCGAGAATGATGCCGTCGTTGCCGATGTTGTATCCGCTCAGGCGGCCGGAGGCGAAACCGTCCTGGGACAGCGAATTGACGCCGAAACCGGAGCCGAACTGGGTCACTTCGCTGTAATCCATTTTGATCGCAAGCGCCGCGGCGCCGTTGCCGAGTGTCGCGGCATTCACGCTTTTGTCCAGATTCGTCGCCGACGACAGAACACCTTGCTGATCGAAAGTGAGCATGCTGGGCAGGGGGACGCCCGGCAGCGCGGGAAGATTGGCGTTAGCTCCGTCAATGTAGACATTGGAATACCAGACGTTGGCCGACTCTTTGTTGAAATAAATGGTCATCGTGTGGGACTGGCCCAGCGTGTCGTAAAGGGTCGATGCGGTGGAAAAGTTGTAGGTCTTCGGGTTCAGGTGGTCAAAGCCGGCGACGGGTATCGCGGCGTCGGTCGAAGCGAGGTTCGCCCCGATCGAAGCGGTGGTGCTCGCCTTGGGCAACAGGTCGGACGAGGACAGCTGCAGGTTCACCAGCACGCCCGGCACGATGGCGCCGTTGCGCGCCTCGAACCCGGTGAGATTCTGCCCGCGGGCGCTGACGACGTAACCTTCCTTGTTCACGCTGAAGCCGCCGTTGCGGGTGTAGGTGATCGCGCCGGCGTCGCTCATGCGGAAGAAACCCTGCCCGTTGATGGCGATGTCCAGCGGGTTGTTGCTGAGCGAAATGTTGCCCTGGGTGAATTGCTGGTTCACGCTGGTGATCTGGGTGCCGATGCCGACCTGCGTGCCACCTCCGCCTCCGAGGGAAGCGGCAAACACGTCGCCGAAAATCGCAGTGCCGAGCTTGAAGCCCGAAGTGTTCGCGTTAGCGACGTTGTTGCCGATCACGTCGAGGTTCTTCGCCGCGCCGTTGAGGCCGCTCAATCCCTGCTGAAAGCTCATCTCGTTTCTCCTTGCGTTTATTCGTTACCGCTTCGGGGAGTTCATTCCCGCGTGATGCCCTGCCTTACGAATCGTCTGCGAAACCGCGCAACGGTTTCTTACATGACCTGCTTGACGTCGGCCAGCGCGACCGATCCCACGCCGTTTATCTTCAGCGTGACGCCGTCCTTGCCCTGCGTCACGCCGTTGACCATCCCGAGGACGAGAGCGGTGGCATCGACCTTCTTGCCGCCCTGCACCGCCTCAATCGAAAAACTGTACCGGCCGGCGGCCGCGCTCGCGCCGCTGTCGGTAACCCCGTCCCACTGGAAGCCGAGCACGCCGGCGGGCTGCGGCCCGAGGTCCGTCTTGTGCATCACCTGGCCGGAGCCGTCGAGGATGGACACCGTCACCTTGTCCGCCGCCTGTGGCAGGTCGACACCGAACTGGGCCGCGCCGTTGTCCAACTGGAGCGTGCCTCCGGGCACAAACACACCGTGCCCGATCATGGCCGTGGCCTGCAGCGACTGGCCAACGCTGAAACTCGTCGCCATGCTCTGCAGGGTCGCGTTGAGCTTGTCAATGCCGCTCACGGTGCTGATCTGCGCCATTTGCGAGGTGATCTGCGCGTTGTCCATGGGATTGAGCGGGTCCTGGTTCTTGAGCTGCGTCACCAGCAGCTTGAGAAATCGGTCTTGCGCGTCGTTCGCGCCGGGCGTTCCGGCCGCGGCCGGCTGCGTCGATGCCGCGAGGGCCGCGGCCGCGTCGGTACTGCTGCCTATCGTTGTGCTCATCGTCTGGTCCTTTTTCGCTTTTGATCTGTCGCTGCGCGCCTGCCGCCGCTATTGCCCGATGGTGAGCGTCTTCAGCATCAGCGACTTGGCGGTGTTCAGCATCTCGACGTTGTTCTGGTAGGCACGCGCGGCGGCAATCATGTTCACCATTTCGTCGACCACGCTGACATTGGGCATGGCGACGTAGCCCTGGGCATCGGCGAGCGGATGCTTCGGGTCGTACACCTGCTTTCCCGGCGTATCGTCTTCCACCACGCCGGTAACCTGAACTCCCTTGCCGGTCGCGCCGCCGAAAGCCAGTTCGCTGAACACCACCTGCTTGGCGCGATACGGCCGGCCGTTGGCGCCGGTAACGCTGTCGGCATTGGCCAGATTGCTGGCGACGACGTTGAGCCGCTGCGACTGTGCGGTCATGGCGGAACCTGCAATCTCGAATACGTTTAGCAAAGACATGAGCATCACCCCTGTAGTGCGGCCAGCATCAGCTTGATCTCGTTGCTGAGGATGGCCAGGTTCGCTTCGTAATGCACGGCGTTCTCGGCGAAGCGGTTGCGCTCCATGTCCATGTCCACCGTGTTGCCGTCTATGCTGGGCTGCTGCACGCTGCGATAGAGCACCGCGGCCGGCGCAGCACCGCTGGCGCCTGCGAGATGCTTGTCGCTGGTCGCGCGCAGCGCCGCTGCCGACACCGGCCGCCCGTCGGTGGCGGCGCGCAGCGCCGCGGCAAAATCGATGTCGCGCGCCTTGTAGCCCGGCGTGTCTGCGTTGGCGATATTGGCCGCAAGCAGCTGCTGACGGAAGGCGCGCACGTTGAGCGCGTTCTGATGAAATTGAAACAGCTTGTCGAGCGAGTCAATCATGGCGTGTGTGCGCTGGTGGGTTAGGATAGTCATCCAACATGCCACTTATCTTATGCGTTGTTGATTCGGGGAGCGTCCGGATTAGCGGCGGAAAGCTCGCGCATTTCCGCGCTTGGAGCGGCAAGCGGCGGCAATTATTGCCGCCTGCAACGCGCAATGTTCATTCGCCCACACCGGCGGACGCAGCCGGATTACTCGATCTGGGGCGATCGGGCTTGCGCGGACGGCGACCCGTCCGCGCGGATCGCCGATTGCGTACGGATGATGAAACCATCCGTACGCAATCGGCGATCTTGTATAACGACAAACCAACACCGTCATGGCACTCCTCCGCTGGTCCGATGCGACGAATTTCAGGATGAACCCCGGGGGCCGGCCGACGAACCGGGGAAAGTAGACCAGACTCCGCCGTCGACAACACGACGATAAGCCGGCAAAAACCACGCCTAATCACGCCTTGTCTCCCGCGGCGCGTGGCTATAGTAGGCGCATGCACCTCGCCTCGATGGTGGCCATGACAATGGAGCGAACATCCATGAACGTCCGCAATAGCCTGCTCACCCTGCTGCTCGCCGGCGCCGCCGGCCTGTGCCAGGCGTCGATCGAACCGGCGCAGCTCACGCAAATCCATCAGGCGGTGGAACAACTGGTGCGCCATCAAACTGCCGGCCTGCCGGGCAAGGTGAGCTTCACCCTGGGGGCCGTAGACGCGCGCCTGAATCTGTCCGCCTGCGCGGCCCCGGAAGCCTTCCTTCCCGTCGGTGCGCGCCTGTGGGGCAATGCCAACGTCGGCGTGCGCTGCAGCGGAACCAGTCCATGGACCATCTATGTCCCGGTTTCGGTCCGTATCATCACCGGCGTGGTGGTCGCGGCGCACGCCCTGACACAAGGACGGACCATAGAGATCAGCGACATGGTGGTGCAGGAGGCCGACCTGGGCCAGCTCACGACGGCGGTGTTCACCGAGCCGCAGCAGGCGCTCGGGCGCATCGTCACGCTAGGCATCGCCGCCGGTCAACCGCTGCGGCAGGACTTGCTGCGCGCGCCCCCGGTCATACAGCAGGGACAGTCGGTGACCTTGCGCGCGCAGGGGCCGGGGTTCAAGGTGAGCGCTGCAGGCAAGGCGGTGTCCAGTGCCGCCGAGGGACAGGTGGCGCAAGTGCGCACCGCCTCGGGCCGCACCATCAACGGCATCGCGCGTCTGGGCGCGATAGTGGAGATTCAATAAGTGACCGCTTCCGTAATCGCGAAGCGGCCTGAACCGGCGGCGCGGGAACTGCCGGGAAGGGCCGGGCCCGGCGCTGGCGATCAGCCGCCTCATTTCGTAATAATGCGTGGAAACAACATGTTAAGTCTGCCTTTAGCCGGAAGGGGAGAAATTTCAAGATATTTCCCGATTTCGCCTAAAGTTCCGCGCCAGACTGCCGCTAAAGGGACATACAGCAGAAGGCCGAGGAAGCAACCATGAAAATAGACAGTTCCATCAAATCAGTCAGCACCAGCGCGGTCAGTGCCGGGGGGGCCAAATCCGGCAAGGGAGCGGCCAGCACACCCAACTCCGGCGGCGGCGAGCGCGTCCAGTTGAGTCCGCTGTCTTCGCAGTTGCACGCGCTCGAAAGCAGCATGGCGGACACTCCCGTGGTGGACAGCGCACGCGTAGCCCAAATCAGGCAGGCGATCGCCGACGGCCGCTTCAAGGTGAATCCGGACGCGGTGGCCGATAGCCTGTTGCAGACCGCGCGCGAACTGCTGCGCTCGAGAATAGGCTGATGCTCAGCGGCACCCCCAGGGATGCAGGTCCGGCGGCCAATGCCGCCGTTTTCGCGGCCGGGATGCAGGACGAACGCATTGCGCTGGTTGCTTTCACCGGTTTGCTGGAAGCCGAGCAGGACGCGCTGATCCAGGGCGATGCCGACCGCCTCGCAGAACTCGCCCTTGAAAAGGCGTCGCAGATCGAGTTGCTCATCCATTTGGGCGAATCGCGCAACCGCTATCTGGCTGCGCAAGACCTGAACCCCAGCGCCGCTGGAATGCTCGCCTGGCTGAATCGCAATCCGGGATTTGCCACCGCCGTCAGGAAGATCTGGCGGGAATTGCTGGCACAGGCCGAGAAGGCGCAGCAGATCAATCACGACATCGGCCTGCTGATCGAGCGCAGGCTGCAGCAAAACCGTTTGAAGCTGGCGGTATTGCAAACCGCCGCGGCTCCGGACGGCATGTATCGACCCGACGGTCAGTTGCGCCCCCTGCGCAGCGCAAGGTCCATAAGCCAAGTCTAGAATTACCTCTGACGAGCTGTATCGCTACAACCGTTGTTGCAGCGCTGCAATGTTGGATACCCCCCGCACTGTCCTCGCTTTTTTCATAACCGTGTTTTGGTACGGATACGCTTTTCATCCGTACCAAAAACATGGTTGGCGCGCAGAGCGCGCAATGGCCGCCAAATCAGCATTGATCGACGTTGGATGACACATCGAGGTGCAGCGATTGGGCTTGCGCGGACGGCGGCCCGTCCGCGCGGATCGCGGATTGCGCACGGATGAAAAGCACATCCGTGCGCAATCCGCGATCTTGGATAAAACTCCACGGCCTGTTTGGTGCTTGCCAAGACCGCGCTTTCTGTGCAAATCCACTATTGATCCGGGTAGCGCAAGCGCGGCCGGCAGCAATTACTGCGGTGGCGCGCCCTGGAGCGGAATCTCGACCACCTTGCCCGGAGTCTCGGCCAGGATCATCACAGTCACCCGGCGGTTGCGCGCCCTGCCTTCGGCAGTGGCGTTGGAGGTCATCGGGTGGTTGGGCCCGTAGCCGACGGCGCTCAAGCGCTCTTGGACAACGCCATGGTCTATGAACAGCCGCACCACGCTGCTCGCGCGCGCCGCCGACAATTCCCAGTTGGAAGGAAACTGACTGGTGCTGATCGGGGTATCGTCGGTGTAGCCCTCGACCTGTATCCGTTGCTGCGCCATCGCCAGGACCCGGGCGACCTGCTGCAGCACGCGGCCGGACTCCGCGCGCAGTTGTGCCTGTCCCGAGGCGAACAGCACGCTCGCATTGATCTCCACGGATATGCCGCGATTGCTTTGCGTCACCTTGACCTGGCCATCGCGCACCAGCGGGTCCAGCACCTTGAGTATGTCCTGGCCGATGAGGCGCATCTGCTCGCGCTCCCGCGCCTGCGGGTCGACCGGCTTGATCATCGGGCGCGGCGGCAGATCCCGCGGCAGCGGCTGTGCCGCCGGCGGAATCCGCGCCGGCGCTTTGCTGGTGAACGCGCCGAGCAGGGATTCGCTCAGCACACGATATTTCCCCTCGTTCACCGAGGACAGCGCATACATCACGACGAAGAAGGCGAACATCAGCGTCATGAAGTCGGCATAGGACACCAGCCAGCGCTCGTGGTTATCCGACTGCCTCTGATCGAGATACTTTCTCCTGCGGCGCATTTGCGGGCGGGCCTCCGTGCGCGGCGGCCGCTTACAGGCCGACCGCGCCTGGCGCCTGGTCGGTCACATAGCCGAGCAGGCGATTTTCGATCATGCGCGGGTTCTCGCCGTTGGCGATCGAGATCAGGCCGTCGACCACGATCTCGCGTATCAGCACCTGGCGCGCAATCAACACTTTCAGCTTGTTCGCCACCGGCAGGAACACCAGGTTGGCCAGGCCCACACCGTAGATGGTCGCGACAAAAGCGACCGCGATGCCGCTGCCCAGCCGCGCCGGTTCGGACAGGTTCTCCATGACATGAATCAGCCCCAGCACCGCCCCGAGTATGCCGATGGTCGGCGCATACCCCCCCGCAGCCTCCCAGATGCGCGCCGCCTGCCGGTGATATTCCTCGAAGGTGACGATTTCCACCTCCAGGGCTTCGCGCAGTTTCTCCGGGCTGGCGCCATCGGCGAGCAATTGCAGGCCTTTGCGCGCGAACGGGTCGGCGACCATGTCCGCGTGCTGCTCGAGCGCGAGCAGTCCTTCCCTGCGCGCTGAATTGCTCCAGCGCAGGATTTCCGCAATCATGTGCTGTGGTGCAAATTCCGGCGGCAGCACGGCCCATTTCGCCATTCTTACGCCGCGCAGGAACACGCGCGCCGGACTCTGCACCATCACCGCACCCGCGGTCCCACCGAGCACGATCAGAAACGCCGCGCCTTGCAGCAGCGAGCCGACAGCCCCGCCTTCCAGCAGTTGCCCCCCGATGATGCCCGCCAGGGCGACGGCAATGCCGATGAGGCTGCTGTAATCCACAACTCAGAGATTCCGGATCTGGCCGCGCAAGCGCGCGATGGCCTGGCTGTGCAACTGGCAGATGCGCGATTCGCTCACGCCCAGGGTTTCGCCGATCTCGCGAAAATTCAGCTCCTTCTCGTAATACAGGCCCATCACCACTTTCTCGCGTTCCGGCAGCCCGGCAATCGCCTTTACCAGCCGCTCGCGCAGCTTGCGGTCGAGCAGCGCTTCGAGCGGGTTGGTGCCGCCGTCTTCGCAGTGGCGCTCGAGAAAATCACTACCGTCGGCGTGATTGAAGTCCTCGAACGAGATCAGTTGATAGCCCCGTGCGTCCTGCAGCATCTGTTGGTACTCGTCAAGAGGAATGCCCAGTTCGAGCGCGACTTCCTGCTCGCTCGGCGCGCGGCTCAAGCGTTGCTCGAGTTTGGCGATCGCACCCTCGATGCGGCGCAAGTCGCGCCGGAAACTGCGCGGCAGCCAGTCGGCCTGGCGCAGGCCGTCGAGTATGGCGCCGCGGATGCGCTGCGCCGCGTAGGTTTCGAACTGCGCCCCCAGCGATTCTTCATAGCGGTTGACGGCATCGAGCAGACCGAGCATGCCGGTCTGGATGATATCGTCGATTTCGACGCTCGCCGGCAGTTTCGCCATCATGTGATGGGCGATGCGCTTGACCAGGGGAGCGTATTGCTTCAGGTAGTACTGCGTATCGCGGCCGGCGGTCGCGGCGACCGTGGCTGTGGCTATGGTAGTGGCTGTGGCTGTATACATGGACGCGTCCTGTTGACTGGTCTACGCTGCGGCGATGCGCGCACCGTTCGAATGAAGCAGGCGGCGCATGAAATCATCGAAGCCGTTGCCGTCCTCTTCGGGCCTCGGCCAGCCGGCAATCGCCTGTGCGAAACCGCGAAAACTCCCCGCTGCCGCCGCGCCCGGAAATGCCGCCACCACAGGCAGCCGCAGGCGCGCCGCTGCCTGCAGCTTGTCGTCCGGGGGTACATACCCCATGAAGGCCAGCGATACCTGCAGGTAACGCCGCGCCGCGCCCGCCATGTTTCCGAAAATGGTGCGTGCCTCGCGCTCGCTTGCGACGTTATGGACCAGGACGTGGAATTCGCGCCGCGCGAACTCGCTGCTCAGGCGTTTGATCAATGCATAAGCCGCGGTGATTGCGGCGGCGTTGCTGCCGCCGAGAATAATCACTTCCTGCGCCGCGCTGCCGGGCCAGGCGAGCGCGCTCGCGTTGCCCGGAACCGCGTCCACCAGCAGGGTATCCACCGGATAACCCAGGCGGCCGCAACGCTCGACCAGGCGCTGCTGCTCGACCGCCGGCAATTGCGCCAACGAACGCAGTCCGCGCGCTAGCGGCAGAATCAGGATTCCCGCCGGGCCACGCACGATAACCTCGTCAAGATCGCGCTCGCGCCGGATCACGTCCTCCAGGTCGAAGCGCGCCTTGAGCCCCAGCGCGGCAATCACGCCCTGCGCCGCCGGATGGGCGTCGAGTATCAGCACGTCGCCACCGCGTTCGGCCAGCGCTCCAGCCAGATTGATCATGGCCGCGGTGGTGCCGCTGCCTCCGGCCCCGGCGTTGATGGATACGACGCGCAGACCGCTGCGATCGAGCAGTCGGCGCAGACCCTCGGCCTGATCAGGACGCATTGTAGGAACCCGTAGCAAAAGTCATTTTGCTACGGTCCGATTTAGGGGAGCACGAGGGGAGACGCCCCGAAGGTCTCGATCCCGCTTGACGGGAAAGTCCCCTCGGGGGATATCCCCCCGTCTTGTTATGAATTCTAGCCAAGGCTGGCTCCCGCAAAGGCGCCGCCGGCAGGCGCGGTGGCCAGCATCAGCTGGCATTCGGCCGCGTCCAGATGGTGCACCGACGGCGCGGTGACCGGGTGCAGTGCACGCGACAGCAGGTATTCCCTGTCCGGCAGATGCAAGTCCTCGGGAACGCGTTGGCCGTCGGTGACATAGTGCAGCGCCAATTGGTGGCGGATCGCGATGTCGAGCGCGGTAGCGATGCCCACCGCCTCGTCGGTTTTGGTGATGATGCAGCCGTGTACCCCGCCGCCGCGATACGCGCGCACCACGTCGTCCAGGGTTTCGCCGTTGCCGGTCGCGTTGAGCAGCAGCAGGCGCCGCACCTCGGTCCCGGACGGCGAGAGCAGTTCCAGTTGTTCCGCGACCATCTGGTCGCGCTGGCTCATGCCTACCGTGTCGATCAGCACCAGGTGCTTGCCGCGCAGGTCATCGAGCACGAACTGCAGGTCGGACGCGTCTTTGACCGCGATCACCCGCACGCCGAGGAGCTTGCCGTAGATGCGCAACTGCTCGTGTGCGCCTATCCTGTAGCCATCGGTAGTCAGCAACGCGAGTCGATCGGCGCCGTAGCGCACGACGCAGCGCGCGGCAATCTTGGCCACGGTAGTGGTCTTGCCCACGCCGGTCGGGCCGACCAGTGCATAGACGCCGCCGCGTTCGACGATTTCATCGGCCGCGGCGACGATCCGCAGATTGCGGCCGAGCACCGCTTTCACCCACGCGAGCTTTTCCTCCGCTCCCAGGCCGGATGGCATTTTCGCCAGAAACTGCCGCGCCAATGCCGCGCTGAAACCGGCGTGCAGCAGGTCACGCAGCACGCGGGCCTTGCCCGGTTCGCGCCGCTGCGCCGTATCCCAGGCCTGATAGACGAGTTGTTCTTCAATCAATCCGCGCATCGACTTGATCTCGCTCGCGAGGCTGCGCGCATCGGGGTGTTCCGCCGCTGCCGCGACAGGCGCCATCGTCGCGGCCGGCTGCGGGCGGCGCGCCGGCGCCGCCGGCTTGCCCTGGCGATCGCGCGGCGGCGCCTGCGCCGCCGCTACCTGCTGCGGCAGGTCGTCCGGGGCCACGGCGAGGATTTCGACGCCGCCCTCGATCGCCCGGTTGGACAGAATCAATGCGTCCGGGCCCAGTCCCTGCCTGACCAGCTGCAGGGCCTGGCGCGAGGTACTGGCGGAAAATTTTCTGACGTTCATGCTTTACCCCCGAGCAAGGCGCTGATTTTGATGGTGCTGGTATCCGGAACTTCGCTGTGCGCGATGACCTTGATCTGCGATACCGCACGGCGCAGGAAGCGCGCCAGCAGCACGCGCAGTTCGGCCGGCACCAGCAGTACCGACGGCAGCCCGAGCCGCTCCTGATGCTGCGCGGCCGCGCTGGCCTCGCGCAGCAGCGTATCGACCAGACCCGGCTCGATGCCGGCGGCGTCGCCGGTCTTGGCCTGTACCGCCTGCAGCAGGACGCGCTCCAGCCCGGGCTCCAGCGCCATCACCTGCAATTCGCTGGTGCCGGGATAGAGCTGCTGCACGATGGCGCGCCCCAGCGCCACCCGCACCAGCGCGGTGAGATCGCCCGCGTCCGACACCTTCGCGCCGTGCTCGGCGAGCACCTCGATGATGGAGCGCATGTCGCGGATGTGCACGCCCTCTTCGAGCAGCCGCTGCAGCACCTTTTGCACCGTCGCGAGCGGCAGCAGTTTCGGCACCAGGTCCTCGACGAGCTTGGGCGATTCGCGCCCGACATGATCGAGCAACTGCTGCGTTTCCTGCCGGCCCAGCAGTTCGGACGCATGCGTCTGCATCACGTGGTTCAGATGGGTGGCAACCACGGTTCCGGCATCGACCACCGTGTAGCCGAAAGTCTGCGCCTGTTCGCGCAATCCCGCCTCTACCCACACTGCCGGCAGGCCGAACGCCGGATCGCGCGTGACCGCGCCGGGCAAGGCGGTGTTCACGTGACCCGGATTGATCGCGAGATACATGCCGGTATAGGCCTCGCCGCGGCCGATCTCCACGCCTTTGAGCGTGATCACGTAGGCGTTGGGGCGCAGTTCCAGGTTGTCGCGGATATGCACCGCCGGCGCCAGAAAACCCACGTCCGATGCGAACTTCTTGCGCAGGCCCTTGATCCGCTTGAGCAGTTCGCCGTCCTGGGCCCTGTCGACCAGCGGAATCAGCCGGTACCCGACCTCCAGCCCCAGCGTATCCACGGCAACGACGTCGTTCCAGGTCGCCTCGGCGGCAGCGTTCGCCACCTGCGGCTCCGGCGGCAGGACCTCGGGCGCCGCCGGGCGCGTCGCCATCCTATAGCCGCCGTAGCCCAGCGCCGCGGCGAGCAGCAGGAAGGCGAAATTGGGCATGCCCGGAATCATCCCCATGATGCCGAGAATGGCGCCGGTGATCATCAACACCTGCGACTTGTTGAACAGCTGCCCGACCAGCTGCTCGCCGATGTTCTGATCGCTTCCGACCCGGCTGACGACTATGCCCGCGGCGGTGGAGATCACCAGCGCCGGGATCTGCGCCACCAGGCCGTCGCCGATGGTGAGCAGGGTGTAGAACTTCGCCGCCGTGGCGAGATCCAGATCGTGCTGCAGCACGCCGACCACCAGGCCGCCGACGATGTTGACGAGCAGGATGATGATGCCGGCGACGGCATCGCCGCGCACGAACTTGCTCGCGCCGTCCATCGCGCCGTAGAACTCCGCTTCCTGCGATATCTCCCGGCGGCGGCGGCGTGCGTCCTCCTCGCCGATGAGGCCGGCGTTGAGATCGGCGTCGATCGCCATCTGCTTGCCCGGCATCGCATCCAGGGTGAAGCGTGCGCTGACTTCGGCGATGCGCCCGGCGCCTTTGGTGATCACCACGAAATTGATCACCACCAAGATGAAGAACACCACCAGGCCGACCGCGTAGTTGCCGCCGACCAGGAACTGTCCGAAGGCCTCGATCACCTTGCCGGCGGCATCCGGCCCCGCGTGGCCGTGCAGCAGCACCACGCGCGTCGAGGCCACGTTGAGCGACAGCCGCAGCAGCGTCGTCATCAGCAGGACGGTGGGGAACACCGCGAAATCCAGCGGTTTGAGGGTATACAGGCTCACCAGCAGCACGATAATCGCGAGCGCGATGTTGAAGGTGAACAGCAGATCCAGCAGGAACGGCGGCACCGGCAGGATCATCATCGTCAGGATCATGATGATCAGCAGCGGGACCGCCGCGGCGCGCACGCCGGCGCCGCCGAGCAGCGCCCCCAGATTGAAGGTATCGTTCATGCGGCGGACGCCCCGGGATCAAGCCCATCGGGCAGCGGCGCGAGTTCGGGCCGCTGCGGCACCGGGCCGCCGTCTTCCCGCTGGCGGCGCAGTTGATAGACATAGGCCAGCACTTCGGCTACCGCGGCATACAGCGCCGCCGGAATCTCGTCGCCCAGCTCGGCGTGGCGGTACAGCGCGCGCGCGAGCGGCGGCGCTTCCAGAATCGGCACCCGGTGCTCCTCGGCCAGCGCGCGGATGTGAGCCGCCAGCAAGTGCGCCCCCTTGGCCACCACGCGCGGGGCGCGCATCGCGCCGTCCTGGTAGCGCAGCGCCACCGCGTAGTGGGTCGGGTTGGTGACGACCACGTCGGCTTTGGGAATTTCCGCCATCATGCGCCGGCGCGCCATCTCTCTTTGCTGGCTGCGGATGTGCGCCTTGACCTGCGGATCGCCTTCGGTTTCCTTGCTCTCCTGGCGCACTTCCTCGCGCGTCATGCGCAGTTTGCGTTCGTGGTCCCATATCTGGAACGGAATGTCGATCGCGACGACCAGGGCCATGCTTGCGGCCATGATCAGAAAGCTGCTGCCTAACAGGTGCACCAGGTGGACCATGGCGCCACCCAGCGGCTCGCCGGCAAGCGACAAGACGGCGCCGCTGTTGCGCCACAGAACCCAGCCGGCGACGCCGCCGACGAGCAGGGTCTTGGCGATCGCCTTGAGCATTTCGATCACGCCGTGCCAGGACAGCATGCGCACGAGGCCTTTCAAGGGATCCATGCGTCCAAAATCCGGCAGCAGCGGCTTGAAGCTGAACAGCCAGCCGTTGAGCGCTATCGCCGATGCGATCCCCGCAAGCGCGAGCAGCAGCAGCAGCGGGAAAAACGACAGCAGCGCATCGAGCGAAGCGTCCTTGAGCCGCAGCAGCATCAAATCGGTATCGAAGGCGAGCGCGCGGTCGAGCTGCATGCTGTGGCGCATCAGGTCGGACAGCTTGGCGGCGAGCCCGGCGCCCATGAACCAGAGCCCGCCCCCCGCGGCAAGCAGCAGCGCCAGCGTGGACAACTCGCGCGAACGCGCTACCTGCCCCTCCTCGCGCGCCTGTTCGCGCCGCCGTATGGAAGCGGGTTCGGTGCGTTCTAAACCGGTGTCTTCTGCCATCTCCCGTCCTTGGCTGATTGAACGGGATTATCGAATGGCAGTACAGGCCTCGATCAGTCGAACAGTGCCGCTTTTGCCGCGCAATTCACGGGCTTCGCAGGAAGCAGAGGCAGCATCGCGTTGTGGTTATTCAAGATCGACCATTGCGCGCTCCGCGCGCCAACCGTGTATTCCGTACGGATAGACACCATCCGTACGGAATACACGGTTATGAATAAAGACAAAGACAGCGTGGGGATTCTATCCAAGATCGCCGATTGCGCACGGATGTGCTTTTCATCCGTGCACAATCGACGATCCGCGCGGACGGGCCGCCGTCCGCGCAAGTTCAGATCACTGCAGTTCGATCTGCGCTTCAGCGTCCGCCTGTGTCGGCGTGCGACCATTGCGCGCTCCGCGCGCCAACCGCGTTTTCCGTGCGGATAGACCGCATCCGCACGGAAAACGCGGTTATAAAAAAGGCCAAGGCCAGGGTTGAGGGTCTGGTTGAAATCGCAGCCCTGCAACAATAACCGGCACGCCCCTAAAACCCCAGACTTGCGAGCAAGTCGTCGACCTGGTTCTGGCTGGTCACCACCTCGGGCCCCGCGGCTGCGTTCACCACCGGGCCGTTGAGCAGACCCGTGTCGATTTCGCTGCGCACATCGGCGGGCACGAGATCGACCAGCAGATGCACCAGTTGCTGCTCCATGTCCTTCGCCAGCAGCGTGATCTTCTTGATCACCTGTCCGGTCAGATCCTGGAAATCCTGCGCCATCATGATTTCGAGCAACTGGGCGTTGGTGGCCTGCGTCTGCTTCGGCGCGTCCGCCAGATAGTCGCGGGTATCAGCCACCAGCGTCTTGAATTCTTCCACGCTCAGCTGTTTGTCGAACAGTTTCTGCCAATCCGCGGACAAGCACTCGGCGCCGCTCCCCAGGCGGTCCTGGATCGGCTGCGCGGCTTCGATCGCGTTCAGCGCGCGCACCGCCGCCTGCTCGGTCATTTTGACGACGTAATCCAGCCGGTCGCGTGCGTCGGGTATTGAAGCGGCGGTCTTTTCCAGCACGCGGTCGTAGCCCAGTTCGCGCAAGGCATCATGCAGCGTGCGCGTCAGACGGCCGACGCGGCCGATGACGTCGCCCGGGGAACTCTCCCCGGCTTCCACTTCCGCCTTCCGCCCGGCAGCGGGCGTATGCGCCGCGTTGTCCTTGATGATGCTGTCGAACAGGGCTTGCAGATCGTCGGTATCCGCTTCGGCCACCATCGCGCTCATGCCTTGACTCCTTCTTCCATGGATTTGAATATCTTGTTGAGCTTTTCATCGAGCGTCGCGGAGGTAAACGGCTTGACCACGTAGCCGCTGGCGCCGGCTTGGGCGGCGGCAATGATGTTTTCCTTCTTCGCTTCCGCCGTGACCATGAGAACGGGCAGCCCTTTCAACGCCGCGTCCGCGCGGATGTTCTTGATCAGGTCGAGGCCGGTCATATTCGGCATGTTCCAATCGGAGATGACGAACTGGTAGCTGCCGCCGCGCAGCTTGCCCAGCGCATCCACCCCATCCTCGGCTTCATCTACATTCTGGAAACCGAGTTCCTTGAGCAGGTTGCGCACTATCCTGCGCATGGTGGAAAAATCGTCCACCACCAGGAATTTCATGTTCGGATCTGCCATGTATTGCTCCATTTCAACTGTCAAGTGTCGCCCTGCCCGAATTACGAGCCATGCGCTAACTATCGTCAGATTTCGCGCAATCTTGAATACCGCGGAAGCGGCTCGCCAGATCCTCCGGAATCGGCACGCCATCCTGGTGGTACCAATCGCGCGCGGTCTCCGCCTGCAGTGCGACGCGCCTGATCCGCGCCGCGGCCTCGGCCGGCGGCAGCTTGACGAATGCCTGCAGCGCCGCATAATCGTCCGGCAGCGCCGCGTTTTCCCAGCCCAGGGCCGAATGCCGGGCGAGGTTGACCGCCAGCGCCACGTTGATGACGCGCGGATGCGTCGCGTGCATATCGTCCATCAGGGACTGCAGCAGCGCCGCCAGCTTCCACTGCGAGATCAGCAGGCCCTGCAGTTCGGCCAGTCTGAATCCGAGCACTTCCGATTGCGCCGCGCCGCTGCGCAGGCTCCGGTCCGCGCTCAGCATGGCCGAGATCTGCAATGACAGATCCGGGGCGAAGCACCAGACCAGGATTTCCGCGAGGTCGTGCAGCAAGGCCGCGATCGCGACTTCGTCCGCCCTCAGATCGTGTCGCAGCACGGCCCAATCGTGTGCGTACAGCGCCGCATGATGCGCGCGGCTGGCGACGCGCATCAGCCCCGCCAGCGCGAGCGGCTGGCCCTCCAGCGTCGACTCGACCGCCGGCAGGTCGGCAAAATGCTCGAAAAACGGCGTTATGCCGAGCATCATCAGAGCGTGCTCGACGGTGGTGATGTCGGTCGTCTGGGTGGCTCTGCGGTGCGCCTGCAGATAGTGCAACACCCGCAGGGTGAACATCGGATCGTGCAGCAGCACCCGGGCAATGTCACGCGCGATGACCTCGTCCTCGCGCCTGCGCAACAGCGCCAGTTCGTCAATCGTGCGGCGCAGCACCGGAATTTCGACCGTGTCCAGCGCATGCCCCCAGGCCGATGCGTCCCGCGCCAGGGCAGAGAATCTGATCACGTCCGCCTCACATGCGCCACAGCAGCAGCCTCGCGCCGCCGGGCGCGCCGGTCGCAATGATCCGGGCCGGCGGCACACCCGGAATGGAGAAGCTGTTGCTGATCAGCAGGCTGCCGGAGCGCATTTCGCGGCGCGCCTTGCGCCACAGCTCGCTCATCGCGGCGGGCGACAGGTAGGCGTAGACCACGTCGTAACGGCCAAGATCCAGATTGTTGAAATTCCCCAGGCTGACGCGGCACGATGGCGGCCCCAGCGCCGTGCGCAGCCGGCTCATCAGATACGGCAGCGGCGCCGATTCGATGCCATGGTAGCGGCCCGCCGGACGCGCGCGCGCGAGACTGGCCAGCACCCCGCCGAGTCCGCAGCCCAGGTCGAGAAAGCTGAAACCGCGCGCCTGCGGCAACAGACTCGCGAGTGTTCGTGCCGCGGCGCGGCTGGACAGAAACAGCGGCACCCGGGTGCCCGACACCCCCCAATACACGGACGCGAGCACGCAAAACGCGGCGAGCGCATACGCCGGCGGCAGGCCGAATTCCAGCGCCCAGACGAGCCCGGGCGCAAACAGCGCATGTATCGGAAGCCACCAGGCTGCCATGCCCAGGACGCGCCCGATACTCGCCGCGAGGACGCCTTGCAGCAACGCCCAGGTCATGGCATCGCCATTTGCGGCCGCCTCCGGAACCACGGCTGTCAGCAGCAACAGCAGCAACGACGCGCTGGCCTGCGCCGCCGCTGCCTGCGCCAGCGGAACGCGCGCCGAATAGGCGCCCGCCATGCCGGTGTCGGCGACGCGCTCAACGCGCGCTTGGCGCTGCATCGACGGCCTCCTTTCTGGCCTCGGGTACTGCCCCGGGTTTCGCCTCGAACTTCGGATCCGCCGCCTGTTCCGGTTTCGCCTCGACCTCGAGCGTGCCGCCGTCCTTGCTCGCGACCTCCTCGGTCTTCTTGTTCATCACGATGATGCTGATGCGGCGATTGACCGGATTCAGCGGATTGCTGGCATCGAACAGCACCGCCGAGGACAGGCCCACGACACGCAGCATGCGCGTCTCGGCGAGGCCGCCGCCGATCAACTCCCGCCGCGCCGTATTCGCCCGGTCGGCCGACAATTCCCAGTTGCTGTAGCCCTTGGCGCCCCCGGAATAGGCCAGGGCGTCGGTGTGCCCGGAAATGCTGATGCGGTTGGGCATGTCGTTCAGCGCCTTGCCGATCTCGCGCAGGATGTCCCGGCTGTATGGTTGCAGCTGCGCGCTGCCGCTGGCGAACATCGGCCGGTTGTATTCATCCACGATCTGGATGCGCAGCCCTTCCGTGGTGATGTCGAGCAGCATCTGTTCGCTGAACTGCTTCAGCGCCGGGTTATCCTGGATGGCGCGCTCTATGCGCTGCTTGAGATCCTGCAGCTTGAGTTTCTCCGTGTGCGCAAGCTCAGCCTCCGCCGCCTTGAGGTTGATGGCCTTATTCTCCTCGCGAACCTCGCCTTTGTTTTGCTGCCCGCCGCTGCGGGTGAAGTCCTGGCCGCCGCCCTTGAGCAGGCTGGTGCTGTCGCCGCTGCCGCTGCCGCCCATCAGCGCGACTTTGAGCGGGGTTTGAAAATATTCGGCGATGCCTTTCAAGTCCCCGCTGGACGCAGATCCAAGCAACCACATCAGCAGAAAGAAGGCCATCATCGCGGTGACGAAATCGGCATACGCGATTTTCCACGCGCCGCCGTGATGGCCGGACGCGTGCTTCTTCACGCGTTTGACAATGATCGGGCGTTGGCTGTTGTCTTCGCTCATGGTGTCGGTGTCGGTGTCTGCGGTCGCGGCGCCTTGCGCTGCTTCACCTCGTCCTCCAGCTCGGCGAACGAGGGACGCTCGGTCGAATACAGAACCTTGCGCCCGAATTCGACGGCGACCTGCGGCGCATAGCCGTTGAGGCTCGCGAGCAAAGTCACCTTGACGCACTGAAGCATCTTGCTCGATTCGGCGAGCTTGTGCTCGAGCAGCACCGCGAGCGGGCCGACGAAGCCATACGAAAGCAATATGCCGAGAAAAGTGCCGACCAGCGCGGCGGCGATGAGTTTGCCCAGTTCGGCGGGCGGTATGCCCACCGACTCCATGGTGTGCACCACGCCCATGACGGCGGCGACGATGCCGAATGCCGGCATGGCATCGGCCATTTTCTCGATCGCGCGGATCGGCACCCCGCCCTCCTCGTGATGAGTTTCTATCTCGTTGTCCATCAGGTTCTCGAGTTCGAACGCGTTGAGGTTGCCGCCGACCATCAGGCGCAGATAGTCGGTCAGAAACTCCACCACATGGTGATCGGAGATGACCTTGGGATACTTGGCGAATATCGGGCTCTGGTCCGGCGTATCGACGTCGGTCTCTATCGACATCAACCCTTCCTTGCGCACTTTGGCGAGGATGTCGTAGAGCAGCGAAAGCGTTTCCAGGTAGAGCGTCTTGCTGTAGCGCGATCCGCGCAGCAGGCTGGGCAGGGCTTTCAGCGTGGCCCGGATGACTTTGTTCGGGTTCGCCACCAGAAACGCCCCGGCGGCCGAGCCGCCGATCATCAACAATTCCACCGGCTGCAGCAGGGATCCGAGATGGCCGCCGGCCATGGCGAATCCGCCGAACACCGCGCCCAGGATCACTACGTAACCAACGAGTACCAGCACAAGACTCTCCCGACACCGGCGCGCTGCGCCGCCCCCATCACCAAACCCGCCAGCTTGCTTTGCCGGGCCGCACCCGGAAGCTACCAGCCGCGGCCCAGCGCCCAAGCCGGAATTAGCGCCGGATTCACCCTGCTATTGCGCCAATTCGAGCTGCAGCGGCAGGGAACGGCGCGATCCGCTCCCGCACTGCCGCGCGCGGCTTTACCTCAGGCGGCGGCAATCGCGGCGCTAGCCGTTGCAGGTATGCGCTTCTTCGTCTTTCCGGCGCGCGACGGCGGGCGGCACAGTCCGCAGACGTAATCGCTGTTCAGCTCCAGGCTATGCGCGATGAAATTGCCGCCGCAGCGCGTGCACGGCACGGTCTCCAGCAGGCTGCCGAGGAAGCGCACCAGGGTCCAGGCCCGCGTCAGCGTGAGGATGGGCTCCAGGCTGTTGGCATGCACGTGTTCCAGATACAACCGGTAGCCTTTGATCAGCGCGTGCACTCCGCGCAATTCGGTATGCGCGAGCAGGTAATTGTAGATGTCGACGAACAGCGAGGAATGAACGTTGGGTTGCCAGCTCAGGAACCAGTCGGCCGAAAACGGCAGCATTCCCTTGGAGGGCGACTCGCCCTTGACTTCCTTGTACAGCTTGAGCAAGCGCTCGCGGCTTAGCCCGGTCTCAGTCTCCAGCACCTGCAGCCTGGCGCCGAGGTTGATGAGTTCGATCGCAAGCCGGATTTCCTTGCCTTCGGATACCACGCTCTTGTTGCGCATAGGTCCCTCGGCTCGGTCTCAGGCCAACGCTTCGACCGGCTGTCCCGCGAGCAGGATGGCCGCATGCGATTGCGGCATCGCGCTTTCCTTACCGTGGCTCGTGAGCAGTCCGAGGATCAGCCGGTCGTCGAAGCGCATGCGGCACAGCAGCACGTTCGTGCCCGCCATCTTTACCACCTGGCCTGCGGTCAGATCGGCCAGGATGTCCGCCAATTGCTGGCTGATGCCCAGACGATACACCGCAGCCGACTTGTCTTCGCGGATCATGTGCTGTGCCAGCATCAGATAGGTAAGGTTGAGCTCCTTGATTTCTCCCAGCATATCGGCCGTGTTCATGTTCATGTTCTCCAATGGTTGCAGTTCACGCGCCCCTTCGCGTCAGGCACGAATGCATTGTGGACATGACCTCTGCCGGGATAAATAGGAATTCGTCCGTATTTAGACTGCGCCCTTCGCGAATTCTTGCGTAGGAATTTGTCCTACACGATGAGGCAATGCATGCTCCTGCTCCTTCGGGCCGCGATGCGAGTGCCACTGGCCCTGCCCATGCGCGTTGGTGCGCGCAGCCAGTATTTCGCCGATGTCCGCGACCGAGCGCGGCGCGCTGAACAGGAAGCCTTGCACCCGGTCGCAGTGCTGCTGCCGGAAGAATTCCAGCTGTTCGACGGTTTCCACCCCTTCCGCGACGGTGACCAGGCCCAGGCCGCGCGCAAGCGCACCGATGGCCTGAACAATTGCGGCGCTCTCCACGTCCTTGATCACGTCACAGGAAAACGATTTGTCGATTTTTAGAATATCGATGGGGAAACGCCTTAGATAACTGAGGGACGAGTAGCCGGTGCCAAAATCGTCCACCGATATCTTCACCCTCATGCTTTTCAACGCCTGCAAGGTCAGGATGGTCGCATCGGCATGGCGCATCAGTACCGATTCGGTAATCTCGAGTTCCAGGCACTGCGGATCGATGCCGGTATCCGCAAGCACCTGTGCCACAGTCTGCACCAGGCCGGGCTGCCAGAACTGCACCGCGGAAACGTTGACCGCGATGGTCAATCCGGGATGCCCCGCATCATGCCAGGCCTTGGCCTGGCGGCAGGCGTGCTGCAGAACCCAGGTGCCAATTCCGATGATCAGACCGGATTCATTGGCAAGCGGAATGAAGTCATCCGGCTGCAGCGTGCCCATTTCGGGATGGCGCCAGCGCACCAGCGCTTCCACGCCGGTCATGGTGCCGCTGACCGCATTCAGGTTGGGCTGATATTCGATGAACAGTTCGTCCCGTTCCACCGCCTTGCGCAACGCGCTCTCCAGAACAAGTTGCGCACTCGCCACCGCGCCCATCTCGCGCGCGTAGAACTGGTAGTTGTTGCCGCCCATGCTTTTGGCCCGGAACATCGCGGTCTCCGCGTTGATCAGCAGCTCGGGCACGTCTTCGCCATCCCGCGGCGACGCGACAATGCCGATGCTCACGGAGATATAGAATTCCAGCCCGCCCTCGGCGAAAGGCCGGGAAAACGCCTGCCTGATCTGCTCCGCGGCACTGCGCGCCTGGCGCTCGTCCACGGCATTGCCGAGAAATACCGCGAACTCATCGCTGCCCGCTCTGGCCACCATACCGTCCTCGGGCACGCACTCCTGCAGTCGTTGCGCGATCTGGCAGATCAGCGCGTCCCCGACTTTGTGGCCGAAGCAATTGTTGACGCGCAGGAAGCGGTCGATATCCAGAACGTAGATGGTCGAGGCCTGTCTTGCGGCTTGACGCAGCTTCTGGCCGACGTGGTTGCAGAACAGATTGCGGTTGGGCAATCCGGTCAGGCTGTCATAGAACGCGAGCTTGTGCACGTGGGCGTCGGCCTGCTCCATGGCGCGGCGCACGGCGGCACCATGCATCTCGCGCTCGATTGCCGGCAACAGGCGGGCGAAGTTGCCCTTTACGATCGAGTCCTGCGCGCCGCTGCACATCGCCGCGACTTCGACGTGCTCGCTGACATCGCCCGAGTAGATGATGAAAGGGATGTCCTTGCCGCACTCCTTCAGCAAATCCAGCGCCTCGAGCGAACTGAAACAAGGCATCGAATGATCGGAAATAATGATGTCCCATTCCGAATCGAGCAATGCCGAGCGCATGTCTTCGGCGCAATCCACCCTGGTGAAGGTGATATCACTGTTTGTCCGGGACAATTCAGAATGCAGCAGCCGCGCGTCGTCCTCCGAGTCTTCGACGATCAGAACGCGCATATGCTGGTTGGTCATCATGGCACCCAAGATCGGCCCCTGTTATCCATGCCCGGCAGATCGACTCGAAGGACAGCGCAAACCGCTGGCCGCAATGCCCTGCTGTAGCGACCTGCCAGCAGCGCCCTGAGCATCCTCGCCTGGACCGCAATTCGTCCTGCCCGCGGCGCAACGCCGCAGACCTGCCTTAACAAACTGATTCATTTGCATGTATTGATATTTTCCATGCCAGCCGTTTCGCCTGATCCGCTGATCGAGCCATTACACTTACGGTAGGTTATCGGCAGCCGCGCGGATTCCTTGAGGCCATAATTTTCGCTGCACACCGGCGGGCCATGATCATTTGCGCCCCATTTCAGCCATGCAGCCTTTTAGAGCCGACTGAACGTTGCCGCCGCCCAGAGTGCAGTCACCCGACTTGGCCCAGGCGGTCTGGTCATAGCGTGTGCCGCTGCGGCTGCCCGCCTGCGGCCGAGGCACTGCGCTCGTGCGCAGCGCAAGAGCGCTTGCCAGCCGGGTCTCCGCGTCCGCCCGCTTCTTCTCCAGTTCGCCGAGCTTCCTCTCGCCTTCGGCCAGCTTCTTCTCGCTCTCGGCCAGCATCTCTGCCAAACGGGCCTCGGCTTTGGCTTGCTTCGCCTGCGCAGAGTCCACCTGCGCCTGCAATCGGGCTGCCGATTTCGAATACTTCGACTGTTTGATTTCCTGGCGTTTGAGTTCGACTGCCTGCCGGTCAAGCAGCTGCGCCAGCAAGTCGTAAGACAGCGCCATCCCGCCCATACCCCCTAGCAGCGCCACGACAAGATAGATCAGCAGGCCGCGCAGCCGCCGCTTTGGTTTCGCGATCGCGACGCGATCCTCGGCACCGGCTTCGGTCCTGGCTCGACCGGTTTGCGCGCGCGTCCCCGGGCGCGCCCGTTCGCGCCCCGGACGTTCGTCCTCGGGCTGCTCGCCACCGGCATGCAGGCGCAGCCCTTGCAGCGCGACGATGCCGCTGTCGATCGCGCTGATGGCGGCGGTGAGCAGTTTCTCCTTCGCGCGCGCGTAGGCCGCGCCCGACTTCGCGCACAACCATTGCCGGGCACGCGCCTGCGCGCTCGGCGCGGCGACCGTTTCTTCCGCCGGCGCATCGGCGTCGCGCGCTGGCTCGCGCCTTGCCCCGGAAGCATGGACTGCAGTCAAGACAGCACCTCGAATTCTAGCCGCTGCGACACTAGTGGCGAGACTAGTGGTATCGGCAAACACGGGCCGTTCTTGAGTCCACCGGGACAGCGTCCGGCACCGGCGCCCTAAGAGTTCATTTCAAAACGAGGGGATATATCCCCTCGTGCTCCCCTATATCAGGGGCCATTTCGGTAATTCTGAAATGGCCTCTAAAGCTACTTGCCGGTGCTGCCGTTAACCGAGTGCAACGACATCTTGCGACGTACGTTGCCGCGAAACGCACTTTGAAAGGTTCATGCCATGCGGTATCGATCTGCTTCCATGACAGCCTGCGGCGCCGCGCAGGCGCGCTGCTGAACCGGCATGCCATCGCTTGCCGCAGCCGCAAGCCGCCGACCCGGGGCATTGCCGGACACACCGGACGAAATGCTGCGCGCGCTGTTCGCGCATGCGATGCTCAGGACTTACCCCAAGAATGCGCTCCTCGTCGCCGAGGGCGAACGCAATCCGGACGCGATTTTCCTGATCCGGACCGGCAGGGTCAAATTGTTCCTAAGCAGCGCGGAAGGCAAGGAAGTGGATCTCGAGGTGCTGGAACCCGGAGATTACTTCGGCGAGATGGAAATCGACGACGGGCCGGTATCCGCTTCCGCGCTGGCCATGGAACGGACGCAGTTGCTCGTCATCCGGCGCTCGGAGTACAAGGCATTCGTCTGTGACCACGCAAACATTGCCATGCAGCTCATTTTCAAACTGATCGCCCGAAACAGAAGATTGCTGAAAAACGTAAAGAGCCTGGCGCTGCTGGATGTATCGGAAAGGGTGGCAAGGCTGTTGCTCGACATGGCAACCGAGGAAGACGGGAAGCTCGTGATCACGGAAAAATTGTCTAAGCGCGATATTGCCAATCGCGTGGGCGCAACCCGGGAAATGGCCAGCCGGGTGTTCAAAGAACTTGTGTCCAGCGGCTACATCCGACTGGAGCAACGGCAAATCACCATAGCCAAACGGCTGCCCCAGCATTGGTAGCGGCCACGGCCAGGACCATCATTTTCAGGAGCACTGTTTCGATGAACGACAAAGCGGTTTCAGTTGCCGGCTTACTCATAGGCATGGGCATGGCCTTGCCGCTGTTCCTGCTGCCTCGGGCTGACGCGGCCGAATCCCGCCTGTTCACCCCGGTGACCAGGGCCATCGACGCCCTCCCGCCCAGCGGGGCCGGCCTGAGCACCGCGCCGGCAGCGGCGGCACAGCAAGTGCCACCGGAAGTCTACCTCGGCGGCACCAAGGCAACCGGTCGCATCGCCGAAGTCTACGTCAAGGTCGGCGACAACGTGTTCCTGGCGGCAAATCAGGCGCCGGCGCATTTGCGAAACGACGCCGAACGCTGGGTGGACATCGAGTTTCCGGAATTGCTCGCCAACGACACCGGGAGCGCGCGTGCGCGCCTGCAGCGAGGCGACGCTGAGGTCGAGGTCGGGGATGTGGTGGAAATCAGGTTTGCGCACAAGGACAACCCGCGCTATTTCCCGGTGAAGGACGTTACCCGCGTGACCGAGTTCGTGGCGCGAAGGAATGAAAGGCTCGCCAAGGACTACCAGCGCCGCATTCTGGCGCGCAACGGCCATGACACCGCGGCTCCGGGCTGGCTGACGCAAGCAGCCGCGCTTCCGTCCGGCCCGCACGCCACGCTACGCACGACCACCGCCGACGCGACGCGCTGAACTACCCTGACGCGCCGCCAGGACCCGGTTGCGGCGCACACCCCGGCAAGATCCGGGTCAAGTTCCCACGGTTAGTTGACGCTATAGCTGTACTGGGGCATTCGGGCAGCCGACTTTGGACAATACGCAGCAAACAGATATAAGCAACATTGATCGGTTCCTGATCCGGCAGGTCCTCGGCGAGGGCGGGCAGGGGGTCGTCTACCTCGCGCACGACCCCAAGCTCAAGCGCGAGGTCGCGATCAAAACCCTGACTGCGGCCAGCGGGGACGAAATGCAGATCCTGCTGCACGAAGCGCGCGCCGTCAGCGCCTTGCGCCACCCCTGCATCGTGCCGGTGTTCGAGGCGGGCGATTTCTACGGCACGCCCTACCTGGTGTTCGAGTACGTCACCGGCGAGACCCTGGACGCGTTGATCAAGCGCAGCGGCGCACTGCCTACCGAGCAGGGGCTCAATATCGCGATCCAGGTGCTAGACGGCCTGGCCCACGCACACCAGCAGGGCGTACTGCATCGAGACATCAAGCCCGCGAATATCATGCTCGGCAGCGACGGCACGCCGCGCATCATGGATTTCGGCGCCGCGTCGCGCCACCCGCTGAGCTGGCTGGAAGGCTCGCGTGTCGGTGTGGACGAGGACCTGATCGGCACTCCCGCCTACATGGCCCCCGAGTACATCGAGAAAAAGCTGTATTCCGCCAGAACCGACATTTTTTCCGCTGGACTGGTATTTTTCGAAATGCTCACCGGCGAACGGGTCTTCAGAGGCAATGGCAGCGGCGTCGACGAACTGTTGCGCAAAATCGCGCACGATCCCATCGTGCTGCCGCCGAGCCATGGCCTGAACGAGAAGATCGTCGCCTGCCTGCTGAAGGCCATGGCCAGGGACCCCGCGGCGCGCTATGACTCGGTGGTGGAAATGCGGGACGCCCTGCTAGGTGCAGTCGATCCCGAATCGCGCAAACCCGCCAGAGCCGAAGGCGGCAGCACGCTCGAATTCCTGCTGCGGCGAATCAAGCTGAAGAAGGAATTTCCGGCGATGTCGGAATCCATTTCCAAGGTGAACCACATCATCTTTTCCGACACCGGCAGCGTGACCACGCTGACCAATGCGGTGCTCAAGGATTTCGCGCTCACCAACAAGATCATCAAGCTCGCCAATTCCAGCTATTACAACCCGTCCGGCAGCGGCAGCATCAGCACGATTTCCGGCGCGGTCTACCGCCTCGGCTTCGACACCATACGCAACATCGTCCTGGGCCTGCTGCTGTTCGATCATTTGAAGGACCGCAACCATGCGCAGGACCTGATGGGCGAGTGCGTAAGAGCGATACTGGGCGGCGCGATCGCCAAGGAGGTCTGCGTTTCCCAGGGTTACAGCAACCCCGAAGAGACCTTCGTCTGCGCCATGATGCATAACCTCGGGCGCCTGCTGACGATCTACTATTTCCCGGAGGAGAACAGGGAAATCCGCAAAATCCTCGCGCTGGGCAAAGCCAATGAGGAACAAGTCTCGCGCCAGGTGCTGGGCGCAAGCTATACCGAGCTCGGCCAGGGCGTGGCGAAATCCTGGGGATTTCCGCAGAAAATAATCGGCAGCATGGAAAAGAAACCGAAGCCCCAAGGGGCGCGCGGGCGCTCCAATCCGGACGAGACCACGCGCTTGATCGCCTGCATGGCGTCCGACCTGTCCGAGGCCGTGATCGATGGCGAGCCCGACCAGCAAAAGAAACGTTCAGGCGAGATCCTGGAAAAATACAAGGATCGTTTGAAACTGGATCCGAACGCGGCGGAGGGAATGTTCGCGCGCTCGGTGGATAAATTCAAGGAATACACGGTGGCAGTCGGGTGGAAGCTCGATCAGGGCATCGCCAGCAAACTCAGCATGCTGCAAGGCGCGTCCGACGACGACGCCGCCGAGGTTGTCACGCAGACGCTATCCACGGCGGCGCTGGAGTGCGCGGACATCGAGAGGACCATACGCATCGGGGCACACACCGGAGGAAACGCGCCGGACGCGCCGCCGCCAGTACCGGCACTGGCACGCCGCGACGTGCTTACCGGCGGAATCCAGGACATCACCAATGCCATGGTCGAAGGTAGGAGCCTGAACGACATTCTGCGAATCATTATCGAGACCATCTATGCCGGTATCGGCTTCGACCATGTGATTTTCGCCCTGCGCGACCCCAGGCACGCAACCATGGCGGGGCGCTTCGGGCTGGGCGAGGGCATAGATTCACTGGTCGAGCAGTTCCGCTTCGCCATCGATTTCGTGCCCGACGTATTCCACGTCGCACTGCAGAGAAACATCGACATATTCATCACGGATACCGGCGACGCCAAGATCACCGCCCGCATCCCCGACTGGTACCGCCAGGGATTTTCCGCCGGAGCGTTTCTGCTGTGTCCCATCATGATCAAGGAGCGGCCGTTCGGCATGATCTATGCCGATGCCGAGCGCGCCAATTCCATCGCCCTCGAGGAGGAGGAGATCAAGCTTCTGCGCACCCTGCGTAACCAGGCCGTCCTCGCGGTGCGCCAGTCAAGCTGACACCAAGTTTCGCCATTGCGGCTAACCGACTCCGTCCGATCCGCGCGCGCGTTTCAAAACAATGGGTCTGGCAAGCCATCGCCGCCAACCGCAATTGGGTCGTGAAACGGGCGCTATTCCCGGCTTTGGTTTCCGCAGGGCATGCCGATAATCAGGGACATGGGCGGAAAGCACGCCGCCCGCGCGGTGTTGCGAAGCGCAGTACTCCTCAAAGGAGGTTGCCATGGCCATGCAGTTGGCTTTGCCCCTGGGAGAGTCTTTGCGAAAAGACGACCCCTTGCGTCAGGCTTGGGCACGCAGCGGCCTGGCCCTCCCCTACGAGCTGGCCCGGCAGAAACCCGCAATCGCGATCTGCCTGCGCTGCCTCGCGGAAGCGATGCGGAGTCGAGTGTCCGCTTGATTCACATCAAAAGCTCCCGCGCTATATTGATGCACCATGCCCAATGGAAAATCTGGGCAGGACTCAAATTTTGATTGTGCAATCTTTCACAGGCAGGATGCGTTCGCGGTTTTCCATGTCTGTGCCTTAGTAGTTAATGTCCCCGGTCACTTGGAAGCAAAATGAAAGATCTGGAATGGAAGGACGAGTACTCGCTTGGGATACCGGCGATAGATCTCCAGCACAAGCGCATTTTCGACTGCCTATTGAGAATAGCGCATGGTCCGAGCGATGACGACAGATTGCGTGCCGAGGCTGAGATTATCAAACTCCTCCGCTTGCTTCAGGAGCATTTTTCGCTTGAAGAAAGCATGATGCAAAAGCTCCACTACCCTGACATTGAACAGCATATTGAAGAGCATCGGCAGTTTCATTTCGACGTGCACCATCTGGCGCAAACATCCCTCAGGAGAAAAGGGGGCGTGCCGCGCGAGGCGATCAATCTTGCTCATAAGTGGCTAACGGAACACCTTACGGTAAGCGATCGGCATTACCTGGAATTCTTTGCGAACAGGGCTCAGAAGCACCACAGAAAGAAAGAGGCTGCAAAGTAACCGGGTACGGTCAACGCCAACCAGTTTGGATATCTGTGCAGTCCCAGGCGAGCTAGGTGGCCCGTGTTTCGGGGCTCAGGCGCGTCGCGCCGAGCGAAATAGCTGCAATTAGGCTACCGCAGGTGAAATAAAAAAAGGGCTCCATCGCTGGAACCCTTTTGATTTGCTGGTCGGGGCGAGAGGATTTGAACCTCCGACCACTTGCACCCCATGCAAGTACGCTACCAGGCTGCGCTACGCCCCGATGGTGTTGATTTTATCACGCCGGCCGGAATCAAGACCAGCAATGCATGCACTCGCGCCTCTCAGGCGCCGCTGCCCAGACTTTCGACGATGCTCTTGATCTCATTTCTGATCGCGGCCAGATCGGCCTTCCCCGACTCGGCACGCGCGGCCTGCGCGCGGCTGCCGCCCGAGGCGCCTTCGTCCAATCGATTGCGCGCGCCGCTGATGGTGAAGCCCTGCTCGTACAACAGGTCGCGGATGCGGCGGATCAGCAGCACTTCATGGTGCTGGTAATAGCGCCGGTTGCCGCGGCGCTTGACCGGCTTTAATTGCGTGAACTCCTGCTCCCAGTAGCGCAGCACGTGCGGTTTGACGCCGCACAGTTCGCTCACCTCGCCGATGGTGAAATAGCGCTTCGCCGGAATCGGCGGCAGTTCACTGCTGCTGCTGTGGTTTTCCACGATTTGCCTTTTCCACCAGCGCCTTCAGCTTCTGGCTGGCGTGGAAGGTGACGACGCGACGCGCGGTGATGGGTATCTCTTCGCCGGTCTTGGGATTGCGGCCGGGACGCTGCGGCTTGTTGCGCAGCTGAAAGTTACCGAAGCCGGACAGCTTGACGCTGTCGCCGTTTTCCAGGGCTGCGCGTATTTCTTCGAAAAAAGTTTCGACCATGTCCTTGGCTTCGCGCTTGTTAAGCCCGACTTTCTCGAACAAAAAGTCAGCCAGCTCGGCTTTGGTTAACGTCATTTTTTCTCCCTAGGTGCGCAATTTTGCGCCGACACGTTTGGCGAGGAGTTGCAGTAATTGCGCCATCGCCGCCTCCGTCTCCACGTCGGTCAGCGTTTTCGAAGTATCTTGCATAACTACCCGAAATGCAAGGCTTTTCTTGCCAGCGTCGACCCCTTTTCCGCGGTATAAGTCAAACAGCCACAGGTCCTGCACGACCGCCGGGCGATCGCCCAGCATCGCATCCAACAGCGCCTGCTCCGGCACGGATTCGTCCACCACTACGGCCAGGTCGCGGGTGACCGGCGGGAACTTGGATACCTCGCGATACTGGGGCATGGGTGCGGCAAGCATCGCCGCCAGATCGAGCTCGAACAGGATCGGCGCCAGCGGCAATTCGTATTTCTGCTGCCAGCGCGGATGCAGTTCGCCCAGCCAGCCTATGGTCTTGCCGTCTATCATCACGTTCGCGGCGCGGCCCGGGTGCAGCGCCGGATGGTTGGTGCGTTCGAAGCGCAGTTGCCACGGCACCAGCAGGCTCTCGATGTCGCCCTTCAGGTCGTAGAAATCGACATTGCGCTGGGCGAGGCCCCATTGCTCCGGGCGCGCCGGGCCGTAGGCGATCGCGGCAAGCCTGAGCGGCTGGTCTATGCCGCCCACGGTAAGCGGGCCGTCGGCGACGGCGGCGTCCGCGCGGAACACACGGCCCAGTTCGAATACGCGCACCCTGCCCTGCTTGCGGTTGAGGTTGTAGCGCACGTTGGCGATCAGGCTGCCGGCAAGGCTGGAGCGCATCACGGCAAGCTGCACCGAGATCGGATTGAGGAGCTTGACCGGCGTCGCGTTGCCGCACAAGTCGCGCTCCCAATCGGCCTCGACGAAGCTGAAGTTGACGACTTCCTGGTAGTCGCGCGCGGCGATCGCTTCCTTCACCCTGGTCAGCGGGCGCACGGTCTCGGGCTGCTCGCGCATGGCGGCGCGCACGCGCGGCTGGTTGGCCGGGATGCGCTCGTAGCCGTGGATGCGCGCGATCTCCTCGATCAGGTCTTCCTCGATGGCGATGTCGAAGCGGTAGGAAGGCGGGGTCACGCTGTAGCCGTCGGCGGTCTTCGTCGCGGCGAATTCCAGGCGCGCGAAAATGTCGCCAATTTCCGCGTCGGCGAGTTCGATGCCCAGCACCTTCTTGGCGCGCGCGCTGCGCACGTGCACGGGCTTGCGCTCGGGCAGGCTGGCCACGTCGTCGACGGTCGGGCCGGGCTCGCCGCCGCAGATTGCGAGTATCAGTTCGGTCGCGCGCTCTATCCCGTCGACGTTGTTGTCGAAGTCGACGCCGCGCTCGAAGCGGTGCGCGGCGTCGCTCCCGAAATTGTAGCGGCGCGTGCGGCCCATGATGGTGTCGGGGAAGAAGAACGCGGACTCGAGGAAGATGTTCCTGCTGTCGGTCTCGGCCTTGGTCGAATCGCCGCCCATGATGCCGGCGAGCCCGATCGGGCCCGAAGCGTCGGTGATGCACAGCACCGATTCGTCGACCTCCACGGTCTGCTCGTTCAAGAGCTTCAGCTTCTCCCCTGTTCTGCCGAAGCGCACGTCGATCGCCCCGCTCAGCTTGTCGAGGTCGTAGACGTGCAGCGGCCGCCCCAGTTCGAGCATGACGTAGTTGGTGACGTCGACCAGCGCCGAAATCGAGCGCTGCCCGGCGCGCGCCAGGCGCTGCACCATCCACTCGGGGACGGGCGCAGCGGCGTTGACGTTGCGGATGACGCGGCCGGTGAAACGGCCGCAGCCCGCAGGCGCGGTGATCTTGACCGGATGGCGCGCGTCGCATTGCGCCGGAACCGGCTTGATCTGCTGCGGTTTGAACCGAGCGCCGGTGATAGCCGCCACTTCGCGCGCCACGCCGAGCAGGCTCAGGCAGTCGGCGCGGTTCGGCGTCAGCTTCAGCGTGAACACCCAGTCGTCGAGCGCCAGCACCTCGCGCACGTCGCGGCCTATGGGCGCATCGGCGGCAAGCGGCAGGAGGCCGCTGTGGTCGTCAGCGATCCCGAGTTCCTTCGCCGAGCACAGCATGCCCTGGCTTTCGATGCCGCGCAGGCTCGAACGCTTGATCTCGAATTCGGCGCCATCCGCGCCGGTGAGGCGCGCGCCGATGAGCGCGCAGGGCACGCGCATGCCCGCAACCACGTTGGGCGCGCCGCAGACGATGGACAGCGGAGCGGCCGCACCGACATCGACCTTGCACAACGACAGCCGGTCGGCATTGGGATGGCGCGCCACTTCGAGCACTTCGGCCACCACTACCCTGGAAAAAGGAGCTGCCGCAGGCTCGAGCGTCTCGACTTCGAGACCCGCCATGGTAAGGGCGTGCGCCAGTTGCGCCGTATCAAGCGGCGGGTCGACCAGGCTGCGCAGCCAGAGTTCGGAGAACTTCATGCGAATTGCTGCAGGAAACGCAAATCGCCTTCGTAAAACAGGCGCAGGTCGTTGATGCCGTAGCGCAGCATCGCCAGCCGCTCCACTCCCGAGCCAAAGGCGAAGCCGATGTATTTTTCCGGATCGAGCCCGAAATTGCGGACTACCGACGGATGCACCTGGCCGGCACCGGAAATCTCCAGCCACTTGCCCTTGTTCGGCCCGGCGCCGAAAGCCATGTCGATCTCGGCCGATGGCTCGGTAAAGGGGAAGAACGAGGGCCGGAAGCGTACCTGCAATTCCTCGGTCTCGAAGAAGCGGCGCAGGAATTCGGTGTACACGCCCTTCAGGTCGGCGAAGCTGATGTTCTCGTCTATCCACAGGCCCTCGACCTGGTGGAACATGGGCGAGTGCGTGGCGTCGCTGTCGACGCGATAGGTGCGCCCCGGGGCGATCACCTTGATCGGCGGCTGATGCATGCGCGCGTAGCGCACCTGCATCGGACTGGTGTGCGTCCGCAGCAGCAGCGGCCTGCCATCCGCGTCCTTGTTCTCGACGTAGAACGTGTCCTGCATCGAGCGCGCCGGATGGTTCTCCGGGTTGTTGAGCGCGGTGAAGTTGTTCCAGTCGGTCTCGATCTCCGGTCCGTCGGCGACGTCGAAGCCGATGGAGCGGAAGATCGCCTCGATGCGGTCTTGCGTGCGCGTGATCGGGTGCAGGCGCCCGCGCCCTGAGCCGCGCCCGGGAAGCGTGACGTCGAGCGCCTCCTCCGCCAGGCGCGCATCGAGTTGCACCTGCGCCAGGGCCTCGCGCCGCTCGGTGAGCGCGGCCTCGAGCCGGTCCTTGGCCGCGTTGATGCGGCTGCCCGCCTCGCGCCGCTCTTCGGCCGGGAGCTTGCCCAGGCCCTTGAGCAGATCGGTCAGCGCGCCGGTCTTGCCGAGATAGCGCGCCTTCGCCTGCTCCAGCGCCGCCGCATCGTCGATGCGGCTGAACTGCTCCAGTGCATCGCTGATTATTTTTTCCAGATCTTCCATGGTAACAATCACAGAAACGAAAAGAGGCTAATCAACTTAGCCTCTTTTCGCATTGGTGCAGGTGAGCTTTGCCGCAGCCCGACTTACTTGGACACTGCGCCCGCTGCCTCAGCAGGCAAACTTGCCTTGGCCTGCTCGGCAAACTTGGCGAATGCCGCCATGTCGGTCACAGCCAGGTCTGCGAGCACCTTGCGGTCCACTTCGATCGCCGCCCGCTTCAAACCGTTCATGAATACGCTGTAGGTCAGGCCGCACTCGCGCGCTGCCGCGTTGATGCGTGCGATCCACAGGGCGCGGAACACGCGCTTCTTCGTCCTGCGGTCGCGGTAGGCGTACTGCCCCGCCTTCATCACCGCTTCCTTGGCGATGCGGAACACGCTGCCGCGGCGGCCGCGGTAGCCCTTCGCGAGATCCATTACTTTTTTGTGACGGGCGCGCGCTTCTACTCCACGTTTAACTCTTGGCATGGCTTATTCTCCTTAACCGTTGGGAAGCATCGCGCGCACGGAGCGCAGGTTGCTCGCGTCCACCATCGACGTGCCGCGCATGTTGCGCTTGCGCTTGGTGGTCTTCTTGGTCAGGATGTGGCGCAAAAACGCTTTGGTGCGTTTTATGCCGCCGCTGCCTTGGATGCGGAAACGCTTGGCCGCGCCCCGCTTGGTCTTCATCTTGGGCATGACTACTCCTAGTTTTGACATGGCGGCAGGTGTCCCCCGATGGGAGAACTTGTTGACCTTGACACCACTTGTTTTGCGTTTCCGGCGAACCGGGAACGGTGCTGCAGCGAAAGATCGGTTTTCGATCCCTCTAAAAACCTGCCGCAAAAATCATTTTGTAGCAGGTTCTGTCTTTTTCTCGGGTTCAGCTTTCTTCTTTATCAACACCTTCTTCGGTCCCAGAACCATCACCAGCTGGCGCCCTTCCATCTTCGGATACTGCTCCACCACGCCGTGTTCAACCAGGTCGTTCTTCACCCGCTCGATCAGCCTGTGGCCGAATTCCTGGTGCGCCATCTCGCGCCCGCGAAAGCGCAGCGTCACTTTCGTCTTGTCGCCCTCGTCCAGGAACTTCATCAAGTTGCGCAGCTTGATCTGGTAGTCGCCTTCGTCGGTGCCGGGCCGGAATTTCACCTCCTTGACCTGGATTTGCTTCTGCTTCAGCTTCGCCTCGTGCGCCTTCTTGGCTTCGCGGTACTTGAACTTGCCGAAGTCCATCAGCTTGCACACCGGCGGAACGGCCGTCGGCGCGATTTCCACCAGATCCACTTCCAGCTCCTCTGCCCGCCGCATCGCTTCTGCGATCGGCACCACCCCCAGTTGTTCGCCTTCAGTGCCAACCAGGCGTATTTCGGGTGCGGTTATCTCGGTATTGAGACGCTGCGCTTTTTCCTGAGCGATGTTGTTTCTCCAAAAAATTAATGATTAGGCCGCGCTGCCCACGCGCGCCTCTTGCTTAAGGCGACTGATGAAGTCTGCGAGCGTCATCTGCCCCAGGTCTTCACCGCTGCGGGTTCGCACGGCCACTTTGGAAGCTGCCTTCTCCTGTTCGCCAATAATCAGCTGGTAGGGCAGCTTCTGAATGCTATGTTCCCGTATTTTATAGGTTATTTTCTCATTACGCAAATCGGCTTCGGCGCGGAATCCGGCGCGGCGCAGTTCGGCCGCCACCGCCGCTGTGTAGTCGGCCTGGCCGCCGGAGATATTCAGCGCCACCACCTGCAGCGGCGACAACCACAAAGGCATCGCCCCGGCGTAATGTTCGATCAAAATCCCGATGAAGCGCTCCATCGAGCCGACGATGGCCCGGTGCAGCATCACCGGCACCTTGCGCGCGTTGTCCTCGGCGACATATTCGGCCCCGAGGCGCCCCGGCATGGAGAAATCCACCTGGATCGTCCCGCATTGCCAGGAGCGGCCGATGTTGTCCTTGAGGTGATATTCGATTTTCGGTCCGTAGAAGGCGCCCTCGCCGGGCAGCAGGTCGTAGGGCACCCCGCTCGCGCGCAGCGATTCGGCCAGCGCGGCCTCCGCCTTGTCCCACAGTTCGTCGGCCCCGACGCGTTTGTCTGGGCGCGTGGCGAGCTTGTACACGATCTGGGTAAAGCCGAAATCGGCATACACCTTCTGCAGCAGCGCGGTATAGGCCACGCACTCGGGCAGGATCTGGTCCTCGGTGCAGAAGATATGGCCGTCGTCCTGGGTGAAGGCGCGGATGCGCATGATGCCATGCAGCGCGCCCGAGGCTTCGTTGCGGTGACAGGCGCCGAATTCGCCGTAGCGCAGCGGCAGTTCGCGATAGCTGCGCAGGCCCGCGTTGTAGATCTGCACGTGACCGGGGCAGTTCATCGGCTTCACCGCGTAGGTGCGCTTCTCCGACTCGGTGGTGAACATGTTCTCGCGGTAGTTCTCCCAGTGGCCAGATTTCTCCCACAGGCTGCGGTCCAGGATCTGCGGGCAGCGGACCTCCTGGTAACCGTTATCCTGGTAGACGCGCCGCATGTACTGCTCCACCTGCTGCCACAGGGTCCATCCCTTGGGATGCCAGAACACCATGCCCGGCGCCTCTTCCTGCATGTGGAACAGGTCGAGCTGGGTGCCGAGCTTCCGATGGTCGCGCTTCTCCGCCTCCTCGAGCATGTGCAGATAGGCCTCCTGCTCGTCTTTTTTCGCCCAGGCGGTACCGTAAATGCGCTGCAGCATCTCGTTCTTCGAATCGCCGCGCCAGTAGGCGCCCGCGACCTTCATCAGCTTGAACACCTTGAGCTTGCCGGTGGAGGGCACATGCGGCCCGCGGCACAGGTCGACGAAATCGCCCTCGCGATACAGGCCGATGGGCTGATCTTCCGGAATCGAGGCGATGATCTCGGCCTTGTAATGCTCGCCCATGCCCTTGAACAGCGCCACCGCCTGATCGCGCGGCAATTCCTCGCGCGTCACCGGGTAGTCCTTCTTCGCCAGTTCCGACATCTTCTTTTCGATCGCGGCCAGATCTTCCGGCGTGAACGGCCGCTTGTAGGCGAAGTCGTAATAAAAGCCGTTTTCGATCACCGGGCCTATGGTCACCTGCGCATCGGGAAACAGCGTCTTCACCGCATACGCGAGCAGGTGCGCGGTGGAATGGCGAATGATGTCCAGGCCATCCTGGTCGCGGTCGGTGACGATCGCAAGCTCCGCATCGGCCGCGATGCAAAACGAGGTGTCCACCAGCCTGCCGTCGACGCGGCCGGCCAGCGCGGCCTTGGCCAGGCCGGGGCCGATGCTGGCGGCCACCTCGGCCACCGTCACCGGCTGGGAAAACTGACGGACCGAGCCGTCAGGCAGCTTTATGTTCGGCATAGCTACAAAACTCCATCAACAGCCAATTTCTTGGCGTACGGCGCATCGCGAGGCGCGCGCCGTAAAACAGCCCGCGTGAGCTTTATACGCGGGCGGTCCCTAAATGAAAAGGTGCGGACTCGCCGCACCTTTTCCACAAACACGCGTATGCAGTCGTTCGGGCGCGGTCTCAAGCCTTGATCATCAGCAGCGTGTAGGCCGCGATCACCGTTCCCGCAAAGGCGCCACCATAGCAGAGAACCCTGACCGCCGTGACCGCATGCACGCCAAAATCGTGCAGCAGGATGTGGATGCGGTGTGCCGCGTGCCACAGGAACAGCGCAATCACGGCGAGGATGATGATCTTGCCCGCCCAGTTTTGAGAAAACGCGAGCAGCTGCGCGTAGCTCATGGTGTCCGGCTTGAACATCAACCCATACGGGACGGCGATGCCGGTGATGAAAACCAGCGCCGGGCCGATCAGCGCCGCCAGCATGCCGCCGGCGCCAAACAGGGACCAGAAAATCGGTTCGTTGGAGCGTTTCATTAGCTCATCCCCCGCACGATGAATAACACGGCCAGGCACGCGACGACAGACGCCGCGAGTCCGGTTCCGGTGATGGTTCCCGGCTGCAAGCGCTTGCCGCCGACGAAAATGATGGGCATGGTCTTGGGCATAATGTTGAACCAGCTCCAGGTGTGGTAGCAGAACACCGCCAGCACGATCAGGTGGAACACCAGCATCCACGGGGTTTTCAGGTACTGCAGCCACGCTTCATAGGCCTCTTTCCCCTGGCCAAGGCGCACCAGGCCGAACAGCAGCACCACGGCATAGGCGGCAACGAACACCGCCGTGACTTCGCGCGCCATGTAGCGCACGAAATAGGCATCCCGCCTCCACCAACCATCCATGGAGCGTACATAGGGTCGACGATTGCTCATTTGCCTGCCCCCCCTGGCGTGACGAATCGGGTGAAATAATTGATCGCGCTGTTCATCTTGTTCTGGTTGATGGCATTGGCCGGATCGACGCCCTTCGGACACACCTCGGAGCAGTAGCCGACCGCGGTACAGCCCCAGAAACCCTCGTCCGCGTACCCCAACTCGTTGCGCTCGGCCTGCCCGCCATCGCGCGAATCGGCGTTATAGCGGTGCAGCAGTGCGAGTATGCCCGGCCCGGTGAACTTCGGATTGAGCCCGTACTGCGGGCACGCGGCGTAGCACAGCATGCAGTTGATGCAGGAGCTGAACTGCTCGTACATGTCGCGCTGCTGCGGCGTCTGCAGGTATTCCCCCTGCTCCAGCGTGCGCTCCTCCTTTGGAATGATGTAAGGCTTGATGCTCTCGAGCTTGGTGACGAAGTCTTCGACCGACACCATCAGGTCGCGCTCGATCGGCAGGTGCGCCAACGCCTCTACCTGCAGGCCCTGCGGGTAGTACTCGCGCAGGAAGGTCTTGCACGAGAGCTTGGGCTTGCCGTCGATCATCATGCCGCAACTGCCGCAGATCGCCATGCGGCAGGACCAGCGGAAACTCACCGTGCCGTCGAGGAAATCCTTGATGTACTGCAGGCCCTGCAGCACCGACATGTCGTCGGTGAACGGAACCTTGTAGCTCTGCAGCACGGGCTCTTTGTCCTGCTCCGGGCGGTAGCGCAGGACCTGAATCTCGATGATTTTCTCGGTATCAGCCATTGGCTGCCCCCTTTTTCTTGCGTTCTTCATCGGCCTGCACGCCGGCCGCGCCGTAGGCGCGCGTTCCCGGCACGGACTTGGTGATTTTCACGTCTCCGTATTCGATGCGCGGCGCACTGTCTCCGGCGTAATAGGCCAGGGAGTGTTTGAGGTACTTGGCGTCGTCGCGCTCCTCGAATCCGTCCAGGCGCTGGTGCGAGCCGCGCGACTCCTTCCGGTTGATCGCCGAATAGACCATCGTCTGAGCAACGTCAAGTAGATACCCGAGCTCGATGCCCAGCAGCCACTCGGTGTTGTACACCTTCGACTTGTCCTCGAGCTTCAGATTCTTGTAGCGCTGCCGCAGTTCATCGATCTTGTCGCAGGTGGCTTGCATGGTCGCGCCGAGGCGGTAGATGCCGCAGCCGTCCTCCATGCTCTTGGCCATTTCGTTGCGCAGCACCGCCATGCGCTCGGTACCATTGGACTTGTTGACGATGCCCAGGGCGCGCGCCTGCGCGGCCTCGGCCTGCTTCTGGATCGCGCCCGGATTGCTGATCGCCACCGACTTCGCAAATTTCGCCGCCTCGTCACCAGCCACCTTGCCAAACACGATCAATTCCGTCAGCGAGTTCGAACCCAGGCGGTTGGCGCCGTGGATGCCGACGCTGGAGCATTCGCCGACCGAATACAGGCCCGGCAGCGATGACGCCGTCTTGCCGTCGGCGAGGATACCGCCCATGGTGTAATGCACTCCGGGCACCACCGGAACCGGCGTATGCGCCGGGTCGATGCCCATGAACTCCTCGGCCAGTTCGTAAATCTGCGGCAGGCGTTCGCGCAGATAGGCTTCGCCGAGGTGGCGCAGGTCCAAGTTCACCACCGAGCCGAACGGGCCTTCGATCGTCCTGCCCTTCTGCTGCTCGTGCCAGAACGCCTGGCTCAAGCGGTCGCGCGGACCCAATTCCATGAACTTGTTGCGCGGTTTGTCCTCGGGCGGCCCAAGGCCGTAGTCCTGCAGATAGCGATAGCCGTCCTTGTTCAGCAGCAATCCGCCTTCGCCGCGGCAGGCTTCCGTAAACAACAGGCCGGTGCGCGGCATGCAGGTCGGGTGGTATTGCACGAATTCCATGTCGCGCAGCGGCACGCCGTGGCGGTAGGCGAGCGCCATGCCGTCGCCGGTAACGATGCCACCGTTGGTGTTCTCGCGGAACACGCGGCCCGCGCCGCCGGTGGCGATGATCACGGCTTTCGCCTGGATCAAGGTGAACTCGCCGGTTGCGATCTCGATCGCCAGCACACCCTGGCAGCGGCCGTCTTCGACCATCAGGTCGGAGACGAAATATTCGTCGAAGCGCTTGATCGACGGATACTTGATGGAAGTCTGGAACAAGGTATGCAGCATGTGAAAGCCGGTCTTGTCCGCGGCAAACCAGGTGCGCTCGATTTTCATGCCGCCGAAGGGACGCACGTTCGCGTGGCCATCTTCCTTGCGGCTCCACGGGCAGCCCCAGTGCTCCATCTGCACCATCTCCTCGTGGGCGTGCGCCACGAAGTACTCGACCACGTCCTGCTCGCACAGCCAATCGCCGCCGCCAACGGTATCGTTGAAGTGGTGATCCAGACTGTCGTCGGGCCGCGTCACCGCGGCGGCTCCGCCTTCCGCGGCCACTGTGTGGCTGCGCATCGGGAGCACTTTGGAAATCAGCGCGATTTTCAGGGTCGGATCGCTTTCCGCGACCGCAATCGCCGCCCGCAAACCGCCGCCACCCGCGCCTACAATCGCTACGTCTGCCTTGAAAACTTCCACAGCTTACCTCCCTCTGCGCTTAACCAGCAGGATTTTAGCTCTATTCTTGTATCAGCGCGTCGGTGTCGCTCACATCCGATCGCCCATTCAAGAAAATCCAGGAGCGTTTGCGCCGACGCCGCCCGTTAATCCGCACAAAAAAATGAAACACGGCATCGTACGCATCTATGCGCCAACCGAACCGCCAGCCGGGCCGCTGCAAGGCGACCACCTCCGGCCCCGTTAAACTAACGCTCGCGACCTTTTGCTTTGTTGATCCAAATCAAACGCGAGGCTGAAAGTTCGAACAGCATACTCGGCTGGTAATCCAGCGCGCCGCCTCGGCGAGCGGCAACGGAATGAGGCCGGACCCGGCAACTGCAGGAACCAGCGCGACCAATCAAGAAAAAAGGAGCTAGCTACCATCATGTACGAAAAAACCAATCCCAACGACAGTCAAGCACGGCCCTCCGGACTCGCGCTGCTGCGCGACCCCGCACTCAACAGGGGCACCGGCTTTAGCGAAGCGGAGCGCGACAAGTACAACCTGCGCGGCTTTTTGCCGCCGCATGTGCACAGCCAGGAAGAACAGGCGATACGCGTACTGACGCGCCTGCGCAAAATGACCGACCCGCTCGACAAGTTTATCGCGCTAAACGCATTGCACGATCGCAACGAGACGCTGTTTTTTCGCGTGCTGTGCGACAACATCGACGAAATGCAGCCGCTGGTCTACACGCCGACGGTGGGCCTGGCGTGCCAGAGATTCGGCCACATTTTTCAGCGTCCACGTGGCCTGTTCATCGGCGCCAACGACCGCGGGCGCATCGCGCAATTGCTGCGCAACTGGCCCTACCGGGCCGGCATCATCGTCGTCACCGACGGCGAGCGCATTCTCGGCCTGGGCGATCTGGGCGCCAACGGCATGGGAATTCCAGTCGGCAAGCTGTCGCTGTATACCGCTTGCGCCGGCGTGCACCCGCAACTGTGCCTGCCGATCACCCTGGACGTGGGCTGCAACAACGCGGCGATGCAGGATGACCCGTTTTATGTCGGACTGCGCCAGCGTCGCCTGACCGGTGCGGCCTACGACGACCTCCTGGAAGAATTCATCACCGCGGCGACCGAGATATTTCCGGGCGTGGTGATCCAGTTCGAGGACTTCGCCAACCACAACGCGTTCCGCCTGCTGAAGAAATATCGCACTCGCATCTGCACCTTCAACGACGACATCCAGGGTACGGCAGCGGTCGCGCTCGCGGGCATCTTCTCGGCCCTGCGCGTTACCGGAGCCAAATTCAGCGAGCAAAAGCTGCTGTTCCTCGGCGCGGGTGAAGCGGCCACGGGCATCTGCGATCTTGTAGTGTCGGCGATGATCGCGGAGGGACTCACCGAGTCGGCGGCGCGCCAGCGCTGCTGGGCCGTGGATTCGCGCGGCCTGGTGGTGAAGAGCCGCACCGATCTGGCCGAACACAAACTGCCCTACGCGCACGACCATGCGCCGGTGGGCGACTTCCTTACGGCGATCAAGACGCTCAAGCCTACTGCCATCATCGGCGTGGCGGCCGTCGGCGGGACGTTCACACAGGAGGTGCTGGAGGAAATGGCCCGCATCAACGAGCGGCCCATCATATTCGCGCTGTCCAACCCCACCTCGCAAGCCGAGTGCAACGCCGAGGAAGCGTACCGCTGGACCAAGGGCCGTGCGCTGTTTGCCTGCGGCAGCCCGTTCGACCCGGTGAAACTGGAGGGCAAGACCTATGTTCCGCGGCAGGGCAACAATTCCTACATTTTCCCCGGCGTGGGCCTGGGCGCGATCGCGAGCCGCACGCGGAGAATCACCGACGAGATGTTCATGGGCGCGGCGAAGACGCTGGCGCATCTGGTGACCGAGTCCGATCTTGCGCAAGGCAGTCTCTACCCCGCGCTGCCGCGCATACGCGAGGTTTCGGCGCACATTGCCGCAGTGGTCGCCGAGATCGCGTACCAGAACGGGCTCGCCGGCAAACCCAGGCCCGCAGACGTGCTGGCCGATGTGCGCTCGCAGATGTTCGACCCGCATTACTAGGGTCCGTGACATCCGGCGCATGAGCGCGGCGAAATTCGACCGGCGCCGCCGAGGGAGGGCGCGTGCTCGTTTGATCTACGTCAATGCGTCGGCGACTCACCGTACTATGCTTCGGTCATCGTTGCAGGAGGACGCAGCGCGATACGTTTTGACTCACGACAACGGCGTTCCTGGCTGTTGCGACCGCAGCCTGATCGCGCCGGATTGCTGCGTTCGGCCAGCGCCATCTCGCGGGTCATCCGCAAAGCGACTCTCCTTCGCCCGACCAACCCTTTGAACGGGGCCACAAAGCTATTCTGTGTACACCATTGTCCGCCGCGAAGCTGTAGCAAGACCGAGGCAACGCGGTCGGGAACAGGACTGAAAGGAAATCATGAGCAAACGCTTGGCCGTCCTCGAAGGCAATGAGGCTGCTGCACGCATCGCCCACCTCACCAACGAGGTGATCGCGATTTATCCGATCACGCCGTCCTCTGGAATGGGCGAGTTCGCCGACGCTTGGTCGGCGGCCGGACAGAAAAACATCTGGGGCGCGGTGCCCGAGGTGATCGAGATGCAGAGCGAGGCCGGCGCCGCGGGCGCGGTGCACGGCTCGCTGCAGGCGGGCGCGCTGACCACGACGTTCACCGCGTCGCAGGGCCTGCTGCTGATGATACCGAATATGTTCAAGATCGCCGGCGAGCTTACGCCCGCGGTGTTCCATATCGCGGCGCGCACCATCGCCACGCACGCGCTGTCCATCTTCGGCGACCATAGCGACGTGATGGCCGCGCGCATGACCGGCTGGGGCATGCTCGCCTCCGCCAGCGTGCAGGAAGCGCAGGACATGGCGATGATCGCCCAGATGGCGACGCTGCGCTCGCGCGTGCCGTTCATGCATTTTTTCGACGGCTTTCGCACCAGCCACGAAGTCAACCGGCTGGAGCTGCTGCTCGAAGAAGAAGTGCGCTCACTGATCGACGACGACCTGGTCGCGGCGCATCGCGCGCGCGCGCTCAACCCGGACAAGCCCGTGCTGCGCGGCTCGGCGCAGAATCCGGACGTGTTTTTCCAGGCGCGCGAAGCCTGTAATCCGTTCTATACGGCAGTGCCGGGCATCGTGCAGGAAAGCATGGACCGGTTCGCCAAGCTTACCCATCGCAGCTACAAGCTGTTCGACTACCAGGGCGCCGCCGATGCCGAACGCGTGCTGGTACAAATGGGCTCGGGCGTCGGCGCCTCGGGCGAAGCGGTCCGCGCCCTCGCCGCGCGCGGCGAGAAAGTGGGCCTCTTAACGGTGCGCCTCTACCGGCCGTTCGACACGCAGGCCTTCATCGCGGCGCTGCCGAAGAGCGTGCGCGCCATCGCAGCCCTGGACCGCACCAAGGAGCCGGGCGCGATCGGCGAGCCCATGTATCAGGACATCGTCACCGCGCTGGTGGAAGCGTGGCCGCAGGACCTGGCGACGCCGAAAGTGATCGGCGGCCGTTACGGCCTGTCGTCCAAGGAATACACGCCGGCGATGGCCAAGGCGGCGCTGGATGAACTCGCGCAACTGCAGCCCAAGCGCCATTTCACCGTGGGCATCGTCGACGACGTCACGCGTCTGTCGCTGGCCGTGGATGAAAGTTTCAGCACCGAAACCGAAGGTGTGACCCGCGCCGTGTTCTACGGCCTGGGCGCGGACGGTACCGTGGGCGCGACCAAGAATTCGGTAAAGATCATCGGCGAGAACACAGCGCTGCACGCACAAGGCTATTTCGTCTACGACAGCAAGAAGTCGGGCGCGGTCACCATCTCGCACCTGCGCTTCGGTCCGAAGCCGATCGAATCCAGCTACCTGATCCGCCAGGCCGATTTCATCGCCTGCCACCAGTTCGAATTCATGGGGAAACTCGACGTGCTCGCGCTGGCCAGGCCGGGAGCGACGTTCCTGCTGAACAGCCCCTACGGGCCGGACGAGGTATGGGACAAGCTCCCGCGCGAGGCGCAGGGGCAGATACTCGAGAAAAAACTCAAAATGTACGTGGTGGACGCGCTCGCGGTAGCGAAGGAAGCGGGCCTGGCGGGCCGCATCAACACCGTTACGCAAGCCTGCTTTTTCGCCATCTCCGGCATCCTGCCGCGCGACGAGGCGATTGAGAAAATCAAGAGTTCAATCCGCAAGACCTACGGCAAGCGCGGCGAGAGCGTGCTCAGCCGCAATTTTGCCGCAGTGGACCAGTCGCTCGCCGCACTGCGCGAAGTGAAAGTACCCGCAAAAGCCGAATCGGCGCTGCGCCGCCGCCCGGTGGTGCCAAGCACGGCCCCCGATTTCGTGCAGCGCGTCACCGCGATGATGCTCGCCGGCAAGGGCGACCTGCTGCCGGTATCGGCGCTGCCGGTCGACGGCACCTTCCCCACCGCGACCTCGCAGTGGGAAAAACACAGCATCGCCCACGAGATCCCGATCTGGGATGCGGCCATCTGCACACAGTGCGCACTATGCCCGCTGATGTGCCCGCATGCGGCCATCCGCATGAACACCTATTCGCCCGAACAATTGAAAGGCGCGCCGGCAGGTTTCAAGAGCGTGCCCTGGAGGAGCAAGGCGGGCGACGGCATGGCCGGCTGGGCCTACACCTTGCAGGTCGCACCGGACGACTGCACCGGCTGCGGCATCTGCGTCGACATCTGCCCGACGCGCAACAAGGAAGTGGTCAAGCGCAAGGCGATCAACATGGAGCCCAAGCTCGATCACCTCGAGCAGGAGCGCAGCAGCTACGAATTCTTCCTCACCCTGCCCGAGACGCGCCCGCCCTGGGACACGATAGACACGCTCAAGGGCTCGCAGCTGCGCGTGCCGCTGTTCGAGTACTCCGGCGCCTGCGCCGGCTGCGGCGAAACGCCGTATCTGAAGCTGCTGTCGCAACTTTATGGCGATCACCTGCTGGTGGCCAACGCCACCGGCTGCTCGTCGATCTACGGCGGCAACCTGCCCTCGACGCCGTGGGCACAGAACCGCGACGGCCAGGGCCCGGCCTGGGCGAACAGCCTGTTCGAGGACAATGCCGAGTTCGGATTGGGCATGCGACTCGCGCTGGATTCGCAGCGCGATCTGGCGCAGGCGCTGGTGCGTGCGCTGCACGCGGAAATCGGCGAGGATTTGTCCAAAGCGCTGCTGGAAGCGCTGCAGGAGTCCGACCAGCAGATTCGCGCGCAGCGCGAGCGCGTGAAGCAGCTCAAAGGCATGCTGCCGCGGATCAAGTCAGCGCAGGCGCTGCAGTTGCTGGCGGTGGCCGACAGCCTGGTTACACGCAGCGTGTGGATCGTCGGCGGCGACGGTTGGGCCTACGACATCGGCTACGGCGGCCTGGACCACGTGCTTTCTTCGGGGCGCAACGTCAACATCCTGGTGCTCGACACCGAGGTGTACAGCAATACCGGCGGCCAGGCGTCGAAGTCCACCCAGCGCGGCGCGGTGGCGAAGTTCGCCGCCGCGGGCAAGTCCTCCGGCAAGAAAGACCTCGGCATGATCGCCATGGCCTACGGCAACGTCTACGTCGCCCAGGTGGCGATGGGTGCCAACCCGGTGCAAACAGCGCGCACCTTCCAGGAAGCGGCATCCTGGCCCGGCACCTCCCTGATCATCGCCTACAGCCATTGCATCGCGCACGGCATCGACATGGCCACGGGCATGAGCCATCAGCGCGACGCGGTCAAGAGCGGCTATCTGAACCTGTACCACTATGACCCGCGCCTGGGGATGGGCGGCGCAAGCCAGCCGCTGAAGCTCGATTCCCGGAAGCCGACGATGCCGGTCGAAAACTTCACCATGAAACAGGGCCGCTACGCCATGCTCGTCCAGGCCGACCCGGCGCGCGCGAAGCAGCTGCTGAAGGAAGCGCAGTCCGATGCCGATGCGCGCTGGGCCCTGTACGAGCAGGTAGCCGGCGTGCAGCGCACCGTGACCGAGAACGGAAAACCCAACCCGGACGGCGAAGGCGCCGCTTCCGCAGTGCCCAATCCGAGTCCCAAGGAGGAGCAATCATGAGCGCCGATCTGCGCAGCCGGTATCTGGGCCTCGAGCTCAAGAACCCCATTGTCGCCGCAGCCTCTCCGCTGACCAATTCGCTCGACGGCCTCAAGCGGCTCGAGGACGCGGGCGTCGCGGCCGTAGTGCTGCCGTCGCTGTTCGAGGAACAGATCGAACACGAGGAGATGGCCGCCCACGACCTGATGCTCTCGGGTGCGGACCTGTCGCCCGAGGCACGCGGCTTCTTCCCGGAGATGCAACACTACAACACCGGGCCCGACAGCTACCTGAAGTTGATCAGCGAAGCCAAGCAGTCGCTGGCGGTGCCGGTGATACCCAGCCTGAACGGCTACACGCCGGGCGGCTGGACGCAGATCGCGAAACAATTCGAGCAGGCCGGCGCCGACGCGATCGAGCTGAACATCTATTTCCTCGCCACCGGCCTCGATGACAGCAGCGCCGAAGTGGAGCAGCGCTACGTCGACCTGGTGGCGTCGGTAAGCAGCATGGTATCGATACCGGTAGCCGTGAAAGTCTCACCGTACTTCAGCGCCATGGCCAATATGGCGGCGCGGCTCGCGGCCGCCGGCGCATCCGGACTGGTGCTGTTCAACCGCTTCCTGCAGCCGGACATACTCCTCGATGAACTGGAGGTGGCGCCGCATCTCGTGCTGTCGAGTTCCGACGAACTGCGCCTGGCGCTGCGCTGGATCGCCATCCTGCGCGGCCGCGTGAAGGCCAGCCTGGCAGGCACCGGCGGCGCGCACACCGCGGAGGACGTGCTGAAGCTGCTGCTCGCCGGCGCCGACTGCGTCATGATCGCAAGCAGCCTGTTGCGCAAAGGGCCGAAGCATGTCGCGACCCTGGTGAGCGGCGTCGAAAAATGGCTGACTGCGCGCGAATACGCATCGGTCGAGCAGATGAAAGGCTCGCTCAGTCAGCTCTCCTGCCCCGACCCGGCCGCCTTCGAGCGCGCGAATTACATGAAGGCACTGGCCTCGTACACCGGCCCGCTCGCCTAGACCGAGCACACCCCGGTGCGGCAACTTCAGGCACTCGATCGACGCCTGAAGGTCCGCGCCACTCCTTGACCTTCGAGGGATCGAGTCCGTGCGGACGAGCAACGGTCCGCAGGATGAACACGGCTGGCTTTCGCACCGCACCATGGCCGCCCTGCGAAAATGGCGGCCTTCGCGACGCGGCAGATTCCTCCGCTACATCATGCCCAGCAGCCGCGGCAACCAGAGCGACATCTGCGGAATATAGGTGACCATGACGAGGAAGACGAGCATGGTCAGCAGCCATGGCCATACGGCAATGGTGAGTTCCGTGATGCCCATCTTGGTGAGCCCGCTGGCGACGTAGAGATTGAGACCGACCGGCGGGTGGCACATGCCGACCTCCATGTTCACCGTGATCAGGATGCCGAAGTGCACCGGGTCGATGCCGAGCTTCATCGCCACCGGAAACAGGATGGGCGCCGTGATCAGCACGATGGACGAGGGCTCCATCACGTTGCCGGCCAGCAGCAGCAGCAGGTTCACCATCATCAGGAAGGCAACCGGGCCCAGGCCCTTGCCTATCATCCAGTCGGCCATCAGCTGCGGGATCTGCTCTGAGGTCAGCAGGTAGGAGAACAACACCGCGTTGGTGATGATGTACAGCAACATCGCGCTCATGTTGGCCGAGTCGAGCAGCACTTTCGGCACCTGCTTGAGCCCCATGTCCTTGTACACGAAGACGGCAACGACGAAGGCATAAACGGCGCTCATCGCCGCGGCCTCGGTCGGCGTGAACACGCCGGAATAAATGCCGCCGAGCACCACGATCACCAGCAACAGACCCCAGACGCTTTCCCAGAACGTATTCCAGACCTGCAGCGCCTCGTGCCGCGCCTCAAAGCCGATTCCGTGTATCAAGTCCGCCTTCTTCGCCAGCGGATAGGCGGCAAGCAGCCAAACTGCCAGCAGCACCGCCAAGACCGAAATGCCGCCGTCAGGCAGGAACAGCAGGCTGATCGCGTAGACGAGCACAGGCGGTGTGACCAGGAAGGACAGCGTGAACACCCAACGCAGCGCGAACCCGCTCCGGGTGAGCATGCGCGCCACAACCAGCCAGATAATGCCGACCAGTACCGTGAGCACCCCTCCCCCTTCCATCTGTTTCAAGCCGAGCCAGGTCGCCAGAATCGGCGCGATAATGAAGAACAGGCTCGCCGCCAAGCCGGCCACGCTTGCGATCGTTGCCTGCCCGCCACTGCGTCCGCCGGCGAGCTGCATCCGCGGGTAATCGTTTTTCCAGGCGCGGTACCAGGTAAGCGCCCCCAGCATCGAGGCGAGGATCAAACCGGGAACCACGCCGGCCATGAACAGCGCGCCGACGGAGGTATTGGTCGCGACCGAATACATCACCATCACGATCGAAGGAGGGATCAGGATGCCGAGCGCGCCCGAGGTCGTGATCACCCCGGCGCCGAATCGTTTCGGAAAACCGGCCTTGACCATCGCCGGCAGGATGATCGATCCGATCGCCACCACCGTGGCCGGACTCGACCCGGACACCGCGGCAAACAGCGCGCAGGCCATCACCCCGGCCAGACCGAGCCCGCCGTGCCAGTGCCCGACCATGCTGGTGGCGAAGTTGATCATGCGCCGCGCGACGCCGCCGTGGGTGAGGAAATTGCCGGCCAAGATGAAAAACGGAATCGCCATGATCTCGAAGCGCTCGATGCCGGTGAACAGCTTGAGCGCAACCGATTCGATCGGAATGTCGGTCATGGCGAACAGGAAGGTCAGCACCGTGAGCCCGAGTGAAATCGACACCGGCATGCCGGTCAGCATCAGCCCGAACAGCAGCACGAAAATGATGGTCCCGGTCATTTCGCTGCCCCCTTATCAGGTTCAATCGGGTGCAGATTGTCCTTGAGCGCGTAGGGGACGATGTCTTCGTCCCTGACCGGTTCGACGCCCTCGACGTAGCCGTGATCGTGATGCGGCAGTTCGCCCGTGCGCCAGAACGACCAGCTGACCTGCAGAAAACGGTAGCACATCAGATAGGAGCCGCAGGGAATCGCGAGAAAGGCGATCCATACCGGCAATTCCATGTCAGGCGAAACCTGGTCCGTATGCGCGATTTCCCATACGAACTTGGCGCCCATAGTGCCGATGATGCCGGTAAAAAATGCGCCGCTGAGCAGGCCGAAAAGGATGAACCTGGTGCGCATTTTCGGCTGCAGCATGTTGATCAGTACGTCAACGCCGACGTGGATGCCGGTGCGCACGCCGTAGGCCGCGCCGAACTTGGCCATCCAGATGAACATGTAGATGCACAGTTCCTGGGCCCAGCTCAGATTGATCGTGAGCAGCCAGTCCTGCAGCGCCGGCCAGGGAATGCCCGAGGCGTAGCGGTGAACCACGGAAACGAAAATGACGAAGGTCGCGCCACCCATCATGAACGCGATCAGCCACTCTTCCAGATGGTTGAGTACCCTGTTCAAGCTCGCCTCCTCCTAAGGCCTGTCTGCAACCGGGATCTCAGCTGCGAGCTCAAACGATCCCGGCACGCAAGCCACCGCGCGCGGCGCGCGGCAGCCCTTTTTTCGAGTTACAGCTTGTTCGGATCGAAACCGGTGTCCTTGTAGATTTCCTGGATCAATTCCTTGCCGATTGTGGCTTCGTTATCCCGGTGCACCTTAAGTTCCGCCTTCTTCCAGGCATTCTTCTCCTCCGGCGTCAGCGTAATGATCTGCGACTTGCCCGCCGCCTTTATTTTTTCCAGCGCCTGATCGTTCTCCTGCTTGGCGATATTGTTGGCATACTTGGTCGCTTCTTTCATCGCGCTATCGAGCGCTGCGCGTATGTCCGCGGGCAGACCGTCCCAGAATTTCTTGTTGGTGATCACTGCATATTCGATCACGCCGTGATTGGACACGGTAATGTATTTCTGTACCTCGTTGAATTTCTGCGTGTAGATGTTCGACCAGGTGTTCTCCTGGCCGTCAACGACCCCGGTCTGCAGCGCTTGATACACCTCGGAGAACGCCATAACCTGCGGCGTTGCGCCGAGCGCGCGCATCTGCGCATCAAGTATCTTGGAGGACTGGATGCGTATCTTTTGTCCGCGAAAATCGGCCGGCGTCTTGAGCGGTTTGTTGGAGCTCATCTGCTTGAAACCGTTGTCCCAGTAGGCAAGTCCAATGATGCCCTTGCTGTCCAGCATCTTGAACAACTGCTGGCCGATGCGCCCCTGGGTCACGTTATGCAGGTCCTTTTCGTCGTCGAACATGTAAGGCAGATCGAACACCTCGAATGCGCGCACCCCTAGCGGCCCGAACTTGGACACCGACGGCGCCAGGATCTGCACATTGCCGAGCTGCAGCATCTGCATCTCCTCGCCGTCCTTGAACAGCTGGCTGTTCGGATAAACCTCGACTTTGACCCGGCCTTTGGTGTTGGCTTCGGCAAGCTCCTTGAACTTCAGCGCGCCCTTGCCTTTGGGCGTGTTCTCCGCCACCACGTGGCTGAACTTGATGACGATCGGCTGCTGCGCATACGCCGCGCCGACCGACAGCACGCCAGCCACGACCGCGAGTACGAATTTGTTTCTCAGTTTCATGGAATTCTCCTCAGGTTAACCGGGCGGGTTGTCCCACCTCATTGCGACTTACTCTCTTGCTACTTACACTTACTCTTGGGGCAGGCAGTCTATCCCGCAGGAGCACCAACCAGCAAGGCTCCAACCGCGGCAATTGTTGCGCTAGATCAAGAAAAGCCAACACACTCCGACTCAGCCGTGCCTACTCGACGATTTCCGCGATGACTTCCCGCTTTTTCTTCACCCACGGAAGCATGGGCAGGACCAACAGGATCAGAACCAGCAACGCCACGGCCAGCGAAATCGGCCGGGTGAAGAATATGGCCGCGCTGCCGTTGGCCATGATCAGCGACTGGCGCAGCGCGTTTTCCATCATCGGCCCCAGCACCATGGCCAGGACCAGCGGCGCCGCCTCGTAATTGAACTTTTTCATGAAATAACCGACGCCTCCGAAGAACAGCATCAAGCCGATTTCACCCACGTTATTGTTCAGGCTGAATACCCCGATCAGACAGAACAGCAGGATCAGCGGAAACAGCACCTCGTAGGGAATTTTCAGGATCTTCACCCAGATGCCGATGAGCGGGAGGTTCAGCACCAGCAGCATGATGTTGCCGATGTACATGCTGGTGACCACGCCCCAGAAGAGATCCGGATGCTGCTTGATCAGCATCGGCCCCGGCTGCATGCCGTAGATGGTGAGCGCGCCCAGGAGCATCGCCATGACCGCATTGGCCGGAATGCCCAGGGTCATGAGCGGAATGAAGGCGCCGCCGGCAGCCGCATTGTTGGCCGATTCCGGACCGGCCACGCCTTCGATGACGCCGGTGCCGAATTTTTCCGGATGACGCGACAGTTTCTTTTCCATGCCGTAGGAAACGAAAGAGGAAATCACCGCCCCTCCCCCGGGAAGGATGCCGAGGAAAAAACCGACCACCGAACCGCGGATGATCGGCCAGATGCTATCGCCCCAGTCCCTGCGGTTCGGCAGCAGGCCTTTGATCTTGGTTTCGAAGACTTCGCGTTTGATCTTGCTTTCCACATTGAGCAGCACCTCGGAGACGCCGAACAACCCCATCACCACCGGCACCAGCCCGACCCCGTCCATCAGAAAGTACATGTCGAAGGTAAACCGCGGCGTCGCGGTCATGATGTCCATGCCGATCAGGCCGAGGAACAGGCCGAACGCCGCCATCAACAGAGCCTTGGGCATGGAACTGCCGGCGAGGAAGGTGACGATGACCAGTCCCAGCAGCATCAGGCAGAAATATTCCGGCGGGCCGAATTTCAACGCCACCTCGGCCAGCAACGGCGCCAGCAGCATCAGGCCCAGGATAGACAGGGTGCCGGCGATGAAAGAACCGAACGCCGCGATGCCCAGTGCCGCGCCGGCGCGCCCCTTGCGCGCCATCTGGTAGCCGTCCAGGCAGGTGACCACCGAAGCCGCCTCGCCCGGAATGTTGACCAGGATAGAGGTCGTGGAGCCGCCGTACATGGCCCCGTAATAAATCCCCGACAGCATGATAACGGCCGAAACCGGGGCGAGATGAAACGTCGTGGGCAGGAGCAGCGACATGGCGGCCACCGGACCCAGGCCGGGGAGCACGCCCACCAGCGTGCCGATCAGGACGCCCATGAAACAGAAGAACAGGTTCGCCGGCTGCAGCGCCACTTCGAACCCCAGCATGACGTTGGCGAGTATCTCCATGTTCAGAATCCCAGAACACCCGCGGGCAGCTGGGCTTCGAGCCAGAGTTCGAAAATGGCGTAGGAGCCCAGCGTCGCCCCGCTGGCCCCGGCCAGCACTTTCTTCCAGCTCAGCGGCTCCATCACGCGCAGCAGGAACGCGGTGAGCACGAAGGTGTCCAGGAGAAATCCCAGCGTTCGGAGCAGAACCGCGTAGAACACCAGAGAGGCCATGACCATCAGCACCGTCGGCCATCGGGTATGGGCCCACAGGCTTTTCAGCGTATCCACCCTGCCCCTGGAGAATTGCTGGAAAAACACGATCAAGGCCAGCAGCACCATGGCGGCGCCCGACATGAAGGGGAGGAATCCCGGTCCCGGGGATGAAAAAGTGCCCAGGCCGTACTTGCTCGAGTAGAGCACGATGGACAGGCCGATGACCAGCCAGAACAGGCTGGAGCGCTGATCGTTATTCTTCAATATTCTTCCTGACCAGCCGCAAGCCCGGACGATGCAACGCTGCGACCACATCGCGCAGGACACGGCATCGACTCCGACGCATGCGTCGTCGGCAAGCACGCACCCGAGGATCCATGCCGCGTTTCCGGCCGGCTTATTTCTTGTACAGGCCTATGCCCAGGCTCTTGATCAGATCGCCGGTTTCGACGTAATCCTTGTGCACCAGCTTGGTCAGCCCGTCGCTGCCCAGATACGCCGGCGGCATGTCGAATTTGTCCATCACGTCGAGAAACGGTTTCGACTCCATCGCCTTGGCGAAGGCATTTTGCAGCTTCTCCACCGCCTGTTTGGGCATGCCGGCCGGCCCCATCAGGCTCAACGCCGAATGCACCGCAAACGGATAGCCTTTTTCCCTGAGCGTGGGCACGTTGGGGAAGGCCTTGAGCCGCTGATCCGTCCAGACCACCAATAGACGCAAGGTTCCCGCGTTCACGTGTTCTTTCCACTCCGTCGTCTGGGACACCGCGTGCACATGGCCGCCGAGCAGCGCAGTCACCGCCTGCAGGCCGCCCGGAAACGGCACGTGGTTCCACTCAATATTCTCCTTTTTCCCCAGGTATTCCATGGCCAGGTGCTGCCCCGTGCCCAGGCCGGAGGTGCCGTAGTTGATCTTGCGCGGATTCTTCTTGGCGTAGTCGACGAACTCTTCGAAGGTCTTCCAGGGCGAGTCGGCGCGCACCACCAGACCGTACTGGTACAGCCCGTACTGCATGATGAAGCTGAAATCCTTCAGGGGATCGTAGGGCACCGCCTGCAAGTGCGGGATGCGGCAGAAATTGGCGGTAGGCGCGTTGAATATGGTGTAGCCATCGGCTTTCTCCGCCTTGACCCGGCCCAGCACCAGCGTTCCCGCAGCGCCGGCCACGTTGCTGACGACGATAGGTTGTTTCAGGATTTTCGCCGCTTCCACAGCCAGCGCACGCACCGAGAGATCGGTCGAGCCGCCCGCCGGGTAGCCTACGAGCAGGTTGATCGGCTTGGAGGGATAATCCTGCCCGAACGCAAGACCCGACAGCAACAGGCAACCCAGCACCACACCAAAGAAAGCGTTCTTCATAGTCCTCTCCCCTTTACGACGATCAACGGCTTGCAGGTTGGCAGGCGACATCGTCTACCTTTGGGCAGATTTCCGGATTGACCTAGATCAAATTACAACGCAGGTGCGACGAATACCCGGGCGCTCGGCCAGGCAGGCCTGTGACTGCGTACCAAATTCCCCTAGGCGGGCCTCTGCGGACCCTGGTTTCATCGAATTGCCGGGGAGAAATTTGGTAGGCGCGATTGGACTCGAACCAACGACCCCCACCATGTCAAGGTGATGCTCTAACCAGCTGAGCTACGCGCCTAACTAAATGCACGCGCATTCTATCCCAAGGCGGGGTGGCGCACAAACGGTGCGCGACAACGCAGAGCGGGACCCACAAAGAAACGCGGCCCGCTTACCCTGCCCACACCTTGGATTTCGAGTCGTACTGGTAGGGCTTGGTCTTGAACAACACGTCCTGGCAGGTCAGCGTATATTCCGCACCGGCCGGCTTGTACGCGTAAGGCTGGCCGTTGGGACACTTGGCCAGCGCCGGGAGATGCTTGGGCACCAGTTTTTCCAGCGCATCGGGCAGGTTGCCGGTGTCTCGCTTGTAACCCGACAGCGCGCCGACGATGGCGCCGCCGCGCCCTTCCACCATGCTCGCGTTCTGCTGTCCACCGGTGTAGAAATCCAGCGCAACGTAGGCGCAAACGAGCACCACGACCAGCACCACCATCGAGACGACCCGCGCCGAGCCGGCCGCGGATCCAGGCGACTTCAGTTCTCCCATCGTTCTCTCCCCACTGTTGTCAAAGCAACTTGTTCGCGTAAGCTTAACGCAGACTCAGCATTTCTGCAGCATGTTTGCGCGTCGTGGCGGTGATCTCGGTGCCGCCCAGCATGCGCGCCACCTCCTCGATGCGCCCCTTCCGATCCAGCACCGAGACCATGGTTTTCACCCTGCCCTCGACGCCGAACTTGCTCACCGACCACTGCCGGTCGGCCTGCGCCGCGACTTGAGGCAGATGCGTGACGCACAACACCTGGCGTTCGCGTCCCAGGGTCCTCAACTGGCGGCCGACGATCTCGGCCACGCCGCCGCCGATGCCGGCGTCCACCTCGTCGAAAATCAAGGTCGGCACCCGCGCGGCCTTGCTGGTGATCACCTGGATCGCCAGGCTGATGCGCGACAGTTCGCCCCCCGAGGCCACCTTGGCCAGAGCGCGCGCTTCCACGCCGGGATTGGCGGCGACCAGGAACTCGACCTGCTCCGCGCCGTGGACGCTGCCCTCCGCCGGGTAGGGATTAAGTCCCACCTCGAACCGCCCCCCCGCCATTGCCAGCGCCTGCATCGCCTGCGTGACCTCTTTGCCTAGCTTGGCCGCGGCCTTCTTCCTGCCCGCGCTGAGCCTCGCCGCGAGATCGAAGTAGGCGGTGCGCGCCTGTTGCTCCTGTTTCACCAAAGCTTCGAGATCGGAGGCGATTTCGAGCTCGGCCAGGCGCGCCTGCAGTTGCCGCAGGTGCTCCGGCAGGTCCTGCGGCGCAAGGCGGAATTTGCGTGCGCTGTCGTGTATCGCCTGCATGCGCGCCTCTACCGCCGCCAGCCGCTGCGGATCCAGTTCGACCCGGTCGGCGTAGTGGCGCAGCGCATACACCGCCTCCTGCACCTGCGCCTCGCCGGAACGGATCAGCTCCAGCGCCTCGCGCAGGCGCGCATCGTAGGCGAGCAGGCCCTCCAGCCGCGCGCCCGTGCCCGAGAGCAGCGGCAGGCAGGACGCGTCGGCCTCGGACAAGATGTCCAGTGCCGCCTGCACGCCCTCGATCAGGCCCGCTGCATGCGCCAGACGGCTGTGCTCCGCCTGCACCGCATCCCATTCGTCCGCCTGCAGGGCCAGTTGCGCCAGCTCCTGCACCTGCCATTGCAGCTGCTCGCGCTCGGCGTTGCGCTGGGCCGCGTGTGTCTCGTATTCGGCGCGCGCCTGCGCCAGTTTCTGCCAGTGGCGGTAGGCCGCCGCGACTTCGGCGGCGAGCGGCGCAAGCCCGGCGTGCGCATCGAGCAGCGCACGCTGCGCGTCGGCTTTGAGCAGCGACTGGTGCGCATGCTGGCCATGGATGTCCACCAGCCATTCCCCCGCGTCACGCAGCTGGCTGAGCGTGGCCGGTCGGCCGTTGATGAAAGCACGCGAGCGCCCGCTCTGGTCGACTACCCGCCGCAGCAGAATGGAACCGGGGTCGCCCTCGAGTTCGGCCGTGCGCAGCCACAGGCCAAGCCCGGGCAGCGTCTGAATGTCGAATTCGGCGCTGACGTCCGCGCGTTCGCAACCGGCGCGCACCACGGACGCATCGCCGCGCTCGCCCAGGGTCAGCGCCAGCGCGTCGATCAGGATGGATTTGCCGGCGCCGGTTTCGCCGGTAAGCACGGTGAAGCCGGGATGGAACTCCAGTTCGAGCGTATCGACAATGACAAAATCGCGGATACTGAGCGTCCGCAACATGCTTACATTTCGCTCCAGTGCAGCTTTTCGCGCAGCATGGCGTAGTAGCTGTAGCCAGGCGGATGCACAAAGCGGATGGAATGCGGCGCGCGGCGCACGATGACCTTGTCGTCGGCCGCCAGCTCGGAATGCGGCTGACCGTCAATATGCAGACCCGCACCGACAGCACGCTGCTTGATGCCGATCTCGATTACGCAGCGGTCGCTCACCGTAATCGGCCGGTTGGACAGCATATGCGGGCACACCGGGACCAGGACGATACCGGGCACATTCGGCTGCAGTATCGGCCCGTTGGATGAGAGTGCGTAGGCGGTCGAGCCAGTGGGGGTGGCGAGGATGATGCCGTCGGCGCGCAGATCGTAGACGAACTGGCCGTCGATGTGCACCAGGAATTCGATCATGCGGCCGGTCGCACCCTTGTTGACCACGACATCGTTGAGCGCCTGGGTGCAAAGTATTTCCTTTTCCCCGCGCAGCACCCTGGCCTCGAGCATGGTGCGCTCGCCTATGGTGTACTGGCCGGCGAGCAGCAGCTCGATGGTCTCGCGCATACGCGAGAACGCAATATCGGTCATGAATCCCAAGCGTCCCTGATTGACGCCGACCAGGGGCACGCCGTGGACGGCCAGATTGCGCGCCGCGGAGAGCATGCTGCCGTCGCCGCCTAGCACCACCGCAAGATCGGCCTGCCCGCCGATCGAGGCATAATCGGCCGCGGCGAAACCGTTCCTGCCAATATTGGCGGCGGTCTCCTTCTCGATCAGCACGGAGCAGCCGCGCTGCTGCAGCAGCGCCGCCAGGCCGAGCAGCGACTCGGCGATTTCGGCAGTGTTGTAGCGGCCGATCAACGCCACTGTTTTGAATGCGGGAGACATCACATTGAAATTAAACCACATCGCCCCCACTTCGTGTTGATGCAGACGCGCAATATGTTGCGGAAGACAAGCGAATTTCAACAGCCTGATAGAATACGAGCATGCTTGATCGTCGCGCCCAAATTCTGCTCAAGACCCTGGTAGAACGCTATATCGCCGAGGGACAGCCGGTCGGCTCGCGCGCGCTGTCGCGCTATTCCGGCCTGGACCTGTCGCCGGCGACCATCCGCAACATCATGTCGGACCTGGAGGAACTCGGTTTCATCTCCAGCCCGCACACCTCCGCCGGGCGCATACCGACGCCGCGCGGCTACCGCATTTTTGTCGACTCGCTGCTCACCATCAAGCCGCTGGAGCAGGTCGAGTTGCGCGAGATCGAAGGCAATCTGCATCCGGACAACCCGCAGCGCCTGATCAGTTCGGCTTCGCACCTGCTGTCGCAGCTGTCCCATTTCGCCGGCGTGGTGGCCTCGCCGCGGCGCAAGAGCGCCGCCTTTCGCCATATCGAATTTCTCTCACTTTCGGAAAAGCGCATCCTGCTCATCATCGTCACCCCGGACGGGGACGTGCAGAACCGTATCCTGTTTACCGACAAGACCTATTCGCCGGCCCAGCTCACCATGGCGGCGAACTTCCTCAATCAGAACTACGCCGGTTTCACCTTCGATGAGATCCGCCGGCGGGTGCAGGACGAACTGAAGCAGTTGCACCATGACATGACCGCGCTCATGACCGCGGCGCTGGACGCGGGCAACCAGGCGCTGAACGATAACGCGGAGAACTACGTCATTTCGGGGGAGCGGAACCTGCTCGACTCGACCGATCTCGCCTCGAACATGGCGCGGCTGAGGGAACTGTTCGACCTGTTCGACAAGAAAACCCTGTTCGTGCAGATCCTCGACATGAGCACGCGTGCGCAAGGCGTGCAGATTTTCATCGGCGGCGAATCCGGCGCGTCGGTGCTGGACGAGTGCAGCGTGGTCACCGCGCCCTACACCGTCGACGGGCAGGTGGTGGGCACCGTGGGCGTGATCGGCCCGACGCGCATGGCCTACGAGCGCGTGATACCGATCGTCGACATCACGGCGAAGCTGCTCTCCAGCGCGCTGTCCAGCAGCTGATCGCGCCACCACCGCCATGCCTTTTCTGGACGAACCCGCCCATACGCACGGCACGCCGGCGCGCACCGCGATCCTGCTTATCAACCTGGGCACACCCGAGGCGCCCACGCGCGCCGCGGTGCGCCGTTACCTGAAGGAATTTCTGTCCGATCCGCGGGTGGTTGAAATTCCGCGGCTGCCGTGGTGGCTGATCCTCAACGGCATCATCTTGAACCTGCGGCCGGCCAAGTCGGCGGCGAAATACGCGCAGATCTGGGACCAAGGCGGCTCGCCGCTCCTGGTGCATACCGCGCGCCAGGCTACGCTCCTGCGCGGTTATCTGGGCGCGCAAGGCCACGCCGGCCTGGTCGTGGAATTCGCCATGCGCTACGGCACGCCCTCGATCGATACCGTCCTCGCCCGGCTGAAACAGCAGGGCTGCGAACGCATTCTGATTCTGCCTCTGTATCCGCAATACGCCGCCAGCAGCACCGCGACCGCGTTCGACGCCGTGTCCGCTTGCTTGCGCCGCACGCGCAATATTCCCGAGTTGCGCCTGGTCAAGCACTTTCACGATCACCCCGGCTATATTGCGGCGCTGGCCGAGGGCGTGCGCCGGCACTGGGCGCTGCACGGCAGACCGGACAAGCTGTTGATGAGTTTTCACGGGCTGCCGCGCTATACCCTCACGCGCGGCGATCCCTACCACTGCGAGTGCCAGAAAACCGCGCGCCTGCTGGGCGAAGCGCTGACGCTGGCGCCGGAACAATACCAACTCACGTTCCAGTCGCGCTTCGGCCGCGCCGAATGGCTGCAACCGTACACCGCGGCGACGCTGGCGCAATGGGGCAAACAGGGAATGCGCCGGGTCGACGTGATCTGCCCGGGTTTTGTCGCCGACTGCCTGGAAACGCTGGAAGAAATCGGCATGGAAGGCCGGGCCGAATTCCTCAATGCGGGGGGCAAGGAATTCCACGCCATCGCCTGCCTCAACGAAAGCGATGCCTGGATCCAGGCCCTGGCTCAAATCGCGCTGGCGCATGTGCGCGGCTGGGGCGAACCCGCCGCCAATGCCGGCGAACTCGAGCGCTCGCGCATTCGCGCCAAGGCGCTGGGCGCGCCCACCTAGGCCGGACTTAGCGCCTCCGGAACGCGGGCGAACAGGCCCGCTGGCTCCCTGCCCCACCCCCGGCGCCCCCGGGATGCGCACTTTTCGCGAACGGAATCTTGCCCCGCCACTTGAAACGCGCCGTATTGCCCCCATTTTCGCAAAGGTTAATCGAAGACTAATGAGGCAAATGATGGCGGATCAAGAACCCGAGAATTCCCAGGCCGCGCCGGCAACCGATCCCGGGGTGGAGGCGGCAGCGCTACCCGGTCTGGAGGAACAACTGCGCCAGGCCGAGGAAAAGGCCCAGGAACACCTGGAGTCCTGGCTGCGCGCGAAGGCAGAAACCGAAAACCTGCGCAGACGCGCCCAGGCGGACATCGCCAGCGCGCACAAATACGGGGTGGAAAACCTGGCTGAAGCGCTGCTGCCGGTCAAGGACAGCCTGGAGGCCGCACTGGCCATCGAAAATATCACGCTGGAGAGCCTGAAAAGCGGCGTGGAGTTGACCTTGAAACAGCTCAACGCCGTGTTCGACAAGGCCAACCTCAAGGAAATCAATCCGGTAAACCAGAAATTCGACCCGCATAAGCACCAGGCCATGACCCTGGTGGCGCACCCGGGAGAGCCGAACCAGGTGGTGAACGTGATGCAGAAAGGCTATCTGCTGCACGATCGTGTCGTCCGTCCCGCCCTGGTAACGGTGTCGAAGGCAAAGGACGCTTGAAGCGCGGGGATTTAGCCCCACATTGTTGTCAAGCTCATTACACTCATCGAGGAACACATCATGGCTAAGATCATCGGCATCGACCTGGGAACGACCAACTCCTGCGTCGCCATCATGGAAGGCGGGCAGACCAAGATCATCGAGAATTCCGAGGGTGCGCGCACCACGCCGTCGATCGTCGCCTATCAGGAGGACGGCGAGGTCCTGTGCGGCGCCTCGGCCAAACGCCAGGCCGTCACCAACGCCAAGAACACGCTGTATGCGGTCAAACGCCTGATCGGGCGCCGCTTCGAGGAAAAAGAGGTGCAGAAGGACCTCGACCTGATGCCCTACAAAATCGTCAAGCACGACAACGGCGACGCCTGGGTCGAAGTGCGCGGCAAGCGCATCGCGCCGCAGGAAGTTTCCGCCCAGGTGCTGCTGAAAATGAAAAAGACCGCGGAGGACTACCTCGGCGAACCGGTGACCGAAGCAGTGATCACGGTCCCGGCCTATTTCAACGACAGCCAGCGCCAGGCAACCAAGGACGCCGGCCGCATCGCCGGACTGGAAGTGAAGCGCATCATCAACGAGCCGACCGCGGCAGCGCTCGCCTTCGGCGTGGACAAGCAAGGCGGGGACCGCAAGATTGCGGTGTATGACCTGGGCGGCGGCACCTTCGACATCTCGATCATCGAGATCGCCGATGTCGAGGGCGAGAAACAGTTCGAGGTGCTCTCCACCAACGGCGACACCTTCCTCGGCGGCGAGGACTTCGACCAGCGCATCATGGATTACCTGTGCGACGAGTTCAAGCGCGACCAGGGCATAGACCTGCGCAAGGACGTGCTCGCGCTGCAGCGCCTGAAGGAAGCCGCGGAGAAGGCGAAAATCGAGCTTTCGTCCTCGCAGCAGACCGAGATCAACCTCGCCTATATCACCGCCGACGCGAGCGGGCCCAAACACCTGTCGATCAAACTCACACGGGCCAAGCTGGAGAGCCTGGTCGACGAACTGATCGAGAAGACCGTGGCGCCCTGCATGACCGCGATCAAGGACTCCGGCATCAAGGTCGGCGACATCAGCGACGTGATCCTGGTGGGCGGCATGACGCGCATGCCCAAGGTGCAGGACAAGGTCAAAGAGATTTTCGGCAAGGAACCGCGCAAGGACGTGAACCCGGACGAGGCGGTCGCGGCGGGCGCGGCAATCCAGGCTTCGGTGCTCTCCGGCGAGCGCAAAGACGTGCTGCTGCTCGACGTCACGCCGCTGTCGCTCGGCATCGAGACGCTGGGTGGCGTGATGACCAAGCTGATCCAGAAGAACACCACCATCCCGACCAAGGCGCAGCAGGTGTTCTCGACCGCGGACGACAACCAGACCGCGGTGACCATCCACGTGCTGCAGGGCGAGCGCGACGTGGCCTCGGGCAACAAGAGCCTGGGCCAGTTCAACCTCACCGACATTCCGCCGTCCCCGCGCGGTATGCCGCAGATCGAGGTCGCGTTCGACATCGACGCCAACGGTATCCTGCACGTGTCGGCCAGGGACAAGGCCACCGGCAAGGAGAACAAGATCAAGATCCAGGCCTCGAGCGGTTTGAACGAGGCGGAAATCGAGAAAATGGTCAAGGACGCCGAAATCCACGCCGAAGAGGACAGGAAAGCACTGGAGCTGGTGAATGCGCGCAACCAGTGCGAAGCGCTGGTGCACTCGGTGAAGAAATCGCTCACCGAATACGGCGACAAGCTGGACGCGGGCGAGAAGGAAAAAATCGAGGCCGCGATCAAGGAAGCCGAGGCCGCGCTCAAGTCCGAGGACAAGGCGGCGATCGACACCAAGTCGCAGGCCCTGGCGCAGGCGGCGCAGAAGCTGGGCGAGAAAATGTATGCCGATGCCCAGGCCGCCGGCGAGAAAGGCGCGTCGGAGGCAAAAAGCGAGGCCAAGGCGGACGATGCCGAAGTGGTCGACGCCGAATACACCGAGGTAAAGGACGGCAAGAAATAAAGCGTAAAGGGCAAGCTGGCGAGGGGCGAGGAGTGATAACCTCGCCCCTTTTGCCGTTGCCCCCTCACTTCCAACCCACTCACTCTCCGCAGAATTCATGGCCAAGCGCGACTACTACGAAATCCTGGGCGTCAATCGCGACGCGGACAACGACGCGATCAAGAAAGCCTATCGCAAGCTCGCGATGAAACACCATCCGGACCGCAATCCGGAGGACAAGGGCAAAGGCGCGGAGGAGAGATTCAAGGAGGCGAAGGAAGCCTACGAGATACTTTCCGACACCGACAAGCGCGCCGCCTACGACCGTTACGGCCATGCGGGCGTCGATCCATCAGCGGGAGCGGGGGCGCACGGCGCCGGCTTCTCCAATTTCGCCGACGCCTTCGGCGACATCTTCGGCGACATCTTCGGCCAGGCGCGCGGCGGCCGCTCCAACGTGTATCGCGGCGCCGACCTGCGCTACAACCTGGAAATCGCGCTGGAGGCGGCGGCGCACGGCACCGAGACCAAGATCCGCATTCCCACCATGGACGAATGCGCGACCTGTCACGGTTCCGGCGCCAAGCCCGGCACCCAGCCCAAGACCTGCCCCACCTGCAGCGGCCAGGGCCAGGTGCGCATGCAGCAGGGATTCTTCTCCATCCAGCAGGCCTGCCCGAAATGCCACGGCACGGGCAAGGTCATTTCCGACCCCTGCAGCGCTTGCCAGGGCGCCGGGCGCGTCAAACAGCACAAGACCCTGGCCGTCAAAATTCCCGCGGGCGTGGACGAAGGCGACCGCATCCGCCTCTCCGGCGAGGGCGAGGCCGGCGTCAACGGCGGGCCGCCGGGCGACCTGTACGTGCAGCTACATCTGAAGCCGCATGCGGTGTTCCAGCGCGACCACGATGACCTGCATTGCGAAATGCCCATCAGCTTCACCGTCGCCGCCCTCGGCGGGGAGATCGAAATCCCGACGCTCTCCGGCTCCGCCAGGATCAAGATCCCGGCCGAAACCCAGAGCGGCAAGATCTTTCGCCTGCGCGGCAAAGGCATCAAGGGCGTGCGCAGCCACGCGCACGGCGACCTGCTGTGCCACGTGGTGGTCGAAACCCCGGTGCACCTCACCGAACGGCAGAAAGAACTTCTGCGCGAACTGGAGGCGATCAACGTCAAGGACGCCGACCGGCATAACCCGCGGGCGAAATCCTGGATGGACAAGGTCAAAGAATTCTTCGCTGAGTAGCGAGGAATTCGCCTTACGCTGTAGGCTACATCGAGCCGCAGCGACAGAGCTTGTATAAAAGCCAAACCAAGCCGCTTTTGCTTTTATCCATAACCACGTTTTCTGTACGGATGCGCTTTTTATCCGTACAGAAAACGTGGTTGGCGCGCGCAGCGCGCAATGCTCGCACTCCTACAACGGCATGGGCAGGAGGCTAATCGAGCTACAGCGACAGAGCTTGTACAAAACCCACCCTCGAGCCCTTGCTGCTGCTATTCAGGCCCGGCGCCAGGTCGTACCCTGCGGCGTATCCTCGAGCACGATGCCGGCGGCCAGCAAGTCCTTGCGGATGCGGTCGGCTTCGGCGTAGTTCTTCGTCTTCTTGGCTACTGCGCGGGCGGCGATCATCTGCTCGACCTGGTCGGGGCTCACTACTGCGGCCCGCCCCTGAAGGAATTCGGTGGCATCCTGGCCGAGCAGGCCGAGGACCCCGCCCAGCGCCTTGAGCAGACCCGAGGTCAACGCCGATTTGCTGCGGTTCGCGTCAGCCGCCAGTTCGAACAATACCGCCATCGCCTCCGGCGTGTTGAAGTCGTCGTCCATGGCCGCCCTGAAGCGGCCGGCGTAGGCGTCGTTCCAGTCAATCGTGGTTGCCTGCGGCGGGACGTTCTTGAGCGCCGTATACAGGCGCGTCAGCGCGCCCTTGGCGTCGTCCAGGTGCTGGTCGGAGTAGTTGAGCGGGCTGCGGTAATGCGCGCGCAGGATGAAAAACCGCACCACCTCCGCGTCGTATTGCTTCAACACCTCGCGTATGGTGAAGAAATTCCCCAGCGACTTGGACATTTTCTCGTCGTCGACGCGCACGAACCCGTTGTGCATCCAGTAATTCACGAACACATCGCCGTGCACCCCCTCCGACTGCGCGATCTCATTCTCGTGGTGAGGAAACTGCAGGTCCTGGCCGCCGCCGTGGATATCGAAATGCGCGCCGAGCAGCTCGCCGGACATGGCCGAGCACTCGATGTGCCAACCGGGGCGTCCCTCGCCCCAGGGCGAAGGCCAGGCGGGCTCGCCCTCCTTGGCCCGCTTCCACAGGACGAAATCGAGCGGATCATGCTTGCTCGCGTCGGCTTCAACGCGTTCGCCCGCGCGCAACTCGTCCAGCGTCTTGCCCGAGAGCTTGCCGTAGCCGGGAAACTTGCGCACGGCGTAATTGACGTCGCCGCTTTGGGCCTGGTAGGCCAGGCCTTTCGCCTGCAGCGTCGCGATCATGTCCAGCATGCCGCTTATATGTTGGGTGGCGTGCGGTTCGTGATCGGGTTTTTGCACCCCCAAGGCCGCGGCGTCCTCGTCCATATAAGCGATGAAGCGCGCGGTGAGCGCACCTATGGTTTCGCCGTTTTCCACGGCGCGACGGATGATCTTGTCGTCGATATCGGTGACATTGCGCACGTAAGTAAGTGCGAAACCGGAGGTGCGCAGCCAGCGCTGCACCATGTCGAACACCACCATCACGCGCGCATGGCCCAGATGGCAATAGTCGTAGACGGTCATGCCGCATACGTACATGCGCACCCGGCCGGGCTCGATCGGGACGAAATCCTGCTTGCGGCGGGCAAGCGTGTTGTATATCTTCAACATGCGAAAAAGGCGGCCAGGATGTGGTCGGACGCGCCGCCCCTTTTAGCGGAGGAACGGTGCTACCGCCTAAACTTTGGCAGCGACCTCTATTGTGGAGGTTTAGGGGTTGTTGTTAGAATGCAGGGCTAATCCTACTGGCGCGAGAAAGTATAACATAATGCACTCCCTCCTTCGCCGTACCGCGCTCACCCTAGGCCTCGTGTTGGCCGTCGCCACCGTCCGTGCCGACGAGGTGCAGGACATCAACAAAATGATGCGCCAGGGGCAGTTGCCGCAGGCCCTGGAGCGCGTCGACGCATACCTGGCCGGCAAGCCGCGCGATGCCCAGGGGCGCTTTCTGAAAGGCCTGATCCTGACGGAAATGAACCGGCCGAACGACGCCATCCAGGTGTTCCTGAAGCTATCCCAGGATTATCCCGAGTTGCCCGAGCCCTACAACAATCTGGCGGTCCTGTACGCGTCGCAGGGTCAGTACGAAAAAGCCAGGGTGGCGCTGGAAAGCTCGATCCGCACGCATCCGAGCTACGCCACCGCGCACGAGAACCTGGGCGACATTTACGCCAAACTCGCCAGCCAGGCCTACGACAAGGCGCTGCAACTCGATTCGTCCAACGCCGGCGCGAAGACCAAGCTCGCCATGATCGGCGATTTGATCGGCGGCGGCGCGCGCGGCACCGCCCGCGCCCCAGCGCGCGCGGAACCGGTCAAGACGGCGGAGGCAGCGCCAGCCAAGGCAGTCGACGCCGGCAAGCCTGCGGCGGCCGCGAGCGCGAAACCCGCCGCGGAACCCAAGGCGGCCGAACCCAAAGCCACCGAAGCGCCGGCCAAGGCCGGCGGCGGAACCGGCGCCGAAACCGATGTCCTGGTCAAGACCGTGCGCGCCTGGGCCAGCGCCTGGGCCAGGAAGGATGTGCCGGGCTACCTCGCGCATTACGCCAAGGACTTCAAGACGCCCAAGGGCGAATCGCGCGGCGACTGGGAAAAGGGGCGCAAGCAGCGCATCAATGCAGCGAAGAAAATCGAAGTTGAAATCGAGTCGCCCAAAGTCAGCATCAGCGGCGACAACGCCGCGAGCGTAAGCTTCCGCCAGGTCTACCGCTCCGACGTGGTCAAAGCCACGGGAACTAAAACGCTGGTCATGGTCAAAAGCAATGGCAAATGGCTAATACATGAAGAGCGGGTCAACTAATTGATGCAATTGCAGCGCGGATATTCCAACACGCTACTCGCCGGGGCACTGCTCCTCGCCAGCGCCTTCTTCCTAACCCCGGCCTCCGCAAGAGCAGACCAAAGCACAGACGAGTCGCTGGGAAAGGTGTTCGAGGCGATCGAGAACAACCGCCTCGATCAGGCGCTCAGCCAGGTCGAAACGCTGCTCCGGACAAAGCCCAATTTTCGCCTGGCGTACCTGATCAAGGGCGACCTGCTGCTGGCCCGGGGGCGCGAACTTAAGACTTTCGGCAACGCCCCTCAAGGCTCGAGCGAGCGCCTCGATGACCTGCGCGCGGAAGCGCTGGTACGGCTGCACGCCTACCGCGACCGCCCGTCGCAGGACCGGGTGCCGCGCTACCTGATGCAGCTGCGCGGGGATCAGCGTTACGCCATCGTCGTCGACAACAAGCGCTCGCGACTCTATCTTTATCAAAACGAGAACGGGCGGCCGCGCTTCGTCGCCGATTATTACATCAGCACCGGCAAGCGCAGCGGGGAGAAGACGCGCGAGGGCGACGAAAAAACGCCTGTAGGCGTGTACCACGTCACCGCCAGCCTGCCGCGGAACAAGCTGTCCGACTTCTACGGCAGCGGCGCCTTCCCGATCAGCTATCCCAACGAATGGGACAAGCGCCATGGCCGGAACGGCCACGGCATTTGGCTGCACGGCACGCCCAGCGATACCTACAGCCGCGCGCCGCGCGCCAGCAACGGCTGCGTGGTGCTCGCGAACGCGGATCTCGACGCATTGTCCACGAAGCTGCAGATCGGGCTCACGCCGGTGATCATCAGCGAACAGGTCGAGTGGCTTTCGCTGGATGACTGGAACGCCGAGCGCAACGCGCTCAACGCTGAAATCGAGCGCTGGCGCGGCGACTGGGAAAGCCGGGATACCGAACGCTATCTCAGCCACTATTCGAGCAAGTTTTCCACCGGCCGCGAGAACCTGTCGGATTGGGGGCGGCACAAGCGCCAGGTCAATGGCGGCAAGAGTTGGATCAAGGTGGGGCTTTCCAATTTCAGCCTGTTCCGCAATCCGGGCAAGGACGAGCTGGTGGTGGTGACTTTCGACCAGGACTACCGCTCGAACAACCTGTCCAACGTGATGAAGAAGCGCCAATACTGGAGCAAGGAAGGCGCCAAGTGGCGCATCATTTACGAAGGCGCGGGATAGCCTCCGTGCCTGAGCGGGCAGCCGCTACGGCTGCCGCAGGCTCGATCAAACCCGTTGTGTCGCCGTTTTTCGCGCAATTGCCCGCAACCATCTGCTGTTGAACATCTTCTTGGACTGAAAACATGCGCTGGCTCAAATTCTTGATATTCGCAATCCTGTTTGGATCGGCCCAAGCCCACGCCGCCAACCCGCTGGTTGAAATGAAGACCAGCGCCGGAACCGTACGCATCGAACTCTACGCAGACAAGGCGCCAAAGACGGTCGCCAACTTCCTCCAGTATGTGAAGGACAGCGCCTACGCCGGAACGCAGTTCCACCGCGTCATTCCGGGCTTCATGGTCCAGGGGGGCGCTTTCGACCGCGAGTTCCGCCAGAAGCCCGCGCGCACGCCGATTGAAAACGAGGCCGGCAACCGGCTCAGGAACGAAACCGGAACCATCGCCATGGCGCGCACGCCCAACCCGCACTCCGCCACCGTCCAGTTTTTCATCAACGTCGCCGATAACGCTGCGCTCGATTTTCGCGAGCCCAACCCGGCCGGCTTCGGCTACGCCGTGTTCGGCAAGGTAACCGCCGGCATGGACGTGGTGATGCGCATCGCGCGCACCCCCACCGGCCCAGGCGGACCGTTCGACCGGGACGTGCCGAAAACGCCGGTCATCATCGAATCCATCAACCTCATTTCGGACAAATAGAGAGCCCATCATGGTCAAACTGCACACCAACCACGGCACCATCACCCTCGAACTGGACGCCGCCAAAGCGCCCAAGACGGTGGAGAATTTCCTGTCCTACGTCCGCAGCGGACACTACGACAACACCGTGTTCCATCGCGTCATCGACGGATTCATGATTCAGGGCGGCGGTTTCGAGCCCGGCATGCGGCAGAAGCCGACGCAGGCGCAGATCGAGAACGAGGCGAACAACGGCCTCAAGAACGAGCGCTATAGCGTCGCCATGGCGCGCACCTCCGACCCGCACTCGGCCAGCGCCCAGTTCTTTATCAACGTCAAGGACAACAGCTTCCTCAACCATAGCGCGCCGACGGCTCAGGGCTGGGGTTATTGCGTGTTCGGCAAGGTGGTCGAGGGCATGGACGTGGTGGACAAGATCAAAGGCGTAAAGACCGGCAGCCGCGGCGGCCATCAGGATGTGCCTGCTGAAGACGTGGTGCTGGAACGCGCTGAAGCGCTATGAGCGCGGGGATGACGCGCCCGACGCGGCAAGTCCATTCCGGCATGAGCGCGACCTGAACCGCCCCGCCACGGATTCCGCACCGCCGCCGGCCCGCGTGCGCACGCTCTTCGTCTCCGACCTGCACCTTTGCGCCGGACGGCCGCAAAGCAGCCGCAGTTTTTTCGGTTTTCTCGAGCGCGAGGCGCGCGGCGCCCAGGCGCTCTACATCCTCGGCGACCTGTTCGAGTATTGGGTCGGCGACGACGATCTGGGCGATGCGTTCAACGCCAGCGTGGTCTCCGCCCTCGCCCGGCTGGTCGCCGCCGGCGTGCCGACCTACCTGATGCACGGCAATCGCGATTTTGTGATCGGCGATGCGTTCGCGCGCGCCAGCGGCGTGACCCTGCTGCCGGACCCCGCACTGCTGGACCTGTACGGACAGCCGACGCTCCTCATGCACGGCGACACGCTATGCACGCTGGACCAGGATTACCAGGCGTTTCGGCGCGAGGTACGCAGCGAGGCGTGGATACGCAATCTGCTCGAGCGCCCCCTCGCCGAGCGCAAGGCTGCGGTCGAGGCCCTGCGCCAGCAAAGCGAGCAGGAAAAACGCGGCAAGACCGCCGCAATCATGGATGTCGCGCCGGCCGAGGTCGAGGACGTATTGCGCCGCTATGGTTATCCGCGGCTGATTCACGGCCATACCCACCGCCCCGCCCGCCATGAACACAGGTTAGACGGCCATGTCTGCGAACGCTGGGTCCTGGCGGACTGGTACCAGGGCGGCAGCTACCTCGCCTGCGATGCATCCGGCTGCCGCGCAATACCGCTAGACGAAAACAGACCCTAGCTCAGGCCGCGAGCGAGATCCTCCTGGATGTCGCTGAGCGCCTCCAGCCCCACCGCCACACGCAGCAGGTCCTCGCCTATGCCCGCCGCCATGCGCGCTTCGGCGCTGATGCGGCCGTGGGTGGTCGTCGCGGGATGGGTAATCGTGGTCTTGGTGTCGCCGAGATTGGCGGTGATGGAAATCATGCGCGTCGCATCCACCACCCGCCAGGCTTCCTCGCGCCCGCCCTTGACCTCGAACGACACCACCGCCCCGCCGAGGCGCTGCTGCTTTTTCGCGAGCGCATATTGCGGATGCGAAGGCAGGCCGGGGTAATACACACGCGCGATCGCCGGATGCCGCTCCAGCCACTGCGCCAGCCGTAACGCAGCGTCGGACTGCGCGTCCATGCGAATTCGCAGCGTTTCCAATCCTTTCAACAACACCCAGGCATTGAACGGCGACAAACTGGGCCCGGCAGTGCGCAGAAAACTGAATATCCCGTCCATCACCAGCTCGCGCCGCCCCAGCACCGCGCCGCCCAACACCCGGCCCTGGCCGTCCAGATACTTGGTCGCGGAATGGATCACCAGGTCGGCACCGAGCTGCAGCGGCTGTTGCAGCGCCGGCGTGCAAAAACAGTTGTCCACCGCCAGCAATGCGCCTGCCCCCTTGGCCAGCGACGCCAGCGCCGCGATATCCGCAATCTCGGTAAGCGGGTTCGACGGCGTCTCCAGGAACAGCAGCTTGGTATTGCTGCGCAAGGCGCCTTCCCAGGCGGCGACGCTGGCGCCGGGAACAAAGGTGGTCTCCACGCCGAACTTTCCCATCAGATTGGAAAACAGCTGCACCGTCGAGCCGAATACGCTGGCGGAGCAAAGCACGTGGTCCCCGGTCTTGAGCAGTGCCATTGCCATGGCCAGGATCGCGGACATGCCCGAGGCGGTGGCGACACAGGCCTCGGCGCCTTCGAGCGCGGACAGACGTTCCTGGAACGCGGTCACTGTAGGGTTGGTGAAGCGCGAATAGATATTGCCCTCTTCCCCTCCCGTGAAGCGGGCCGCGGCCTTGGCGGCGTTCTCGAACACGAAGCTCGAGGTGAGGTACATCGCCTCGGAGTGTTCACGAAACTGGCTGCGGTGGATGCCGGCGCGCACCGCCAGGGTATCGAATTCGGTTTTGTCTGCCATGATCGCGTCCCAATAAAAAGCAAAAAACCCGCCTAGCTTTGGCTAAGACGGGTTTCCCACGCTTTAGCTGTATTTGTTTGCCGGTCCACAAACCCCGAACCGGCTGCGCCCGCAAGCTATGCTTCAAATCGGCGCGGTGTCACGTTACTACTGCGGACCGTCGTTGTCAATTTTCCTAGCCAACGACGCCCGGCTCGCGTTGACCACGGAACCAGGCTCGGGCGGCAGAACCGCCCGCTCGAACTTTGTGCATCGACGTTACGGCTAATCGGCCTCGACCAGCCCCAGGTCCAACTGCGTGCTCGAGGCATCCTCGGACGATTCGTCGCGCGTGCGGTTGCGGTGATTTTCCACGCTGTCGAGGTATTCGCGCGTGACGTCGCCGGTGATGTAGTTGCCATCGAAGCAGGAGGTTTCGAATTCCGTCAGCCGCGGGTTGGCTTCGCGCACCGCCACCTTGAGCGCATCCAGATCCTGGTAGACGAGTGCATCGGCACCGATTTCGCGCGCGATCTCCTCGTTGCTGCGGCCGTTGGCGATCAGTTCCTGCCGCGTCGGCATGTCGATGCCGTAGACATTGGGATAACGCACCGGCGGCGCGGCCGAGGCGAAAAACACGCGATTGGCGCCGGACTCGCGCGCCATCATCACAATTTCGTGGCTGGTGGTCCCGCGCACTATGGAATCGTCGACCAGCAGCACATTCTTGCCCTTGAATTCCATCGCCACCGCGTTCAGTTTCTGCCGCACGGATTTCTTGCGCTCCCTCTGCCCCGGCATGATGAAAGTCCGGCCGATGTAGCGGTTCTTGACGAAGCCCTCGCGGTAGGACAAGCCCAGGTTCAAGGCGAGCTGCATGGCGCTGGGGCGGCTGGAATCCGGAATCGGAATCACCACGTCGATGTCCAGGTGCGAGTACTGCGTCCTGATTTTCGCCGCCAGCTGCTCGCCCATGTGCAGCCGCGTCTCGTACACCGACACCCCGTCCATGAGCGAATCCGGGCGCGCGAGATAGACGTATTCGAAAATGCAGGGGTTGAGCGATGTCTTGCCGGCGCACTGGCGGCTGAAGAAATTGCCTTCTTCATCGATGAAAACAGCCTCGCCGGGCGCAACGTCGCGCACGATCTGGAACCCCAGGGTGTCCAGGGCCACCGATTCCGATGCCACCAGATATTCGTAGCCTTTGCCGGTGTCGACGCGTCCGATCACCAGCGGCCGTATGCCGTAGGGATCGCGAAACGCGAGCAGGCCGTAGCCCGCTATCATCGCCACCACGGCATAGGCGCCGCGGCAGCGCCGGTGCACCGCGGCCACCGCGGTAAAAATGATCTGCGGGTCGAGCTTGTAGTTGGTCGATGCCTCCTGCAACTCGTGCGCAAGCACGTTCAGCAGCACTTCCGAATCCGAGTTGGTATTGATGTGCCGCAGATCCTGGCGGAACATCTCCTGCTTCAGGCTCTCCGAATTGGTGAGGTTGCCGTTGTGGCCGAGGACGATGCCGAAAGGCGAATTGACGTAGAACGGCTGCGATTCGGCTGCGCTAGAAGGCGAACCCGCAGTCGGATAGCGGCAGTGAGCGATGCCCATGTTGCCGGGCAGGGCGCGCATATTGCGGGTATGGAATACGTCGCGCACCAGGCCGCCGCCCTTGTGCATGTGGAAAGTCTGCCCTTCGGAGGTGGCGATCCCGGCTGCGTCCTGGCCGCGATGCTGCAGCACCAGCAGCCCGTCATAGAGCAGCTGGTTCACCGGAGTCCTTGCCACTACACCGAGAATCCCGCACATGGTTTCACCTGTAACGGATGCGTTGCGCCAAATCTTTTGGCAATGCCGGCCTGGCGGCCAGCACCGCGGTTTCAACCGGTCCGGACAACACCGCCTCGCGCCAGAACGGCTCCTTCGGCAAGTTCGTCAATCCGGCGAACATGACCCCGACGAATACAATCACCACCCCGCGCGCGAGGCCGAACAATCCGCCCACAGCGCGGTCGGTGAAACCCAGGCCCGCCGCGTGAAACAGCTTCGCCAGCAGCAAGCCGGTTAGTCCGGAGAGCAGCAGCACCCCAAGGAAAATCACCAGGTAGGCAATGACCGCTCTCAGCATGTGCGACAAGCTCGCGGGCAGCCACTGCGCCAAGTCCTGCGCGAACAGCCCGGACAGGATCAACGCGGCCGCCCACCCCGCGAGTGCGGCAATTTCCCGCACCACGCCACGAAATACCGCCAACAGCACCGACAGGCCCACGATGGCGATTACCGCGTAGTCGAACCACGTCATCGGCTCACGACGGCGCCTGGCTTGAGCCCCATCGCTGCCAGTTTGGTTCTCGCCTTCTCGGCGGCGTCCTTGCTCGCAAATGGCCCGGCGCGCACGCGCGTCAACTCGCCCTTGCTGGTCTTGACCGGCTCAGTATAGGACTTTACCCCCGCAGCCGTAAGCTTGCTCCGCAGCTGCGTTACGTTCTTCTTGTCGGAGAATGCGTCGAGGCTGACCACCCAGGCCTGATCGTTCGGCGCCGCCGGCGCGCGGGCCTCGTCGATCTTGGCCGGGGCTTTGACCGGCGCCTTGGCCGGCTCGGGCACCGCTGCGGGCTCCGCTATGACCGCGGGGGGCGTTGCTTTGACCGCAGGGGGCGCTGCAGGGCCCGGAGGCGGCTCGGCTTTGGCTGCAGCGGTTTCTGCCTTCTTCTCGGCTGCGGGCGCGACCGGCACCACGGGTGCGGGCGGCAGGACACGGGTGTTGAAACTGCCGGCGTCCTGACTCGGTATCTGCACGCTGAGCGGCGGGCCCGCCGGGCTGGGCTCCTTGTCCAGAATGAGCGGCAGAATGATGACCACGAAGGTCACCAGGGCGATGGCGCCGACGAGGCGGCGCCGGGCTCGCCGTTTCAGCTGCAGCGCTTCTTCGTTTTCCGCCATCTACGCCTTAGAGTTCATTTCGATATGAGGAAATGTGTCCCTTCATGTTTCTCGGTCTCAAGAGCCGTTTTGCCGATGCTGAAACGGACTCTAAGAGCCTGTTTCAAAATGAGGGGATATCTCCCCTCATACTCCCCTAAATCGGCTCGTTGCAAAACTCATTTTGCAACGGGTTCTAAGACGTTCCCCGGGCAGCGATCACCGCCGCCACGGTATGAAAAGATCCGAACACCACAATTCTATCATTTTCAGCCGCGCCGCTGCAGGCAGCGGCATAAGCTTGCGCCGGATTTTCGAACTCGCGCACCGCGTCCATCCCCTCTTGCCGCAGCAACTGCGCCAGCTCCGCCGACTGCGCGCCGCGTGGCGGCGGCAAGGTGCAGACAAACCACCGGTCTATGCGCCCCGCCAGCGCCCTCACCACACCGGCGATATCCTTGTCACGCAACATGCCGAATACCGCCGTGGTTCCCGCGCAAGGCCCGAGTTCGGACAGATTTTGCGCCAGGACTTCGGCCGCCTGTGGGTTGTGCCCCACATCCAGCACCAAGGTCGGGCGTCCGGGCAGCAACTGAAACCGCCCGGGCAATTCGACCCCGGACAATCCCTGGCGCAGGTGGCGCAGGGAAACGGGCAGGCGTTCGCCCAGCGTTTCCAAAGCCATCAGCGCCGCGCTTGCATTTTGCAGTTGATTGCGTCCGCGCAACGCCGGCCAGGGCAGGCCGGACTTCGTGCCGGCGGGTCCCCAGAACGACCATTGCTCGCCCGCGGTCTCGCAGCCGAATTCATGCCCGAAACGCAGCAGCCGGGCCCCAATCGCCCGCGCATGGGCCAGCACCGAGGCGGGCGCCTCCGGGTCGGCGAGCACTGCCGGTTTGCCGGCGCGAAAAATGCCGGCCTTTTCATGGCCGATGGCCTCGCGCGTGGCGCCAAGATAGTCCATGTGATCCAGCCCGACACTGGTGACTATGGCGCAATCGGCGTCAAATACATTCACCGCATCCAGGCGCCCCCCCATGCCGACTTCGAGCACCAGCACGTCGACCGCGCTGCGCAGGAACAGATCCGCTGCGGCAAGCGTGCCGAATTCGAAATAGGTCAGGCGCGTGTCGCCGGCATTTTCGGTCCGCGCCGCCTCGACGCGGTCAAACGCCGCGACCAGCGCGGCGTCATCGGCCTCGCGCCCCGCGATCCGCACCCGTTCGTTGTAGCGCAGCAGGTGCGGCGACGCATACAGGCCGACGCGGTAGCCCGCGGCGGTGAGCATGGCCTCCAGCATGGCACAGGTCGAACCCTTGCCGTTGGTGCCGGCCACGGCGATCACCGGCACGCGCGGCACCAGACCCATTGCGCTGCGCACGCGTTCAACCCGGTCCAGCCCGAGCGCGATACTCTGCGGATGCTGCTGCTCGATGTAGGCGAGCCAGCCGGCGAGATCTCTTGTCACTTGAGAATCGAGTGTTGACCTAATTGAAATTGCAATGTTGCGCGGACGAGAAACCGTCCGCGCGGATCACGGTTGGCGCGCGTAGCGCGCAATGCCTGCTACTCGCATGTGGCAGTACTTAGGATGTCGCATATAACGCGCTCAGATGTTCTCGGGCGGGATGCGCATCAACAGCGTGATCAGCTGCGCCAGGCGGTCGCGCATCTGGCGCCGGTCGACGATCATGTCGATAGCGCCTTTTTCCATCAGGAATTCGGCACGCTGAAAACCCTCAGGCAGTTTCTCGCGCACGGTCTGCTCGATCACGCGCGGTCCGGCAAAACCGATCAGCGCCCTGGGCTCGGCGACGATCACATCGCCGAGCATGGCGAAACTCGCCGACACGCCGCCCATGGTGGGGTCGGTGAGCACGGAGATAAAAGGCAGCTTGCGTGCCGCGAGCTGCGTCAGCACGGCAGTCGTCTTGGCCATTTGCATCAGGGACAGCAATCCTTCCTGCATGCGCGCACCGCCGGTGGCGGTGAAGCAGACGAAAGGCAGATTCTGCTCTACGCACACCTTCACGCCGCGCACGAAGCGCTCGCCCACCACCGAGCCCATCGATCCGCCCATAAAATCGAACTCGAACACCGCAGCGACCAGCGGGATGTTCTTGATCGCGCCCTGCATCACGATCAGGGCGTCGGTTTCCCCGGTCTGGCGCTGCGCCTCTTCGAGACGGTCGGCGTAGCGCTTGCTGTCCTTGAACTTCAGACTGTCCATCGGCAACACCTCGGCGCCGATCTCGAACCGGCCCTCGGAATCGAGCAGCATGTCGATGCGCGCGCGCGCCGAAAGGCGGTTGTGGTAAGCGCATTTTGGACAGACGTTAAGGTTCTTTTCCAGGTCGGTGGCATACAGCACCGCATCGCAGGAAGCGCATTTGATCCACAGGCCTTCCGGAACGGCGCGCTTGCTCGGACCGATCGAGCGGTTGATCTTGGGCGGCAGCAGTTTCTGCAACCAGTTCATTTTGCGTCCAGCGCTGCGCGTATGTCCTGAATGAACTTGCTCGCGCACTGCAGTTGCTGCCCCGCCGGGGCGCTTTCCATCTGCTGGATGATGGCGCTGCCGATGACCACCGCATCGGCGAACTGCGCCACTGCGGTGGCTGTGGCGGCATCGCGGATACCGAAACCCACGCCCACCGGCAGCTTGGTCTCGCGGCGGATGTGGGGAATTTTTTCGGCCACACCGCTTAGATCGAGGTGCCCGGCCCCGGTGACGCCCTTGAGCGAAACGTAGTACAGATAACCGCTGGCCAGCCTGACGACCTCGGCGATGCGCGCATCGCTGGAGGTCGGTGCAAGCAGAAAAATCAGGTCCATGCCGTGGCCGCGCACTAGCGTTGCGAAGGACTCGCACTCCTCCGGCGGATAGTCGACCACCAGCACCCCGTCCACGCCCGCGCTCTGCGCCTCCTGCACGAAGCGCTCGGCTCCCATCGACTCGATCGGATTGGCGTAGCCCATCAGCACCACCGGCGTGGCCTGATTCGTCGCGCGAAATTCGCGCACGAAGCCGAGCACCCGATCCAGGCCCACGCCGTGCTTCAGCGCGCGATCGCTGGCGCGCTGGATTACCGGACCGTCGGCCATCGGGTCGGAGAAAGGCACGCCGAGTTCGACCACGTCCGCGCCGGCCGCAACCAGCGCATGCATCAGCGCCACGGTCATGCCGGGTTCGGGATCGCCCGCGGTGACAAAGGGAATCAGCGCCTTGCGTCGGCGCACGGAGAGTTGTTCGAATAAGCTTTGGATGCGTGACATCAGGGTTTCACAGTACAGAGGAAAGACCGGTTACTTTGCGCCGCGCGGTTTGCGTGACGCCCAGAGCCCGGGCGACACGCTTTTCCACAATGGCGAAATAATCGGGGTTGAGTTCGAATCCGGCGAATCTGCGCCCGTTCCGGAGCGCCGCCACCGCCGAGGTACCGCTGCCCATGAAGGGATCGAGCACGGTGCCGCCCGCAGGGCAGCTTGCCAGCACCATGCGCTCGATGATCTCCAGCGGCTTTTGCGTCGGATGATCCTCGCGCTCGCCGTGCTGCCGGTGCAGGCGCGACACGCTCCACACGTCCTTCGGGTTGTAACCGACTTCCAGCCACTTCTTGCCCACGAAAATGGAACGCGAGCGCGCTTTCTTGGTTGCCGCGTCGTAGGGTATGCGCACCGCGTCGACGTCGAAATAGTAGTCGCGCGACTTGACGAAGAATCCGATGTTGTCGTGCACCGACGAGAATTTTCGCGTGCTGCCGCCCATGCTCGGCACCCTGCGGTCCCAGATGATTTCGTTCACCATGGCAAGGCGCGTCTTGAGATGGCTGAATACCTCCGGACTGTGCTGCCAGGTGAGAAACACATACAGGCTGCCGCTCGCCTTCAGCTTGGGCACCACCGCGTCTATCCAGCGCCGGCTCCAGGCGAGGTATTCGTGCGCGTCCAGACGATCGGAGTCGTTGCCGTAATCCTTGCCCAGGCCATAGGGCGGGTCGGCGACGACCAGGTCGACGGATGCGTCGGCCACGCGGTCTATCCCGCTCAGGGCGTCTTCGTTGTAGAGCAGTACGCTCATCTGGAATCGGCTCAGAACTTGAGCCCGGATTTCTCGGCCACCGTGTGCATGTCCTTGTCGCCGCGGCCGGACAGATTCACCAGCAGGATCTTGTCCTTGGACATATCCGGTGCGATTTTCGCGGCATGCGCCAGCGCGTGGCTCGATTCCAGGGCCGGAATGATGCCCTCCAAGTGGCACAGATCGTGAAACGCCTTGAGCGCTTCGTCGTCGGTGATGGTGACGTACTCGGCGCGGCCGCTGTCCTTCAGCCAGGCATGCTCTGGCCCCACGCCGGGATAGTCCAGGCCGGCGGAAATCGAATGCGTTTCGATGATCTGGCCGTGCGCATCCTGCAATAGATAGGTGCGGTTGCCGTGCAGCACCCCGGGCCGGCCAGCGGTCAATGAAGCGGCGTGTTTGCCGCTGGCAAGGCCCAGCCCCGCCGCCTCGACGCCGATCAGGCGCACGCCGTCGACCGGGATATAGGGATAAAAGATCCCCATCGCGTTGGAGCCGCCGCCGACACAGGCGATCACCGCATCGGGCTGGCGCCCGGTGAGCTCGGGCACCTGCTGCAGGCATTCCTCGCCGATCACCGACTGGAAATCGCGCACCATCATCGGGTACGGATGCGGCCCGGCTACGGTGCCGATGATGTAATAGGTATTGTGGATATTGGTGACCCAGTCGCGCATGGCTTCGTTCAACGCGTCTTTCAGCGTCTTCGAGCCCGATTCCACCGGGACCACGCTGGCGCCCAGGATCTTCATGCGATGGACGTTAGCCGCCTGGCGCCGGATGTCCTCCGAGCCCATGTAGACCACGCACTCCAACCCGTAGCGGGCCGCCACGGTGGCGGAGGCCACTCCGTGCATGCCGGCCCCGGTTTCGGCGATGATGCGCGGCTTGCCCATGCGCCGCGCGAGCATGGCCTGGCCCAGCGTGTTGTTGATCTTGTGGGCGCCGGTATGGTTCAAGTCTTCGCGCTTGAGGTAAATCTGCGCCCCGCCGAGCAACTCCGACCAGCGCTTGCAGTGATACACCGGACTGGGGCGGCCGACATAATGCTTGAGGTCGTAGCGGAACTCCGCCAGGAATTCCGGATCGCTGCGGTATTTTTCGTAGGCGATCCGCAGTTCATCCAGCGCCTGGATCAGGGTTTCCGCCACGAACACCCCGCCGTAAGGCCCGAAATGCCCATGGCTGTCAGGCAGGTCATGCATTTTCATTCTTGACTCCCGCTATGAATGCCGCAATCTTTGCGGCGTCTTTGATTCCCTTGGCCGATTCCACACCACTGGACACGTCCACCGCCCAGGGCCTGACTTGGCGCACGGCCGCGCCGACATTGTCCGGCGTGAGACCGCCCGAGAGTATGACGGGCCTGGCCAGATCGGGCGGTATCAGTTTCCAGTCGAACGACGCGCCGGTGCCGCCATAGAGCCGGTCATGATAAGCGTCCAACAGCCACCCCCGCGCCGCGTGATAGGGCGACAGATATTGTACCAAATCGGAATCCGCCCTGACCCGCGCGGCCTTGATGTAGGGCAGGCTGAAAGCGCTGCAAAAATCGGGGGCTTCATCACCGTGAAATTGCAGCAGATCAAGGGAGCAGGCGCCGAGCACGGACTCGACCTGATCCTGCGCCGGATCGACGAACAGACCGACGGTGGTCACGAACGGCGGAATGGCCGCAACGATCGCCCGCGCCTGCGCGAGACCGACGTTGCGCGGACTGGGCGCGTAGAACACCAGGCCGATGGCATCCGCGCCCGACTCCACCGCGATGCGGGCATCCTCCACGCTGGTGATGCCGCAGATCTTGATTCGCGTCCTCACACCGCCACCTGCTCTGGGGGAAAGATCAGTTTAGGCTCAAAGGCGGGCAAATTCCATGCGGGAGCGTATTCGACCGCCGCAAGATACAAACCTGCCGGAGAAAACGTAGGCGCCGCCTGGCGGCGATCCCGGCTCGCGAGAATCTCGGCCAGCCAAGCCGGCGGATGCTTGCCCTTGCCCACCGAAACCAGGCAGCCGACGACATTGCGCACCATGTGGTGCAAGAAGCCGTTGGCCGTGAACTCGAATCTGAAATGCGCCCCGCCCTGCTTTATGGCGCACCTGCGCAAGGTGCGCACCGGGCTTTTCGCCTGGCATTCGCTCGAGCGAAATGCGCTGAAATCGTGCTCGCCCTCAAGCTGGGCCGCGGCGGCGCGCATCGCCGCGCAATCGAGGGGCAAATGAAACCAGCCTACTTTGCCGTGCAGCAGCGCCGGACGCACCGGATGATTGTAGAGGACGTAGTGATAGGTGCGCGACAGCGCCGAATAGCGCGCGCTGAAATCGCCCGCCACGGGCACGGCCCATTGCACCGCGACCGCGTCCGGCAACAAGGCATTGACGCCGCGCACCCAGGCCGACACCGGTCGTACCGCCATGGTCTCGAAATGCGCCACCTGCGTCATTGCATGCACCCCGGTATCGGTGCGTCCGGCGGCAACGAGGCGGACCGGTTCGCCGGCCACGGACGCAAGCGCACGTTCGAGCTGATCCTGAACGGTGTTGCCCGAGGGCTGCGACTGCCAGCCGTGAAAGCGGCTGCCGTCGTACTCTATGCCGATTGCGATTTTCATGGTCCAGTCCGTAGCGTAGATTTCGAAGCGCATCGCCAACAGCGAGCGTTCAACCGGCGCGAGCCAGGGGGCACTAAAACAAAACCCCGGGACCAGCCCGGGGTTTCATTGGGGCTCCGCAGTATCAGCCCAGGGCGGTAAGCGTGGTCTGCGCCTGCTGCTGCTGCGCCGCGTCGCCTTCCTTCAGCACTTCGTTGAGCAGTTCACGCGCCCCGTCTTTGTCGCCCATCTCCTGGTAGGCCTTGGCCAGATCGAGCTTGGTCGCAACCTCTTGCCAGTGTGCGTCTTGCGCCGGAGCGACCTCGCCTGGCGCGCCCAGATCGAGACTGATAGCGGACAGGTCCAGCGGCGGCGATGGCTCTTCTTCCTTCTGCGGCGGCAGATCCAGATTGAAATCGAAGTCGATGCCGCCGGCGGCAGCCGGGGCTTCCGGCGCAGAGGCTGCAGGCGCGGCGGAAGACGGCGGCGCAGATTCTGCGGTCGCTCCGGAACCAGGCAGCTCGAAATCAAAATCTATCGACGAGATCGCATCGGGAGCCTCGGCCACAGCGGCCGCCACGGGCTGGCCCGCCGGCGCGGCAGCAGCCTTATTCTCCTCGCCACCCCCGAGATCCAGATCGAAACCAAGATCAGCCGTGACATCCGCCGGCGCGACACCGCTTTGCGGCGCAGGCGGGGTGCCTCCCGCAGGCGCAGGTTCACTCACCCCGAGGTCAAAATCCAGCCCTGGGGCGGCTTCCGGCTGCGCCCCTGTGTCCAGTACGAGATCCGGCGCCGCTGCTCCTTGCACGACGGTTTGCGTATCGGCGAGCGCATCGGCCGCGCCCTCGGCCGGCGCACTGCCATAGAGAGGATTTCCCGGATCAAGCTGCGCACCCAGGGTAACGGCTTTTGCCCACTCGGCACCTTCGCCGTTGGTGGCCGCGTGGATTTCCGCCGCCACCGCCTCGAATGCTTTCGCATCCTTGCGGTTGGCGTAGATTTCCAGCAATTTTGCGCGTATCGGCTGGCGCGTCGGATCCTTGGCGAGCGCGTCCTTGAGTATCTCCTCGGCCTGCGTATCGCGGCCATAAGCCATGTACACATCGGCTTCGGCAATCGGATCGACTTCCCCGGTGTCGACCGCCGCCGCGGGCCCGCCTTGGCTGAATTCGCTTTGAATTTCGCTAGGCCCGGTGTCGATCTTGGCACCGCCGGCCGCGCCGAACACCGAGTCCGTGACCAAGCCAGGCGCACCCATGACGCTGCTTTCCATTTGCTGCAGCGACTTCTTGCGCTTCCACGCGTAATAGCCATAACCGCCGAACAGCAGCAGCAGGAAACCGCCGCCGCCGTAGAGGGCCAGTTCGTTGCTGAGGATTTCTTCGATCAGACTCGGCTCGGGGGGCGGCGGCGCGACCGCCTTCGGCGCTGCTTTGACCGGTGCTTTGGGCGCCGCTGCTTGGGGTGCTGGCTTGTCAGTACCTGCGGCTTTCACCGGCTCCGGCGCTTTTGCCGCATCTGCTGCTTTAGCCGCATCCGTCACCTTCGCCGGCGCAGGCGCCATTGCGGCGGGTGCTGGCGCCTTGGCCGGCTCGACGGCTTTGGCTGCACCGGCCTTGGCCGCTTGCTGCTGCAATTGCGCCCCGGTCTGGCTCTTGAGTTCGATCAGCTTCTGCATGTCCTGCACGTTTTTCTCGAGCAGTGCGATGCGCTCGTTCGCGTCCTTGAGTTCCTTCTCCTTCGCAAACAGGTCTTCCTGCAGCCCCTGCGCGCTGCGTTTGACGCCGGGCTTGCCCGGCTGCTCCGCCTTGGAAAGCTTGAGCTGGTCCTTGGCGTCCTTCGGCGCCGCCGGCGCGTCTTCAGCCTTGGCTGTGATTTTCCCGCTCGCACTTTGGCGCCGCTTGTCTGCCCGCTCCGGTGCGGCGGCTACCGCGGCACCCAGTTTGCGCCGGTACTCGTTGAAATCTGCGGCATGCGCCAGCACTGTGCGCGCGGCCTCATCCTGATCGACTGCGGTTACCGATTCGGCGCTCGGGATATTCAGAATTTTTCCGGCACGCATGCGGTTGATGTTTTCGCCATCGAATGCGTCCGCATTGCTGCGATACAGCGCGATCAGCATTTGCTGCAAGCTGACGCCATCCGATTTGTTGGCGTTGGCGATCTTGGTCAGCGTATCACCCTGCTTCACCTGATAGGTCTTGCTCGCCTTGGGCGCGGCTTCCCCGGCCGCCGCGGCCCTGGGCGCCGTCTTGGGCGCCGCCTGCGCCGGGTCAGAGAGCGGCCGTTGCGTGGCGGGTGCCAGGGCAGCCGCCTCGGGTTGTTTTGGCGTTTCGACGGACCTTACCGCCGGGGCGACCGTCACCGGCGCCGCCATCGGCGGTCCCTTGTATTCAGGTGGATCGAGCAAAAAAGTATATTCGCGCACCAGCCGGCCGGTGGTCCAGTCGAGTTCCACCAGCATGTCGAGGAACGGTTCGTTCATGGGCTGCGCCGAACTGAGCACTACGACGTAGCGGTCCTCGCCGCGCTGCTGGACGCTGAACTTGACCGATAGCAGCGCACCGCTGTACTCGATGTTGGCTTTGCGAAAGGCGTCCGCGGGCGGAAGGCGCACGCTGATATTGTCCGCCTCGCCCTTTTGCAGAGCGAGGAGTTCGATCTCGGCCTTCAAGGGCTGTCCCAGACCGGAAAGCACAGTCAGCTTACCCAGTCCAGCGGCTAGCGCCAGCGACGGCAGCAGTAAAAGCGCCAAAGCTAACGCACTCGTTTTTATGACGGATTTACCCACCTTCCACCCCTGAAGACGTTTGTGGACTAACTAAATTAACATCATAGCCTTAGCCTTGCAAGCTAATCTTTCTTGTCATGAAAGCGCCTCAAGGCGGATATTTTTCATACAAAAACCAGCGCTCGACTGGGCTCGGGCGCCGGTCTCGGCGTTTTGCCGGAAACGGTTAGGACGTCACCGCAAGGGCTTCCTCGGCAAGCAGGACACGCAGCATGCGACGCAACGGCTCAGCCGCGCCCCACAGCAACTGGTCGCCTACGGTAAACGCGGACAAGTACTGACCGCCCATATTGAGCTTGCGTAGACGCCCCACGGGCACGCTCAGGCTGCCGGTCACGGTAGCCGGCGTAAGCTCGCGTATGCTCGCCTCGCGGGTATTCGGGATCACTTTCACCCAGTCATTGGCGGAGGCGAGTATGGCCTCGATCTCGGCGAGCGGCAGGTCGCGCTTCAACTTGATGGTGAGCGCCTGGCTGTGGCAGCGCATCGCGCCTATGCGCACGCAAAGGCCGTCGATCGGGATGGGCTCGCTCTCGCGACCAAGTATCTTGTTGCCCTCGGCCTGGCCTTTCCACTCCTCGCGGCTCTGACCGTTGTCCATCTGCTTGTCGATCCAGGGAATCAGGCTGCCGGCGAGCGCCACGCCGAAATGCTCCTTCGGCAACGCGTCGCTGCGCAAGGTGGCGGCCACCCGACGGTCGATTTCCAGAATGGCGGACGCCGGATCCGCCAGCAGCGCGCCGGCCGAAGCATGCGCCGCACCCATCTGGGCAAGCAACTCGCGCATGTTCTGCGCCCCTGCGCCCGAGGCCGCCTGATAGGTCATCGCCGTCATCCACTCGATCAGCCCTTCCCGGAACAGGCCGTGCAAGGCCATCAGCATCAGGCTCACCGTGCAATTGCCGCCGATATAATCCTTCACGCCGCGCGCCAGCGCCTGCTTGATCACTTGCATATTCACCGGATCGAGAATGATGACCGCGTCATTCTTCATGCGCAGCGCCGAAGCCGCGTCTATCCAGTAGCCGCGCCAGCCGGCGGCGCGCAGCTTCGGATAAATCTCATTGGTGTAATCGCCGCCCTGGCAGGTGACGATCGCATCCATCTGCTTCAGGTCGGCGATGGATTTCGCATCCTTCAGCGGCTCCTTGCTCTCGCCGGGTCCCTTGCCGCCGATATTGGATGTGGTGAAAAACACCGGAGCGATGAGCGCGAAATCGTGTTCCGCCCGCATGCGATCCATCAGCACCGAGCCCACCATGCCGCGCCAGCCTACAAAGCCAATTTTTTTCATGACATTCTTCCTGATATGAACATTAGAATTCTAAACCCTAAGCCCGCTACACCGGAAGCGGACACCGTGTCTCCGGATCTATAGCGCCGCCACCACCGCATCGCCCATTTGCACAGTGCCGACTTTCTGCGTTCCGGCCTGATGGATGTCGGCCGTTCGCAGCCCGCGCGCCAATACCTTGGTTACGGCGGCTTCGATGCGGTCGGCTGCCTGATCCTGATTGAAACTGTAGCGCAGCATCATCGCCGCCGAGAGTATGGTGGCCAGGGGGTTCGCCAGATCCTTGCCGGCGATGTCCGGCGCCGAGCCGTGGATCGGCTCGTACAGGCCCTTGTTGTTCGCGTCGAGCGAGGCTGAGGGCAGCATGCCAATCGAGCCGGTGAGCATGGAGGCCTCGTCGGACAGAATGTCGCCGAACAGGTTGCCGGTGACCATGACGTCAAATTGCCTGGGATCGCGCAGCAGTTGCATGGCCGCATTGTCGACGTACATGTGCGACAGCGCCACGGCCGGGTATTCCCGCGCCACTTCGATCACCACCTCGCGCCACAACTGCGAGGTTTCGAGCACGTTGCACTTGTCCACCGAACACAGCTTCTTCGAGCGCTTCAGTGCCGCGCGAAAGCCCGCGTGGGCGATGCGCCGGATCTCGGATTCGCTGTAGCGCATGGTGTCGAAGCCTTCGCGCTCCCCGTTCTCGAGTTTGCGCATGCCGCGCGGCTGGCCGAAATAAATGTCGCCGGTAAGCTCGCGCAGGATCAGTATGTCCATTCCGGATACCACTTCCGGGCGCAGCGTGGACGCTTCGACCAGCTCCGGAAACACCTTGGCCGGACGCAGGTTGGCGAACAGGCCCAATTCCTTGCGCAAGCCCAGGATGGCCTGCTCCGGGCGTTTTGCCCGCGGCAACTGGTCGTACTGCCAGCCGCCCACGGCGCCAAACAAAATGGCATCGGCATCGCGCGCGAGCTTCAGCGTCGCCGCCGGCAGCGGTTCGCCGGCGACATCGTAAGCGGCGCCACCCACCGGCGCCTGTTCGATTTCGAGCTTCAGGCCGTCTTTGGCCAGGGCGCCCAGGACTCTCATCGCTTGGGCAATGATTTCGGTTCCAATCCCGTCGCCGGGAAGTACTGCAATTTTCATTGTTTCACTCTAAAACGCGTTTCAAAATGAGGGAACAAATCCCCCGCCCCTCCTGCTTCCGCGGCCGTTTCGGCAATTCCCGGATGGCCGCCGAATGTGATCAGCCGAACAGCCACGGCTGCTCTGCGCGACGGCGCTCCTCGAACGCGCGGATCTTGTCGGCGTGCAGCAACGACAGCCCGATGTCGTCCAGACCGTTCAACAGGCAATGTTTGCGGTGCGCGTCGACGTCGAACGCGATCTGCGTCGCCCCGTCGGGCGTGATGACCATCTGCCGTTCCAGGTCGACCGTCAGCCTGTAACCGGGGAAGGCATTGACCTCGTGGAACAGCTGGTCGACGCGCAATTCGCCGAGCACAATCGGCAACAAGCCGTTCTTGAAGCAGTTGTTGTAAAAGATATCGGCGAAAGACGGCGCGATGACGGCGCGAAATCCGTAATCCGCCAGCGCCCAAGGTGCATGCTCGCGGCTGGAGCCGCAGCCGAAATTCTTGCGCGCAAGCAGTATGCTCGCGCCCTTATAGCGCGCCTGATTGAGCACGAAATCCGGATTGAGCACGCGTTTCGAGTTATCCATGCCCGGCTCGCCCACGTCCTTGTAACGCCAAGCGTCGAACAGATTGGGGCCGAAACCCGAGCGCTTGATCGACTTCAGGAACTGCTTCGGGATAATCGCGTCGGTGTCGACATTGGCGCGGTCAAGCGGCGCCACGATCCCGTTCAATACAGTAAATTTTTCCATGGCCTCAGCGCCAGTTGCGTATATCGACGAAATGCCCTGCGATCGCGGCGCCAGCCGCCATTTCCGGGCTGACCAGATGGGTACGGCCGCCCGCACCCTGGCGGCCTTCAAAATTGCGATTCGAGGTCGAGGCGCAACGCTCGCCCGTCTCCAGGCGGTCGGCGTTCATCGCCAGACACATGGAGCAACCCGGCTCGCGCCACTGGAAACCCGATTCCCTGAACACGCGATCCAGTCCTTCCTTCTCGGCCTGCGCTTTCACCAGGCCCGACCCCGGCACCACCAGTGCAAGGCGGATATTGGCCGCAACGCGCTTGCCGCGCACCACGGCCGCCGCTGCGCGCAGATCCTCGATGCGCGAGTTGGTGCAGGATCCGATGAACACCTTATCGAGGCGTATGTCCTCGATGCGCGTGTTCGGCTTCAATCCCATGTAGACCAGCGCGCGCTCCATCCCCTCGCGCCGGGTCGGGTCTTTTTCCTTGTCCGGGTCGGGCACACGGGCATTCACCGGCACCACCATTTCCGGCGAAGTGCCCCAGGTAACCTGCGGCCCGATGTCGCGTGCGTCCAGCCGTACGACGCGGTCGAATTGCGCGCCCTCGTCGGAGGCGAGCGTGCGCCAATAGGCCACGGCGCGGTTCCAGTTCTCGCCGGTCGGCGCAAACGGCCGCCCCTTGAGATAGGCAATAGTCGTGTCGTCGACGGCCACCATGCCGGCGCGTGCGCCCGCCTCGATCGCCATGTTGCACAAGGTCATGCGCCCTTCCATGCTCAGGGCGCGGATGGTGCTGCCGGCAAACTCGACGGCACACCCGGTTCCGCCGGCGGTGCCTATCCTGCCGATGACCGCAAGCGCGACGTCCTTGGCCGTGACGCCGCGCGCGAGCGGCCCGTCCACCGCGACCAGCATGTTCTGCATCTTGTTTTGCACCAGGCACTGGGTCGCCATCACATGCTCGACTTCCGAGGTGCCGATGCCGTGCGCCAGGCAGGCGAACGCGCCGTGGGTGCTGGTATGCGAATCACCGCACACCACAGTCATCCCGGGCAGCGTCGCGCCCTGCTCCGGGCCGATTACGTGCACTATGCCCTGGCGCTTGTCGAGAAACGGAAAGTAGGCTTTGGCGCCGTATTCGCGAATATTCGCGTCCAAGGTTTCAACCTGCAGGCGCGAGATCGGGTCCTTGATGCCCTCGTTCCAGTCCGTGGTAGGCGTGTTGTGATCCGCCGTGGCGACGATAGAATCGACGCGCCAGGGCTTGCGCCCGGCCAGCCTCAGGCCTTCGAATGCCTGCGGGCTGGTGACTTCGTGCACCAGATGGCGGTCAATATAGAGCAGCGCGGTGCCATCGCCCTCCGTGTGCACTACGTGGCTCGCCCAAAGCTTGTCATACAGGGTTTGCGGCATGGTCCGAAATCGTCTAAGACAATTTGAAATTATGCCACATAAAACAGGGGTTTGGCGCAGGAAATGAAACCAAATCGCGGCGCGCGATGGTAGATGCGTGGTTCAAATGCGCGCTGGCCGTAGTTTCCAGTGCAACAGCGCATAACCGGCCAGCGCGGCAAACGCCGCGGCACTGAACGTCCAGGCCGGGCCGATGCTCTCCCAGGCGAGGCCTGAGAGCGCGCTGCCCAGCACGCCGCCCGCGCCGAAAGACACTGACAGGTAAATTGCCTGCCCGCGCACCTGATGCGCCCCCTGAAACCAGCGATGTATCGCCGTGACGGCAGCGGCATGGTGAGCGCCGAAAGTCAGTCCGTGCAGCAGTTGCGCCACAACCAGCACCGGCACGGAATCCACGCCCCAACCGGTCATCAGGAAGCGTGCCGCCGCCGCCGCGAAACATACGAGCAGTGTGGTCGAGATCGAATAGCGCCGCATCATTGCCGGCATCAGCATGAACACGGCGATTTCGGCGATCACGCCCAAGCTCCACATCCAGCCCACCGCCGCCTTGCTGTAGCCGTGGTCGACGAGATAGAGGGAGAAAAACGCATACTGCGGCCCGTGCGCCATACTCATCAGGAAACAGGCCCCGAGCAGCGCCGCCACTTCCGGCCGGCGCAAAATAGTCCATACCGGTTCCGGCTCGGGATGGCCGACGCCGGGAGGCGCGTCCGGAACGGCGAGCGCACAGGCCCAGCTCAGCACATAGGTCGCGAACACCATCCACAGCAGGCTCGCCACCGGCAGCGCGTCCAGCGCGTAACCGACCAGCGTCACGGTAATGATGAAACCTACCGAGCCCCACAAGCGGATAGACCCATAGCTGCTGACCGCGCCGCGCAGGTGGGCCAGTGTCAGCGACTCGGTGAGCGGCATGGCGGCGCTGGAGAAGAAACCGGTTACCAGCAGCAGCAGGAACAAGCCCCAGAACGACTGAATGAAAAAAAAGCCGGCATAGCAGACGCTGCCCAGCGCCAGCGTGACGCAGACGATGCGCGCGCGCCGCTGCGTATGGTCGGCGACCCAGCCCCAGATGTTCGGCGCTATGACCCGCGTCAGCGAGCCCAACGAAAGCAGCACCCCGATCTGCGCCGCGGCTAACCCTAACGACGCCAGGTAGAGGCTGAAATACGGTGCCACGGCGCCTACATAGGCGAAGTAGGCGAAGTAGAAAGCGGAAAGGCGCCAATAGGGAACAGGCATCGTCGACGGCTTGAGGTTGGACATGAAAGGGTCGCTGTACGGCGGCAGGATATCCTTTTCCCTCGTGCGCCGTGTGCCGCGCGGCCGCCTGCAAGGCGGACGCAGGGCCGGGACTAGGCCATTCGGTCTACGCCCATCCCTGCCCGCCCGGCTCCAGGACTAGGCCATTTGGCCAGTTCCGCTTCAGCACCGCAGCCGATATTATTCACGCACTGGCGCCAGTCCGATGGCCGGGTTTATTGCATTCTTGTCAATTGAGGAGACGAAACATGAGAAAAACGCTGGCTGTGATTATTGCATCTGCATTCGTTGCAGGTAGCGCAATGGCGCAAACGCAAGGGGGCGCTGCCGGCGCAGGCGGTGCGGGTGGCGCGGGTGCGGCTGGCGCAGGTGCCGCGGCGGTCGGTGGGATTACTGCTGGCATGGTTGCGGCTGCCGTGGCGGTTGCCGCGGTTGCCGTAGCCGCATCCACCAGCAACGACAATAACCAGACGACGACCACCACCACCAAGTAAGCCGGCCCGCAGCCGCAACTGGGCTGCGGCGTTATTTTCGCGTAAGCACGACATTAGAAAATTGTCGCCGCCAAGCACGGCGGCAGAGTGCCAATGAATCCGTTGCAACCGGCCCAGGAGCGAGCTCCGGGATGTGTCCGCCGTAGCGGGCCGGGGCGGGCTAGAAACGGCAGGGACCTCCTCCCCTGACCTGATCGGGCTCCGCGCTTCGGATCGGGTGGCGCATCCCCGGGTGCGCTGCGATTTGCTCGTTTCTGCTCTTAAGGCCCCTGCTGTGCAGGGGCCTTTTTTTGACCGAGCCCGGTAGGGTCTGTTGAGATTCAGCATATGAGCGCGACGGGGGTAATTTGGGATGCAGCGCAAGGCGCGAGGAGCGCCGTTTGGTCATTCCAAACAAGCGACGAGCAACGCCGCGCTGCGCCCAAATTACCCCCGTCCCTTCGGGTTGCCTCCAAATGCGGCGCCTGCGGCGTTGCGCTCCTCGCCAAGGGAGCCCACCCTTGGCTTCGTCCCCCAGGAGGACTTCCTTCGGGGCGTCGCGCGCCTTGCAGTCATCCGCATTTGGAGGCAACGCGTCTCATGCGGTGAATGTCAACAGACCCTAGGCCTCGTCCGGGTCTGGATTGTCCACGTGCTTGGCCGTCTGACTAGCCGCTGCTGTCGAATCGATTGCGCGCGCGGCAATTTTCGGCGTCGACGTGCGCACATCGGCGTTTTGCGCGCGCTGCCTGAGCGCGTGATCCGCCAGCACCAGCGCCAGCATCGCTTCCGCAACCGGCGTGGCGCGGATGCCGACGCAGGGATCGTGGCGGCCGTGGGTTTCCACGCTCACCGCATCCCCTGTTTTATTGATCGAGCGGCGCGCAAGCCGGATGCTGGAGGTCGGTTTGATGGCCAGGTTCACCAGCAGGTCCTGTCCGGTGGAGATGCCGCCGAGAATTCCACCGGCGTTGTTGGACAAGAAACCATCCGGCGTCAGTTCGTCCGAATGCTCGCTGCCTTTTTGCTGGATCGAGGCGAAACCCGCGCCGATTTCCACGCCTTTCACCGCGTTGATACCCATCATGGCGTAGGCAATATTGGCATCCAGCCGGTCGTACACCGGTTCACCCCAACCGACCGGGACGCCTTCTGCGATGACGCAAATTTTTGCGCCACAGGAATCGCCCGATTTGCGCAGCGCATCCATGTAAGTTTCGAGCGCCGGCACGGCGGCCATGTCCGGCACGAAAAACGGATTGCGGTCTACCGCGCTCCAGTCCTTGAGTTCGATCGCGATCGGCCCGAGTTGTGCCAGATAGCCACGGACGGTGACGCCGTACTTCTCCTTGAGCCACTTCTTGGCGATCGCCCCGGCCGCGACACGCACCAGGGTCTCGCGCGCCGAAGCGCGCCCGCCGCCGCGGTAGTCGCGTATGCCGTATTTCTGCCAATAGGTGTAGTCCGCATGGCCCGGGCGGAAGGTCTCGGCGATATTGCCGTAGTCCTTGCTTTTCTGGTCTTCGTTGCGCACCAGCAGGCCGATCGCCGTGCCGGTCGTCCGGCCCTCGAATACGCCGGAGAGGATCTCCACGCGGTCCGCCTCGCGCCGCTGCGTCACATGGCGCGAAGTGCCGGGTTTGCGGCGATCCAGTTCCCGCTGAATGTCGTCAGCCGACAGCGCCAGTCCGGGCGGACAGCCGTCCACCACGCAGCCATAGGCGGGGCCGTGCGACTCGCCGTAGGACGTCACGCAAAACAGTTTTCCCAGGGTGTTGCCAGACATCGTTTCGCTCGCGGATTTGCTGCATCGAGTTTAACATATCCCTCTCACCCAACCGCCGCAGAAGCGCTGCCCGCGCCCCGAGCGGCATGCCTGTCGAAGAAGGCTCGCGTATTGAATATCCCCGCCGCCAGGCGTTTTCCGCCTGCGCGCAGGCTGCGCTTGAGCACGAAATCGAACAGCAGCGGGTTGTATTCGCGCAGGCCCTTGAACAGCGGCGCCGCGCTCTTTTCTATATAGCCCAGCTGCACCATGTGATCCACCGAGTACAACGGGAACACGCCCGGCAGCGGATAGTCCGAACCATTCAGCAGGCGCGCGTGCCAGTCCTCGCGCTCGATCACCCGGGACAGCGGCGCCCCGGCACGCGCCATCTGCGTCATGGCCGAGATATCGCCATAGAGCCTGTCCGCATAGCGCGGCTCGTCCATCAGCCGCGCGAACAGTGCGAAGCTGTCGACCACCGGGCCGCTCGCGCCGCGATCGGTATCGCGCTCCTCGCCCATGGACGCGCAATGCGCCACCACCACGCGCACGCCGTGATCCAGTGCGCGCCGCAGGCGCAGCGGATTGCCCAGGTCCTGCGCATCCGCGCCCCGCACCGCGCGCTCCAGCCCCGCATGCGTGATCAATGGCAGATCGAGCCGCGCGAGCGCCGCGTAGAAGGGATCGCAGAGCCTGGATGCCGGATCTATGCCCATCGCCGCGGGCAGCCACTTGAGCGCGCGCGCGCCCTGCCCTGCCGCCGCCTCCAGCTGCTCTACGCAGTCGCGGCGATACGGGTGCACCGACGCAGCCCATTCGAAATATTGCGCATGGCGCCGCGCCGTCTGCGCGGCGTAGCGGTTAGGGACATAGAGACTGGTCTGTTCCCGCGAAACCTCGCCCGCCTCGGTAACATTCGCGTCGAAAGCCAGGAGCAGCAACTTCGCTCCGGGGCGCATCCCCCGCACCAGATCGCGCAGTCGCTCGACGTAGCTTTGGTCCACCTGCCCCGGCGCGTCGCGCACGCAGCCTGCGTTCATGAAAATCAGGCGCTGCACATACTCCAGAGGATGACGCACATTCTGGGCTGCATCGTTGAGATAGATGCCGCTGCCGGAATCGCCATTGCCGACCAGGTGGCAATGGCTGTCCCACACCTGGTCCGGGTCTATGCCCTCCCAGGCCGCGCGCACCAGATCGTGCCGGGCGAGCGCCTCGGGCAGGCCCGCGCGGCAGGGGTTGACCAGGCCCTGCTCGGGCCAGGCGCGCCATGCGGCAAACCCACCCGCGCCCAGCGCCAGGGCGCCCGAGAGCGCAAGAAATTTTCTGCGTGAATTTATCGCAATCGCACTGCTAGGTTGGCGAGTCCTTGATATAACCCTTGAGCATGCGGTTCTCGAATGCCTGCTCCTCCAGCACCGCCCGCGCCACGTCGTGGAACGAAAGCACGCCGACCAGCGTATCGCCCTCCATCACCGGCATGTAGCGGATGTGGTGCTCGAGCATCGTGCTGCGCAGTTCGTCCACTTCGACGTTCGGCGCGATGGCCTTAGGATTCTTCACCATGATGGCGTCCACGCGCACGCCCTGGATCGAACCCTTGTTCTTGTGCAGAGCCTGCAGGACCTCGCGAAACGTCAGCATACCCACCAATCTGCCCTGACTCATCACCACCAGCGATCCGATGTCCTTCTCGGACATGACGCTGACCCCGTCGCTCACCATGCCGTCCGGGGCGATGGTGACCAGCAGATTGCCTTTTATTCTGAGTATTTCCCTCAGTTGCATGATGTCCTCCTCCACAAAGGGCGAGTTTCAGTTTAGACCATGCCACAGGCGCCTGCCAGCCTGGGCAAAACGGAGCATATCCGCAATGCGAGCGCTTGTCTGCATCGCCGGCAGGCGCGGCGCTTGCGGCAACGCAATCGACTGTCCGAGTTTATACTGAAGGCCATGCGCGGCGCAGACCGCCAATGCAATTGAAGCCCGATTCGGCGCGACGCACGAAAGCGCGGCGCGATCCGCGATATTGATTCGTAATGGAGAAACAAGGTATGAGACCACACCCGTTGCGCTGCCTTGCCTGGGTGGCGCTAAGCGTAGCCGGCGGATTGACATGCACGTCGTAGAACGTTTTGCCGAGTTTGCCCAGGCGTTTCGTGCGCGGCCGATTTCGGCCGAAGTATTGCATCATGCCAAGCGCGCGGTGATCGACTGGTACGCGGCGCTCCTGCCCGGCGCGTTGGCCGCGCCGGCGACGCTGCTCGAAAAAGCGCTGGCCGCGGACCTGGACCGCGGCGGGGCCAGGCTCGCTCTGGGGCGCAAGGCCACGGCGCGCACTGCGGCCCTGATCAATGCCACAGCCGCGCACACCATGGAGGTGGACGACATCTACCGCGATGCCATCTACCATCCGGGCGCGCCGACCATCGCCGCCGCCCTGGCGGTGGCCGAGGAGAGCGGCGCCAGCGGCGAAGATTTCCTGCGCGGCGTCATTGTCGGCTATGAAATCTCCACGCGCATCGGCGCGGCCATGGGTCGCGCGCATTACCGCTACTGGCATAACACCGGCACCATCGGCAGCTTCGGCGCCGCGGCCGCAGCAGCCGCCATCTATGGCCTGGACGCCAAGCGCTTTGCGCATGCGCTCGCCACCGTCGCGACTTTCGCCGCCGGCCTGCAACAGGCGTTTCGCATGGATTCCATGTCCAAACCACTGCACGCGGGCCACGCCGCGGAGGCCGGCCTGCTCGCCGCGCTCGCTGCGCGCGAGGGCGTCACCGGCTCGCTCGACGTGATCGAGGGCGATGCCGGTTTCGGCCGCGCCATGAGCGACGGACCGGACTGGAACAAAGCAACGGCCACGCTGGGCATCGACTTTCACATCACCCGGATGACCTTCAAGAACCATGCGTGCTGCGGCCATACCTTCGCCGCTATCGACGGCGCGCTCGAACTGCAGCGCACGCTCGGTGTGAACGCCGCCGATATCGCGCGCGTCGGCGTCGGCACTTACAGGCCGGCGCTGGAAGTGGCCGGCTACGAACATCCTGCGACGCCGGCCGAGGCGCGCTTCAGCCTCAAATACGTGGTTGCGACGGCGCTGACGCACGGCAGCGTGCGCCTCGCCGCATTCGAGCCCGCGCGCATGGCCGATCCCGCGACCCGGGCATTGATGCAGAACATCGACTTGAGCGTCGACGCCGGACTCGACGCGACCTTCCCAAAACAACGCGCCGCGCGTATCGTGATCGAGACCCGCGACGGCCGCCGCGGCGAGTACCTGCAGCCCACGCGCAAGGGCGACCCTGACATGCCGCTCAGCGACCAGGAACTGGAGCACAAGTTCCTGGAACTGGCCACTCCGGTGCAAGGCGATGTGGCCGCGCGCGCGCTGGTAGCGAGGCTGTGGACGCTGGAGCGCTCGCCCTCGGTATGACACCGGCTGCGCCTGGTTCGCGCCGCGCGCCGACAGCGCGGCCGCGAAACACGGATTGATCATTCTTTAGGAGAAACCATGAAACGCTTTTGCCTTGCCTTGTTACTCGTGCTGTTCGCCGGCGCCGCTGCGGCGCAGGGAAGCTATCCGTCAAAGCCGATCCGGCTGGTGGTGGGTTATCCGCCCGGAGGCGCGACCGATATCGTCGCGCGCATTCTCGCCAACAAGCTGCAGGAATCCCTGGGACAGACCGTGATTGTCGAGAACAAGCCCGGCGCGACCAGCAACATCGCCTCGGAACTTGTCGTCAAGAGCGCGCCCGACGGCTATACCCTGCTGGTCGGCTCCATCGCCAGCGCCACCAACATGGTGGTGTACAAGAATCTGAGCTTCGATACGCTGCGCGACCTGGCGCCGGTCACCCAGCTGATGAGCGCGCCTTCGGTGCTCGCCGTGCATCCCTCGTTCCCAGCGAAGAACCTGCAGGAACTGATCGCGCTCGCCAAGCGCAATCCCGGCAAATACGCTTTCGCCTCCACCGGCAGCGGCAGTTCGCCCCACCTGGCCGGCGAATTGCTGAAACTGCGCGCCGGCATAGACCTGATACACGTGCCCTACAAAGGCGCAGCGCCGGCGCTATCCGACCTGCTCGGTGGACAGGTGCAAATGGCATTCCAGACGGCGTTGTCCGCGGTGCCGCATCTGCAAAGCGGGCAACTGCGCGCGATCGCCGTGGCGGCAGGGAAGCGCCTGACGCAACTTCCCAACACGCCAACCATGGCTGAAGCCGGCCTGCCCGATTTGGAAGTGTCGAGCTGGAACGGATTGTTCGCGCCGGCAAAAACGCCTCCGGAAATTATCGCGCGGCTGCACAAAGAAACGGTGAAAGCCCTGGCCGCGCCCGACGTGCGCGAAAAATTGAACGCGCAAGGCGCCGAGGCCGTGGGCAGCACCCCCGAGGAATTCCGCGCTTATATCAGCGCCGAGATCGACAAATGGGGCAAGGTGGTCCGCGCTTCCGGAGCGCGGGTTGATTGAGCCCATCCGAGCGTGCGGGACCGGGGGCGGCGGCCCTACTTCGTCGGCCGGTTCACCAGGACGATGCCGGCACCGACCAGCAGCGCCGCCGCCAGGAAAGCGGCGCTGACCGGCTCGGACAGCAGGATGACGCCGAAAAAAACACCGAATAAGGGCGTAAGAAACGAAAACACCGCCAGCCGGCCGGCAAGATAACGCGTCAGCAGCCAGAACCAGGCGAGGTAGCTGGCGAAGGCGACAATCACGCTCTGATAGGCGATGCTCGCCACCACCTTGGGCGTGAGCGCGACGATGCCCGGTTCGCCTGCGACGAGCGACGCCAGCGGCAGGGTGAGCGCGGAAATGCCGAGCTGGTAGAACAGCGTCTTGGTCGCGCTGGCCGAGCTGAGTCGGGTCGCGCGGATCAGCACCGTAGTCGCAGCCCACAGCAGCGCCGCTATGACGCCGAAGGCATCGCCGATCAAAGTTGAACCCGCGGCCATGCTGAAACCATCGGCGAACGCCAGCGCCACGCCGAGAAATGCCAGCACCACGCCGGTCCACTGGCCGGCATTCAGGCGCTCCCCCGGCACGAACCACTGCAGCCCGAGGGCGGTAAAACAGGGCGCGAGGTAAATGAACACCACCATGCGCGACGCCGTGGTGTAGGCAAGACCGGCGTAGATGAACACGAACTCGGCGGCGAACAACGCACCTGCCGCGATGCCCCCTTTGAGCGTGCCGTCGCGCCGGAACAGCGGGATGCCGCGCAGCCGCGCCCAGGTGTAGAGCAGGATCGCTGCGATAATCGAGCGCAGTCCGGCCTGCATGATCGGCGATATGCCTGCTGCGGCGACCTTGATCGTGATCTGGTTGAATCCCCAGCACATGCACAGCACGATCATCATCGACACGGCGAGCGCGTCTGCGGGTTTGCGCACGGCGGACATGTTTTCGCTGCGGGTGGATATCGCGAATGCGCCGGGCTATTTCAAGCCGAGCTGCACCGCGATCGGCTGGGCGGGATAGTGGAACGCGATCGGCCCGTCCGGCTCGGCGTGGATGAACTGGCGCACCACGGGGTTGTCCGCGTCCAGCATTTCCTCCGGCGTTCCTTCGCCGACGACCACGCCGTCGGCGATGACATAAAGATAATCGACCAGCTTGAGCGACTCGCTTACGTCGTAGGTGACGATGATCGACGTGGTGCCCAGTGCGTCGTTCAGGCGGCGAATCAGGTCGGCGATCACGTTGAGCGAAATCGGGTCCAGGCCGGCGAACGGCTCGTCGTACATCGCGAGCATAGGATCGTGCACGATGGCGCGGGCGAGCGCGACGCGGCGCGCCATCCCGCCGGAGAGCTCGCTCGGCATCAGATCCCGCGCGCCGCGCAGGCCGACCACGTGCAGCTTCATCAGGATCAGCGAGCGGATCAGCGCTTCCGGCAGGTCGGAGTTTTCGCGCAAGGGGAAGGCGACGTTCTCGTACACCGACAGATCGGTGAACAGCCCGCCCGCCTGGAACATCATGCCCATCTTGCGCCGCATCCGGTACAGGCTGTCGGTGTCGAGTTCGTGCACCATCTGGCCGTCGAAGCTGACCGAACCCTGCGCCGGCTTCTCCTGGCCGCCGATCAGGCGCAGCAGGGTGGACTTGCCGCAGCCGCTCGCCCCGAGGATGGCCACCACCTTGCCGCGCGGAATCCTGAGGCTGAGTCCCTTCAAGACTTCGCGTTCGCCGTAATTGAATTTGACGTCGGTGATCTCGACCAGGTTATCGGAAGGGGAGTTCATGGGGTGGTTCGTGGTTCGTGGTTCGTGGTTAGGCCCGATTTTACACGGCTTCCCGCAGGCAAGAGACACCAAGCCAGCCACTCCGTACAACGAACCACGAACAACGAGCAACGAGCAACGTACAATGGATGCATGGATATCGACAAAGGCACGCCCTATGCCGGGCTCACGCCCGATTGCGTGCTCGATGCGCTGGACAGCGTCGGGCTGCGCGGCGACGGGCGCATGCTGGGCTTAAACAGCTACGAGAACCGCGTCTATCAGATCTGGCTGGAAGACGAGCCGGATCTGGCGCCGAACGCGGGAGCGGCTCCGACGGTGGTGGTGGCAAAGTTCTACCGCCCGGGGCGCTGGACGAATGCGCAGATCTCCGAGGAGCACGCATTTGTGCACGAACTCGCCGAACGCGAGCTTCCGGTCGTCGCGCCGCTTGCGCCGGGCGGCAGGACGCTGCATGAATTCGGCGGCTATCGCTTCGCGGTCTACGAGAAGCGCGGCGGCCGCGCGCCCGAACTCGAAGACCGCGAGACCCTGGAATGGATGGGCCGTTTCATCGGCCGCATCCATGCGGTCGGCGCGCTGCGGCCCTTTGTTCACCGGCCCGCGCTGGACCTCGCCAGCTTCGGCACCGAGCCGCGCGACTACCTGCTCGAGCACGGCTTCATTCCGACCGATCTGGCTGCGGCCTGGACCAGCGTGGTGGCGCAGGCGCTGGAAGGCGTGGGCCGATGCTACGCGCGGGCGGGCGAGGTAACGAGCCTTAGGCTGCACGGCGACTGTCACGCGGGCAACGTGCTATGGACCGACAGCACGGAGGCGCACGGCCCGCATTTCGTCGACTTTGACGACGCGCGCATGGGCCCGGCGGTGCAGGACCTGTGGATGCTGCTCTCGGGCGAGCGCGCCACCATGGTGCGCCAGATGGCCGACCTGCTCGCCGGCTACGAGGACTTCCACGAATTCGACGCGCGCGAATTGCATCTGGTGGAGGCGCTGCGCACGCTGCGCCTGATCCATTACTCGGCCTGGATCGCAAGGCGCTGGGACGACCCGGCCTTCCCCGCCGCGTTTCCCTGGTTCAACACGCAGCGTTACTGGCAGGACCGGATACTGGAGTTGCGCGAACAGATCGCGCTCATGGACGAGCCGCCGCTGTGGCAGGGCTGAGAGCCGTGGTTCGTGGTTCGTGGTTCGTGGCTCGTTGGGCGCCCACGAACAACCAACAACGCGCAACGTACTACGGATTTACTAGAACTTGTACCTGAGCGACAGCCTGACCACGTTGACGTGATACTGCGGGGCCTGCAGGCCCATGGTCAGCATGTTCGGTATCGTCGCGGGCGCGACGCCGTCCAGCATCCAGTCCCGGCTGTCGTAGCGCTCCATCCAGTAACCCGCCTGCAACGACACGTTCTCCTTCAGCCGGTAGGTGGCATACAGCTTCAGGCTGTCCAGGTTGGCCGTGACGTGGGGGAAATCGGGATTCCCCGCGCCGGTGTTGGCACTGATCTGGCTGCGCGAGCGCGTGACGCTGTAGTCGGCACCGATGTCGAGCTTGTCCTTGATCGCCGCGTGTTTCACACCCAGACCGAAGGAATCGATCGTATCCTTGGTGTCAGCCAGCCAGTCCGGGGTGGCGAAAATTTGGCTGCCGGCCTGCTTCGACTTGATCACCTGGTGGTTGGCGAAGAAATGCAGCCGGGTCGCCTCGCTCAGCACGACGCTGACGTCGCCGTTCAAATTCGTATCCTTGGCGTTGGTCAGGCCGATGGCCGAATCCGAATACTTGTCCTCGGACGACTCGTAGCCCAGCCCGATGTTAATGCGTTCCGTGACGGGAAAATCGGCGCGCAGGCCCATGGTGTCGCGCGTGCGATTCGCCATATTAAATTTTCGCATCAGCGGGTTCTCGGGCGTAACGCTAGGCACCACCTGGTAGGTGCCCGAAATCCTGCGCTCGCCGCGCGCGAGCTTGAAGCTCACGTCGACCTTGTCCATCACGCGCGAGCTCAGTTTGCCCCAGGCGGTGTTCTCCTGCGTCTTGTCGACTTCCTGATAGCTGCGCTTGTTGGTGTCGAAATCCGCGCCCACCGAGCCACGCAAATTTCCCGAGGCGCGATAATCCGCGCTCAGCTTCAACTTGTCCTGCTTGAAGCTGTAGGGCAGGTTGGTTCTGGGCGCACCGACAAAAGTCGGCAGGTCGGTGGTCACCCAATTATAGGTAGCCTGCGGCGTCTGGTTGTCGCGATCGTTATGGGTGTAGGCCGCGTTCAGGCGCAGCCGGTCGGTGACCGCGGAACTGAGTTTCAACGCCGCATCCAATGTCGCAGCGCGGCCGTTCAGCGAACCGCCGGGGCCTGCTACCGTCATGGCATACGGGAGGAAACCGTCGTTTTGCGTCATGCGTCCAAACGCGATGTCAGCCGAAAGCCGCGTCTTGTCGCTGAACTGGTATCCACCCGTGGCCGAAACCTGGTGAAACTGATTGTCCGGCGCAAGCGCGAGCCGGCCGGCGATCTCGCCGGCGAGCGGGGTATACGGGTTGTCCCAGGTCAAAGAATGATTGCCGTTGCCGAACTTCGAGCCGTAATACGCCAGCTTCAACTGAAATTTCTTGCCCGAGTACGAGGCCGAGGCGTCCACCTGGTCGGTGACATAATCCACCGGCTCGACCAGCTGGGTCGAATTGACGAAGAACGCCCCGCCGGTGCGCAGTATGTTTCCGTCTTTGGTTTCATGGCGGAAATTAACGGCGTATTCCCATTGTTGGGTCCGGTTCCAGGACGCGCCCAGGCCCACTTGCTTGCGTTGCGTGAACAAGTCAGCTTGTTGCATCGCTCCCGCCAAGGGCATGGCAGTCGTCGTCGGCGACGCGAAGCCGACCGGCAAAGTCAGCGACGCACCGCCGGTCCCGGCGAACGGGGTCTGTGCGCCGTCCCAGATGCGGTGCGTGGTCTCGTCGTAATTCAGGTGCAGCTTATAGCTACCCTGCTTGCCGCCTTCGCCATTGATAGAGCGCGTATCCAGGCCGAGATTGGCCGCATCTAGATTCCAGTAGGCGCCGTCCTCGCCGCGCGAGCGCACGCTGCCGTCGCCGATCAGATAGCCGCCCTTCTTGTGCAGACCGTTGTACTGGCCGAACTCGGCCGATTTGTCCGAGACCGAACCCGCGCCCACCTCCACCGAGCCCGTGACCCCCTGCTCGAATTTGCAGGACTCGCATTTCCACTGCGAAGTATCGACGGCCGGCTGTGCAGCGCCGTCTGCCGCTGCCGCTGCCGAAGTCAGCGCCGACAGCATGCCGAGCAGTAGCAATTGATTTGAGGTCTTCATGTTCTTGTCCTGTTCCGGTTTATCGCTTCGTCGCTACGCGTATCTTGTTTCGCCTGCGCCCTAGCGCATCAGCTTGGCCCCGGAGGGGTGATTCGAGCCGTGGATCTGCGAATGGCAGTTGAGGCAGCTCCCGGCGAGCAGGAAGGCCGAACCACCGCCGCCACCGCCGGGCAAGCCGGCTGGCGTGCGCGCCACGGACGGATGGCCGGCCACCGAATGGCATTGCTGGCACAGCAGCGGCGGATTCTTTTTCAATCGTGCCTGGTTGATCGAACCGTGCGGGTGATGACACAAAGTGCAATCCTCCGCCACCGGCGCATGCTCCCACAGGAACGGGCCGCGCTTTTCCGCGTGGCAGGTATAGCAGGTCTGGTTCACCGTCGGCTTGATCAGCATCCCGGTGCTGTTCGAGCCGTGCGGGCTGTGGCAGTCGCTGCAGGCCATTTTGCCGAAGCGCACCGGATGCGTGGACGGCTTGGAAAAGTCCGCGCGTTCCCTGCGGTGGCATTTGTAGCAGACCTCCGGCTGGGTGGCCGTCTTCAGCACGGGATCGCGCTCGGCGTGGATCTTGTGGCAACTGGCGCAGGCGAGGTTGTTGCTGTCGTGTGCGCCCGCGTGCCAGCCGATGCGGGAGCCGCCCTGATGGCACTCCAGGCAATACTTGTTGCGCTCTTTCGGCGTCAGGAAGGAGGTGGGCTTCTGGCTGTTGATGCCGTCCGGACCGCCGCCGCCGTCGGCGTGCTTCTTGCCCGGGCCGTGGCAGGCTTCGCACTGCAGCCCGGCAAAAGGCGTGCGCTTGTCGGCGCGGTTGGCGTGCTTGGTCTTGAAGATTTCGAACACCGGAAAGTCGCCGCCCTCGACGTGGCACATCAGGCAGGTGTCGGCGCCTTTTTCGCTGTATTCCGTCCCCATGGCGGGCGGCGCCGCCGGCGGCTCGGCCGCCTTGTCGGCCGGTTTGTCGGCGGCGGCGGCGTTGAACGCGAAGCCTGACAACAGCAACAGCGTGGCAAGTAATGATTTCTTCATGTTCATCGTTGTCGGTCCGTTAGCCGTGGTTCTTGTTTATTTTCGCGTTCACTGCACACCGTGAACCGTCTTGACGTCAAAAGACCTGCCCGGTCCGTGGCAGAAAGAGCAATTCTCCGCGGCGCCGGCCTTGATCGCTGCTTGCGTAGCCGAGAAATTCCCGCCGTTGAAGGCGTCCTGCATGTGCGCTTTTGCCACAGCAGTATCGTGGCAGGACGAACATACCGCCGCGATCGGCGAGATTCTCAGATTGTCCGCGGACCCGGCCGGATCCGCGCCGGTGCTGATGGTGGTGCCCAGAACTCCGTTGGCAGTGGGCGCGCCCCAGGTTCCCGTCAATTGGTAAGACGTGCCGGCGTGGCATTTCGCGCAGTCATTCAGTTTGCCGGGGAATACGACCTTGCTGAAATCGTTCACGCTGCCGCCGAAGCCGTAGACGGTGATCCCCTTGGTGCGGAACCCGCCCTTGCCCGATTCGCCTGCATGGATGGCGTGGATCATGGTCTTGAAGTCGATCGACTCTTCCAGCTTGCCGTCCGCACCCCCGGTGAGCACGCCCGCCGTGGCCGGACGCCGGCTCGCGTCGGTCGCATTCGGGTTGTGGCAGATCACGCACACGCCGGGCTCGTCGGTGCGGTTGTTGCCGTGCAGGCTGAGCACGCTATGGCAGACGTCGCACTTCGCGATATCGACCACGACGCGGCGCGCGGCCACGCTGCCGGTGATGGCGTAATCCTTGAACACGCTGGTCACCGGCAGCCTATCGGTAAATGTACCGGCGGTGGTCACATCGCCCGCGGGATGACCGTCCATCATCACGCGCAGGCTGCCCGTCTGGGTCGCGGGAATCGCGACCGTTGAGGTGACGGTATACGTCCCCGCGGCGGCTCCGGCAACCGCTGCCGTCAGCGCGTTGATGGTCACCGGCTGGCCGTAGTTTTGCCCGCTGCTGTCGTTTCCGAATTCCGACGTGCTCCAACCCAGCTTCACGTTCAGCGTACTGCTGGCGCCGGCGGTGAACGCCGCGCCGGTCTTGATGTCGTAGGGCGCATTGCCATTGGTTGGATCGGTGACGGAGAAAGTGATCACGGGTTTCGCGCCCGCCGCGGTCGGGGTGACGCTGAGGATGTTGTACTTGAACTTGGCCGTCGCCGCCTTGAGCCGGGTCGGGAAATTGTGCGCGACGACGATATCCTTGGCATCGGTATACCGGCCTGCCGCATGGCACAAAGCGCAAGCGCTGTTGTCGGCCTGTTCGCCGCCGGGGTGCTTGATCGTCTGGTACGGCTTGGCCGGATCGGGCGTCTTCCCGAAATAGACGTCGTCGTGGCAGGCGCCGCAGGCTTCCATGCTCGGCTGCATTTTCCAGTTGTCACCCTGCGTCGTGGCATTGCTCGCGCCCACCGTGCCGTCATGGCACTTGGTGCAGTTGCGCACGTCCTGCGGGAAGGCCGCTTTCGAAAAATCGACGCCGTTAACCTTATAGGGCGTGCCGGCGATCACGCTCGGGAGCGCCGCGCCGTTGTGGATCTTGTGGATCATCACCTTGAAGTCCACCGGCGTATTGGGCACCCCGGCGACCCAGGAGCCCGGGTTGTGGCAGGTGACGCACAGCTTGGTGTCGACGCGGGTGCCATGCGCCGTGAGCTGATTGTGGCATTCGTTGCACTTGGCGTTGGACACGATATCGCGCTTGGTGCCGGTTCCGCTGCCAGCCGGCACAAAATCATACACGCCTGCGGACTTGGGATAGGCTCGGTTGGCCTGCTGGATCGTGACGCGGTGGGTCAAACCCGGCTGAAAGCTGATGTCCAGCGCCTTGCCGCCGGCATCGGTGCAGGGCGCCGGGCAGGCTACGACCTTGATATCGGTGGCAAAGGTATATGTGTAGCTGCCATTTCCATGGTTCGTCAAGGTTCCAAAAGCGTAGCCGGCGGCCGAGCGCTCCTGGCTGCCCTGCACCGCACCGCCGCTGGCGCGGTTAATGTAGTTCTGCCAGGTGCTCGGTCCACCGCTCGCATCCGGTATCAGCTTGGCGATATTGAAGCGCAGGTCTGCGTCCGTGAGCCCCGCCATTCCCTGGCCGGCTTGATTGGTGACGGTGAAGTTCACCACGGGTGGACTGTTGATGGTCACCCCGGTGATACTTGTGTTCAGCACAGTCGAAGCAGTCAGCGCCGCGACGTCGGTAGCGCTCCCTGCCGGCCCGGCCGCTGCAGCAATGCTTCCGCTGGAACCGCCGCCACCGCCGCAGCCGGCCAGAGCCAATGCCAGCAAGCTCGCCGCTGCGGCCCAAAGCAGGTTCCTGGTTCTGCGTTCGTTCTGGACGTCCCCCAGGGCAAGGCCGATCCATTTAGACGACGATAGCTGCGTATTCATGACTACCCCTTAGTTTGAGGATGAGCGGCTTCCCTGAAAGAAACAAACCAGCTCGAATTTGCATGGCCGCATGCGTTCGGTCCGATCGCCCCGAAGCCGGGGCTAGTTCTGTAGGCGTTTGAAGAGCCAAGCATTTCTAGCCTGCTTCGCGACAACGAAAACCGCCCGTAATCCTAATTCAGATTAACCCATGTTGCAAACGCAATCTGCCCACATGCCCGGTGTGGTTATCGGTGTCAGCGTTTCTTTTCCATTTCGCTCAACTTCGCCGCGGTAGCCTTATTCTGCTTTGCGATTACCCGTGCCTTGATAGTTGCGTAGGCTTCCTTAGACACGATGTTGTGTGTAAGCAGATTCGCCTTGCTGAGGTAGGGCCGTCCGGCGATGATTTTGTCGGCTTCCGCGTCGCTGATGCCCGGAAGCGTTTTCAGTTCCGCCTTGCCGGCGCTGTTGATATCGACCAGCTTGACCTTGGCGGCCGCCTTGGCATTCTTTGCCTTGACATCCTTGCCCGCGTCTTTCACCTTTGCGGGGGGCTTCGCCCCCGTCGCGGCCGGCGTTTCGTCTGCCGCGAACAGCGACAGGTTGACCGATAGCAACACTGCCGCTGAGAGCCAAAGTACCACGGACCGAACAATGCTGTGTTTCATAAAATAGCTCCTAAAGTTGCTTGGGTTGCGAGGTCTTCTCGGGCTCCAATTGTAAAACGAACACGGACCCGCGGTCGCGTTCTCGCGTGAAATCAGCGCAAAAAAAACCCGGAAGCGTTGCCGCCCCCGGGTTGTTTCTGGTCTTGATCACTGGTGCTCGGTCAAGCAAGCCCCGCAGTGAACATATTCCTTGAACCTAGGCCGTGCTATTTTGCGTGCACCGCCTTAATGCCCAGACCATAGGTGCTGGTCGAAGCGTGGCAATCCATGCACAGCTCTTTCTTCGTGAAGGTCATGGTAGACGCCGCGCTGACAGCCGGGCGCGCCGCAACCGAAGCAACGCTGGAGAACAGCGCCAGCAGCGTGCCGCCATTACCTTGCATGTGCGCCACCGCCTTGGAACTGTCATGGCAGCCGAAGCAGGTGGATGCGATCGGCGAACTCACCAGATTATCCGTCCGGTAGTCAATCTGCCCTTTGCCCAGCGTTGTCACCCAAGGCGAAAGCCCGATGGGCGCGATACCGGTCGGATTGGTCGTGGCATCGTTAAGCATGTTGCCTTTTGTATCCGTGGTCCAAAGCAGGTTGGGCAATGCGGCCGTGGCGGCAGCGCTACTGAAATCGTAGCTGCCGGCGACGTGGCACTGCTCGCAGTTCTTCAATATGCCCGGATAAGTCACCTTCTTGAACCCGGTCGGGTTCGCGGCCGTGGCTTCATAGGTGAAAGCCTGTTCCCGCTTGGCAGACCCGTGGATGCTGTGGACCATGTTCTTGATCGCAACCGACCAGCCGCCGCCGAAGCTATAGCTCGCCCCGACATGGCCAGTAGACCGATTGGCGTCGTGACAGATGGCGCAGCCTTCACCGTTGTTGCGCGCACCGCTGTGGAAGGACGGCGACACGCCCAGCTGGCCATGGCAGTTATTGCACTTGGCGTTGCTGACGATGGAACGGCGCGCGGTGAAACCGTCGGCGGTCTTCATGACAAACGCCGGTTCGCGCAGACGGATGCCCTTCGGATAGGACGTCAGATTCGTCTGCAGGAATCCCTGGTAGTTGATGCCCAAGGCCGCACCTACCATCTTGGCGTCGTCGGGAATGACGGCGTTCAGCGTCGCGGTGTAGTAGCCGCTGGAGTCCGGACCGGTCTGCGCGTGTCCGCTGGAACCGTCGCGAATAGCCGCGACCGTGGCGCTCTTGGTGTCGTTGCTGTTCCAGTCAGCCGGCGACGCAATGCCATCCTGGGCCGTGGCGTAATACACGACGATGGTGGGCGAGCCTTTGACGCCGGTGATCAGATCGCTACCCGCAGTCGCATTCAAGGTCACCGGTTGCCCATCTTTCATGATCCGATAGACGACGGTTGCCTTCTTCGCTCCTGCTGCGCCCGAGACCGTGACCTGTTTGATGTCGAAGTCAATCTTGTAGACGCCGGCGGGAAGATTTGCCTGGGAAGCCAGCGGTACGGCTGGACCTTGCCCGGATGCGTATCCCGCGGTGGGCGTGTTTAGGGCAGTGTTCACCGGGAAACCGCCACGGCCTTCCGAGCCTTTGGGGTCGACGGACACGTGGTATGTGGGGATGTCCGCCGCGCCATGGCACAGCACGCACTGGCTGTCGTCCTGCTTCGATCCGCCGATATGGCCAGTGGACGTCGTGCCCGGGGCTTTCCCCGCTTCCACGTCAGCTTCGGCGTTAGCGATAGTCGCGCCTTTGCCGGTGGCAAAGTCGATTCCTGCATGGCAGGCACCGCAAGCGGCACGGCTGGGCTTGGTTTTCCAGTTGTCGCCCTGGGCGGCAAGCTGCTTGCCCGCGGCGTCTTTCTTCGCGCCGTCGTGGCACTTGGTGCAATTCGCCAGGAGTTGCGGGTAGGTGACTTCACCGTAGTCATACCCGGTATCGCGATAGCCCCAGATCTGGTAGTCCTTGCCGAATAGTTCTTTCAAAGGCTCACCGGCGTGGATCTTGTGGGCCATAACCCTCAGGTCGAGCACGTTGCCGCTGTTGGCGTCAGTGGTGCCGGAGTTGTGGCACATCACGCAGAACTGCGTATCGACACGACCGCCGCCGTGCAGCGCCAGCGTGCTATGGCATTCGTTGCAACTCGTGACGTCGACTACTTTACGCGTCTTGGCACTGTCGGTGACCGCCACGGCATTGCCGCTGGCATCGACAGTGAAGTCAAAATAGGGGTTCACTCGCACGGTCGCGCCGGCCTTGTTGGTGTAGCTCAATTGTAGTGCGACGCGGTGCGTGGCGCTGGGGTCGAACACCACGCCATTGGTCTTGGTGGTGTCCTTGATATCGGTGCTGAACGTGTAGGTGTAGTAACCGGCGTCGTTATACGCCACTTGCGCAGCGAGTAGCGCGGCGTCCGTCTGCTTGGGGTCGGTCGTGGCCTGCTTGGCGCTTGCCAGCGCGGGCTTGCCCCCCGGGCCGACGGTCGCAGTGGCCGTCTCGGTGCGATAGGTGTAGCTCACCCACTGGTCGGGCGCCCCATTGGTGCCGGGGACCAGTTTGGCAATGATGGCACTTACATTGCTCGCGGTCAGACCTTTCACCACCGCGCCATCGGAGGCCACGGTGAAATTGACCTTGGGCGGGCTGGCAATGGTCACCGGCGCGATGCCGGAGCTCTGCACGACCGCAAAGGCTGCAGTCGGAGCGGTCGCCGTGTCGTTAGCGGCCAGTGCCGTGGCTGTAGTGATGCTGGCAGCTACAGTAGCAGGAGCAGTGGCGCCACTACCAGCCGCAGGTGCGGAGGACGAACTACCACCACCACAACCGGCCATGGAGACCGCCAGCAGGCTCGCAGCTATACAGCCAATCCAATGGTGCGAAGTTCGTTTCTTGCTTGACAATTCAGAGATATTCACTGCAGCCCCCCTTCACGCGTTAATTATCTATGCCTACCATCTCGCCTACCTACGGACACCACAACGCGACCACCCGTCTGGCCCGTAATGGTACGCAAGTTACTCTCGTGCACCAAAGGCGCTTTGATCTAGATCAATGCCAATCTCCCTTGATTTCCAGCCTTCCCCGCCTTCCCCGCCTTCCCCCTCAAAAAAAACCCGGATGCGTTGCCGCATCCGGGTCAATTTTCAGCTTCTATTCGCGGGACACGGCGTACCGTGCCCCGTCAACATTTACTACTTGTGTTTGACTGTAACGTCTTCCGCCTTGCCGACACCATGGCAAGTCGCGCACGCCTCGCCCTTGCCCGGGGTGGCGATGTTGCTTACGAAGGTGCTGCGAGCCACCTTGATCATGCCGCCGTTGGTGGCAACGTGACCCTGTGCCGCCGCCGAGTCATGGCAGCTGACGCAGGCCGCCGCGAACGGCGAAGTCACGGTATCGGTGGCATTCTGCGTCGCATAGGACGCTTTTGCATTGGCCGCTGTCGCTGCCGCCGCGTAGGCCGCATTGACCGACTCGTAGGTCGATGCCAGCGCAGTCACGGGCACGCTCGCATAAGTGCCGGCAAGGTGGCAGGTTTGGCAGTTTTCACGCCTGCCCGGGAAATCCATTCTGCGGAAGTCGAGCAGGGTGATCGCACTCGGCGTGCGGTCGCGCGCATCCGCAAACGGCGTGACGCGGTCACGGCCCGAATGGATGCCGTGGATCATGTCCTTCAGGTTATTGGTCGTCACCGGGAACTGCAGCGCCTTGTCGGTCTTGGTCTTGTCGAAGCCCCACTCGGTAAGCTTTTTGTTGTCTGCCGCCGAGAACGCATAGGCATCGAAGACCGCATCCGAAATTCCGCGGCCGCTGGTCGCCTTGCCCGGCAGGTGACACATCGCGCACACCTGGACCTGATACACACGGCTGCCGCCATGCCCTTCGAACCACTCATGGCAGTTGGCGCACTTGTCCGAATCGACGACCTTGCGGCGCTCGGTGTCACCCGTGACCGCCTTGACCACCGAGATCGCATGGCGGGCAGTGGCTGCTGCAATTCCGCCGGTCCCCGCGGCTTGCGTGTAGTAGCTATTCAGCGCCACCGCACGCATTTTCGCGCCGACCGGGAAGCCGTTGGCGCTGGAAATGGTCGCGGTGAAATAGCCGCTCGAGTCGGCAGCGGACATGGTCGCAGCCGAGAAGGCCACGCTCTTCGCGTCGCCTTTAGATTGCATCGTGGTCGCGGTGAGAACGTTGTTGTAATCGGCCGGCGTCGTGATGCCGTCCTGGGTGTACGTCCAGGCCAGCAGGAAGCCCGGGCTTCCGGTGAAACCAGTCGGCGTCAGGGTGGTGAGCGCGGTACCGTCCTTGCTGATCTTGAATTTCACGGTCAAGACATTGGTCGTGGCATCCACCGCCGCGGAGGCGATCTCATAGGTAAAGTTCGCCAGCCCGGTCGCCACCACTGGATTGTGCCTGGTGACGTTGTCGGTGTAATGATAAGTCTTGATGTCGGCCGCGCCATGGCACAGGGCACAGGTACTGTCGCTGGACTGCGCTTTACCCACGTGGCCGGTGGTCGCGCCACCGAGCGTCGTCCCGGTGCCGGTCGCAAAGTCGATGCCGTCGTGGCAGGCGCCGCAGGCGAGCCGGCTCGGCACGGTGTTCCAGTTGTCGGCCTGCGCCGCTTTGGTGTTGTCGTGGCACTTCGAACACATCCGCTGGCCGCCGTCCAGCATCGAAAAGCCTTTGTAGTTGAAGACGACATTGGCGTAGTTGTAGTTCTGCTTGACTAGGTCCCCGCCCTGATGGATCTTGTGAATCAGGTTCGGGAAATCGCCGATGGTGACGCCGTCGGCGACATAGGTCGGGACGGTTCCGGTCGGGTGATAGGAACTCGAGGTCGTGGTGGTGTTCTTGGAATACAGATAGCTGGTTATGCCGGTGGCCGCAT